>Ga0207701_10001727_pt1 | contig 22820 bp, 22 predicted proteins | sample KBSSwiSSwithPhiX_FD_184294 | JGI IMG/M metagenome (GOLD analysis project Ga0207701, IMG submission 184294) | Switchgrass rhizosphere bulk soil microbial communities from Kellogg Biological Station, Michigan, USA, with PhiX - S5 (SPAdes) (version 2) | ecosystem: Environmental > Terrestrial >... | reverse complement strand
TCTGGCGGAGTTGCCTCAGGGTCGCGCGCAGGTCGGACATCTCACCTCAATACGTATAGAATCCGCGGCCGCTCTTGCGTCCGAGATGGCCGGCCGCGACCATGCGCCGCAGCAGCGGGCACGGACGATACTTCGGATCGCCGAGTCCGTCGTGCAGGACGTTGAGGATCGCCAGACACACGTCGAGCCCGATGAAATCGGCGAGCGTCAGCGGCCCCATGGGATGGTTCATGCCGAGCTTCATCACCGTGTCGATCGCTTCCGGCGTCCCGACGCCTTCCATCACCGCGTAGATCGCCTCGTTGATCATCGGCATCAGGATGCGGTTGGAGATGAAGCCGGGATAGTCGGCCGCTTCCACCGGCGTCTTGCCCAGCGTCCGGCACAGCTCCGTGGCGATGGCCATCGACTCGGGCGACGTCGCCTGGCCGCGAATGAGCTCGACCAGCGTCATCAGCGGCACGGGGTTCATGAAGTGCATGCCGAGCACCTTGTCGGGACGCGTGGTCGCCGCGCCGAGCAGCGTGATCGAAATCGAGGAGGTGTTCGACGACAGGATGACGTGCGGCCGCGTCACGGCGTCCAGGCGCGCGAAGAGATCGGTCTTCGCGTCCACCTGCTCGGCGATCGCTTCGACGAGGTAGTCGACGTCGGCGAGATCGTCGATCGCGCTGAAGGTCTTCAGCCGCCCGAGCGACTCGTCACGCTGCGGCGCGGTCAGCTTGCCCTTCTCGACGAACTTCCCCAGGCTCTTCTCGATCGTGGTGCGCGCGCGCTCCAGTGCCGCCGGCACCGCATCGCACAGCTTCACCTCGAACCCCGACTGCGCAAAGACCTGCGCAATCCCGTTCCCCATCGTGCCGGCGCCCACCACGCCCACGCGCCGGATTGTCGTGTCGGCCATCAGGGCATTCTAACGGAAGACGCCGGTTGCACCGGCGCGGCAACTTTGTTGTGATAGCGGCGGCATGAGAGAGATCCATGCGTCAGACGGAGCCGTGGAGCTGGCCTTGTACGTCGCGCAGGCGTCGCTGCTGTCGCGCCAGGCCGAACGCGCGCTGCGATCGGTCCTGGAGCGGTTCGATCCGCGGTACGTGCGTTGCTCGGTCGTATATGTGGAAGAGGATCCGGCCGCGGCGGAGCGCGACGGGATCATCGAGACCCCGACGCTGGTCAGGCGCGCGCCGCTGCCGCGGATGTGGCTGATCGGCAACCTGCAGCAGGCCGACCTGGTGACCGACCTGCTGTATGCGTCAGGGGCGCGCGAGGTGTCGAGCTAAACGACCTCGATCGCCAGCGCCACGCCGTTGCCGCCGCCCAGGCAGAGCGAGGCGATGCCGCGTTTTCTGCCTTGGCGCTTCAGCGCGTAGATCAAGGTGGTGAGCACGCGCGCGCCGCTCGCGCCGATAGGATGGCCGAGCGCGACCGCGCCCCCCTGCACGTTGACCTTGCCGGGGTCGATGCCCAGCTCGCGCAGCACGGCGACCATCTGCACCGAAAAGGCCTCGTTGATCTCGAAGAGATCGACATCCTTGAGATCCCAGCCGGTCTTCTTCGCCACTTTCCGCACCGCTTCGACCGGTGTCATCAGCACCAGCTTCGGCGGCAGTCCGCTCGTCGCCTGGCCGACGATGCGCGCCAGCGGCTTCACGCCGAGCGCGGAGGCTTTCTCTGCCGCCATCACGACGACCGCGGCGGCGCCGTCGTTCACGCCCGGTGCGTTGCCGGCGGTGACGCTGCCGTCCTTCTTGAACGCAGGCTTGAGCCCGGCGAGCGCTTCCGGCGTGGTGTCTTCGCGGATCGCTTCGTCGCGATCGAAGGCGACCGCCGGACCTTTCTTCTGCGGGATCTCGACCGGCACGATCTCGTCCTTGAACCAGCCTTCGCGCGTCGCGTGCGCCGCCTTGCGGTGACTCTCGGCGGCGTACTGATCCTGGTCCTCGCGGCCGACCTTGAAGTGTTCCGCGACGTGCTCGCCCGACATGCCCATGTGGCACTGCTCGAACGCGCACCACAGGCCGTCCTGGATCATCGAGTCGACCAGCGTGCCGTTGCCCATGCGCAGCCCCTCGCGCACGCGCGACAGCAGGTACGGGGTGTTGCTCATCGACTCCATCCCGCCGGCGACCGCGACGTCGATGTCGCCGGTGGCGATGCCCTGTGCCGCCAGCATGACCGCCTTCAGCCCCGACCCGCACACCTTGTTGATGGTCATGGCCGCGACGTGATCGGGCAGGCCGCCGTTGAGCGCCGCCTGGCGCGCCGGGTTCTGCCCTTCGCCCGCGGTCACGACGTTGCCCATGATGCACTCGTCCACCGCCGCCGGGTCGATGCCGGCGCGGCGCACGGCCTCGCGCACGACGATCGCGCCCAGTTGCGGCGCGGTGAACTCTTTCAGCGATCCAAGGAACTTTCCGGTGGGGGTCCTGACGGCGGAAACGATGACCGGCTCACGCATTGACGTAAATGCCCCTCACGGCCTCCGGGCCGAGCAACAGCTGCACGCGCTTCAGGATGGTGGCGGTCGCCCGCTCGATCTCGAGCGCCCAGCGCGGATCGCGCGCGGTCACGAACAGGCGGGCGTTGCGCAGCTCCACCGTAGTGACTCGCGACAGGGCGGGGCCGACCGCGATCGACCACGCGAACGCCGTCCTCTCTTTGGACGCCGGCTGGCGGCGAATGAGTTCCGCCATCACCGACGCCGCGATGGTCTGCACGGGGAGCATCGATCGATCCTAGCAGAGACGGAGGATCGAGGTCCGAGGGCCGATGACCGGGGTTACCGATCTTCGGCGACGGGCATCTCGGCCGGCAGCCACAGGTCGAAGGCGGTGCCGACGCCTTCGACGGTGCCGACGGTGATCCTGCCGCCAATCGCTTCGACGCACTCGGCGACGATGGCCAGGCCGAGGCCCGATCCCTTCACGTCCGAGTGCGCGTCGGGGGAGCTGCGGTAGAACGTCTGGAAGATGAAGGGGACGTCGTCGGCTTTCACGCCGATGCCGTTGTCGCGCACGCACAGCGTGCGGCCGTCGTCCGACGCGCCGCTCAGGAAGATGTCGACGAAGCGCTCCGGCTTGTGCGGGTCGGAGTACTTGATGCCGTTCGAGACGAGGTTGATCAGGATCAGCTCGAGGCGGGCCATGTCGGTCACGACGACGGGCAGGTCGGCCGCGGTCCGGATCTCGACGCGGCGGTGCTCCGCCATGTCGCGGAGCTGCCGCGCCACCTCGCGCGCCAGGACGCTGATGTCGACCTCCTGCCGGGTCGGCGCCTCGCCGCGGTGCTGCACGCGCGCGACCCGTTCGAGCTGTCCGGTCAGGTGGATCAGGCGCTGCACGTTCATTTCCACGATCTCGAACAGCCGCGCCTGGCGGTCGGCGTCGGCAGCATCGTCGGAGCGCAGCAGCCGCACCGAGAACTGCAGCGTGCCCAGCGGCTGCCGCAGCTCGTGGCTCACCAGCTTGTTGAAGCCCTCGAGCCGCGCCTGCTGCGTCGCGATGCGATCGGTGTACTCGGCGATGAACGTGTCGATGGTGGTCTGCTGCAGGATGCGCAGCGCGTGCGACACGCGCGCGGCCACTTTGAGGACGTCGGCGGGCGTCGGCGGGTTGTCGAGCCTGGCGATCTGCTCCTGCAGGAAGGTTTCGACGATGGCGCCAAGCAGGTGGTACTCGCGCAGCAGCTGGTGAACCGACGCTTTCTGGGCGTGCCTGAGCAGACCCAGCTCGCGCGCCTTCGAGACCACGCCGCTGTTGGCCGCCAGTTCCTCGACGGCCGGCGCCTGGACGTAGTCCGCGATCTGTTCGATCAGCTGTGGAATGTGATCGAGCAGATCGTCGGTCGGAAAGATGTCGTTGGGCTCGACCGTCAGGATGTCGTTGAGCCGCTCGAGCCAGCGCTGCGACAGATCCCGCGAGCGCTCGCGCAGCCGGGCGGCGATGACGCCGGCGAAAGTCTCCACCGACTCAGGCGGCCTTGCGGCGCCCGTTCGGCGCGCGCAGCAGGCAGCGGTACTCGGGATAGGGGCGCAGCAGCCGCAGGATTGACGCCGCGAGATCGCGCGCGGTGCAGGTGAGCGGCATCGTCACGTCGAAGCCGCAGGCCGTCGCGTCGCGGCACTCGGTCGCCGACGTCTCGGGGCAGACCAGCGCGATCAGGACGCGCCGCCCGAATTTCGGTTTCGCCCGGAGCCGGGTGGCCAGCATCGGCAGGCCGCAGCCGGCGCTGGCCGCGACGATCACGGCGTGATAGGAAGACAGCACGTCGGCCGCTGGAATGTCATCGGTCTCGACGACGTGAAAGCCGATCGACCGCAGGCCCTTGATCTGTTGATCGTCGGCGCGGCCCGTCTTGATGAAGAGGATCGAGCATTGTTCTGACACGGTCGTCGTTGACCTCCGCTGAGCCAAAAGTCCAAACTTCGTGCCACTCGAGCTACCTGAACGTCGGAAGCCCGGCGGCACGCCGCGATTCCGACAGAGAGCGTCCGGAATCTGCACAAAAACGCGTGTGTGCCGCGGTCCGCTTTGTGCGTGCTGAGCCATATCGACCCCGAGCGGAACGAGATACGGCCCCGAGCGGAGCCAGTACGACTTGCAGCGGAGCGAGACATGGCGACAACGATGAGGGCGGTGGTCTTCAAGGGCCCCGGCCGGATTTCGGTCGAGGACGCGCCGCGGCCGAGCGCCGGGCCGGGCGAGGCGGTCATTCGCGTTACCGCGACGACCATTTGTGGCACTGATGTTCATATCGTGCGCGGCGAATACCCAGTTGAGGCAGGGCTCATCCTTGGGCACGAGCCCGTCGGGGTGATCGCGGAGCTGGGTGCCGGTCTGGAATCGGAGTACCACGTCGGGCAGCGCGTCGTGGTGGGCGCCATCACGCCGTGCGGCCAGTGTTTCTACTGCCTGAACGGCAATCACGCGCAGTGCGGCGGCGCGCTGGGCGGGTGGCGTTTCGGCAACACCATCAACGGCGCGTGGGCCGAATACCTCCTCGTCCCGCATGCGCGCGCGAACCTGGCCGTGATCCCTGACGCGCTGAGCGACGATGCCGTCCTGATGTGTCCCGACATCTTCTCGACGGGGTTGTCGGGCGCGGAGAGCGGCCACATCAAGGTGGGGGACGCGGTCGCGATCTTCGCGCAGGGGCCGATCGGCCTGTGCGCGACCGCCGGCGCCCGGCTGAAAGGGGCATCGCTCGTCATCGGCGTCGATCCGCTGGCCGAACGCCTCGAGATCGCGCGCGCCTTCGGCGCCGACGTGACGATCGACGCCTCGGACGGGGACCCGGTCGCGGCGATCAAGCGGCTCACGGACGGCCGCGGCGTCGACGTGGCGATCGAGGCGCTCGGCCGGCAGGAAACGTTCGAGGCCGCGTTGCGCGCGATCCGTCCCGGGGGAACGCTGTCGAGCCTCGGCGTCTACTCGGGCAAGCTGGTCGCGCCGTACGAGGCGCTCTACGCGGGCCTCGGCGACCAGCGCATCGTGACCACGCTGTGCCCGGGCGGCAAGGAGCGGATGCGCCGACTCATGGCGATGATCGAGCACGGGCGCATCGACGTGTCACGCCTGTTGACGCATCGCTTTCCGCTGGAGCGGATCGAAGAGGCCTTCGACCTGTTCAGCCACCAGCGGGACGGGGTGCTGAAAGTGGCGCTCTATCCGGGCGGGCCGGCGGCCGGATAGTCGGTCAGCGCGCCGCCCGGCACCGCGCCGCGCAGGGCGTTCAGCACCGCGCCCAGATCGATGATCTCCTGGACGATCGCGCCGGAGACGGGCGGCAGGAGGCCCGCGAAGGCGACGAGCATGCCGGCGATGCTCAGCGCCATGCCGCCGATTGCGCTCTCGAGTGCGATCCGGCGCATGCGGCGGGCGATGTGAAACAGCTCGTCGACGCGCTCGAGCGACGTATCCATGATCACGGCGCCGGCCGCTTCCGACGTGATCTCGCTGTGGTGCCCGAAGGCGAGGCCGACCGTTGCCGCCGCCAGCGCCGGCGCGTCGTTGATCCCGTCGCCGATGAACAGCGTCGGCGCCCGCCGCGACTCCTCGCGCGTAATCGCGACCTTGTCTTCAGGCGAGCGTCCGGCGAAGACGGTCTCGATGCCCACCAGATCGGCGAGATAGCGCACTTCGGACTCGCGATCTCCGGAGACGAGCAGCACGCGCTCGAGGTTGTGGCTGGGGCCGAGATGGCTGATGAACGACCGGCTGTCGGCGCGCGCGGTGTCGCGGAAGCGGTAGGTCGCGGCGTGACCGCCGTCGACGAAAATGAAGCACTCGAGGCCGGCGGCTGAGGGGGGCGTCGCCGCGCCAAGGGTTTCCGCGTATCGCCGTCCGGCGATGCGCACGCGAGCGCCGTCGACCAGGCCGTCGAGACCCTCCCCCGGCTGCTCGCGGACGCACGACGGCTCGAGCAGCGCCAGGCCGTCGCGCTGCGCCGCGCCGACGATGGCGTGCGCGAGCGGATGCTTCGAGTAGCGTTCGAGGCTGGCCGTGAGCTGCAGGACGCGCTGCGGATCGATCGAGCCGGCGCCGAGGCGCTCGGTCAGCGCCGGCGTCCCGTAGGTGAGCGTACCGGTCTTGTCCAGGATGATCGTCCGGCACCGGTCGAGACGCTCGAGGATCGCCGGATCGCGAATGACGATGCCGCGCCGTGCGGCGAGCGAGATCGATCCGATGATGGCGACGGGAATGGCGATCAGCAGCGGGCACGGCGTGGCCACCACCAGCACCGCGAGGAAGCGGTCGGGGCTGCCGCTCCATGCCCATGCGGCAGCCGCGAGGAGCAGCGCGACGGGCGTGTATCGCGCGCCGAGGACGTCGCCGAGGCGGCGCAGCCGCGGCCGGCGCTGCTCGGAGTCGCGCATCACGTTCATGATGCGGGCGTAGCGCGAGTCGACCGCGGCGCGCGTCGCGCGCAGCACGATCGCCCGCTCGCCGTTGACCGCGCCCGAGAACACTTCCGAGCCGGGGGCCTTCGGCATCGCGTACGGCTCGCCGGTCAGGTAGGACTCGTCCATCACGCCGTGGCCGTCGGTCACCACGCCGTCGACGGGGCAGATCTCGTGCGGAAAGACGACGATGGCGTCGCCGACGGCGATGGCGTCGAGCGCGACGTCCTCCGTCCTGGAGTCCTGCAGGCGATGCGCGATCGACGGCATGCGGCGCGCCAGCGCCTGCAGCACCGACGAGGCGCGAGCCACCGCGAACGCCTCGAGCGTCTCGCCGCCGGACAGCATCAGCACGACGATCGCGCCGGCGAGATACTCGCCCAGGATGGCGGCGGTCACGATCGACACCCCGGCGAGCAGGTCCGAGCCAAAGTCGCGGCGCAGCGCCTTCATCGCCAGCCCGATGACGAGCGGAGCTCCGCCGCCGGCGAGGACCACGAGCAGCGGCAGCGTCGCGCTAACGCCGTCCACGGTCCAGCGGAGCGCCAGGTGGACGACGATGCCGGCGGCCGCGAGCAGCGCGATCCAGCCGGACCGCCGCACCTTGCGAAAGATGGCGCGCACTCAGTCGCTCGCCGGCGGATGGTTGCGCTGCCAGGCTTGCAGCACGCCGACATAGGTGCCGCGCTCGAACCGCGCCGCGTCGCCGCGCCCCGTCATGCTCGCGACGCCGCGCATCCGCTCGACCGCCTCGTAGCGGTTGTCGTCCATCCACGCCTCGAAGCGCTTGCGCAGCTGCGCCAGCCGCGTCGGCCCGTGGCGCAGCAGCGCCGACACCAGCTGCACCACGTGCGCCCCCGCCATGATCGCCTTCACCGCGTCGATCGGCTCGTGGACGCCGCCGCTGACCGCGATCGACAGGCGCGTCCGTCCCGCGATGATGGCGACGCCGTGCAGCCGCAGCAGCAGGTCGGACGAATCCGACAGCCGCAGGTGCAGGTCGCTGCCGCGGGTCGCGGTGTCGATGTCGGCCTGGTAGAAACGGTTGAACAGCACCACGCCGTCGGCGCCGATGCGCTCGATGCGCGACACCAGGTTGGGCAGCGCCGAGTAGAACGGCGAGAGCTTCACCGCGACCGGGATGGTCACCGATTCCTTCACCACCGCGACGACGTCGAGCACGCGCTGCTCGACGGCAAGGGCGTCCTCCTGCGGATCGGTGGCGATGAAGTAGAAGTTCAGCTCCAGCGCGTCGGCCCCGGCGCGCTCCAGCGCGCGCGCGTACTGCAGCCAGCCTTCGGCGGTGGTGCCGTTGAGCGACGCGATGATCGGCACGCGGACGCGCTGCTTGACGCGCAGCAGGTGCTCGAGGTACTGCCCCGGCGACAGCGCGTAGGCGTTCAGCGGCGGCGCCGGGGTCTCGAGGCCGCGCGGCGCCGACATGAGGTGCGGCCGCCGTTTCGCGTCCGACAGGATCTGTTCCTCGAACAGCGAGTGCATGACGATGGCGGCAGCGCCGGCGTCTTCGAGCCGCAGAACCGTATCCAGGTCGGCACTCAGCGGCGAGGCGCCGCAGATGAACGGGTGCGGCAGCGTGAAGCCGAGATACCGGGTGCTCAGATCCATGGGAACCTCACTTCGCCCGCGGGGGGTACGCCGACAGGAAGCCGTACCCGGCGGCGATCTCCTGATCGCTCAGGTAGTCGTAGACCGGCATCCGGCCGCGATAGTGACGCGGCGGATCGCCCATGTAGACCGGCGCGCCGCTGCGCACCTTGTTCACGAACTCGGCGACCGGCGTGTCGGACAGCAGCGCCGACAGCGGCGGGATGGCGCCGTCGAGTAATGCGCGTGACGTCGGCGGGCGTCCCGCCGCGTCATGGCAGATATGGCAGGTCCCCTTGATCACGTGCTCGCCGAGATGCGCCCAGCTCACGGTGACACGGCGCTGCGGCGGCGCGTCCGGGGCGTGGGCCAGCCCGCTCAGGTAGGCGTAGAGCGCGTCGAGCTCCGGCTCGCGCAGGTGGCCGCGGGGCGGCATGCGCTCTCCGCCAAGCCGGATGCGCCGGTAGAGCGCGTCGCGCGCTTCCGTCGATCGCGCCTGCGGCGTCCCCACCGCCATCTGTCCGTCGCGCCGCAGCTGCGCGCGCATCATCGCCAGCGACGATCCCTGCACCGCCGGCAGCACCGAGCGCACTTCCGGCGGCGCGCCGGTTCCCTCGGCGCGATGACAGGCCTGGCAGTTGAGGCGATAGAGATCCGCACCCGTCAGGCTGACGCGGCGTTCGACGGCGAGGGCCACCGGCTTCCGCATCACCGCGAGCTCGTCGGGTGCGGCGCCGTAACGGCTCGATCCGCGGCCGAGACTCGTGTCGTCGAAGCGGACGCCGAGATGCGCGAGCCAGCCTGGACCGGCGACCGCGGTCACCGCCGGATCGGCGTTCGCCGGCGCCGGGCGCGAGCGATCGGCCTGCGCGGCCAGCGCTGTCGTCAGCGCGGCGGCGAGCAGCGCCGTCACACCCGTTGTCGGAACACGCGGCATCGGTCCTCCCGGCAGGCGCCGGCCCTCCGCCGCGGGGGTGCCGGATTCCCGGCAGCGCCGCCGCGAAACCCGGGAAATACCCCGCTTTTCGGTGGGTTTCAGCTGGCCTGTCCCGTGCTCCTGCGAGGGTCATGCCTGCTGTACTGCCCGTCGTCGACACCGACTCCGACGTGCTGCTTCGCGACGGCACGACGCTGCGCCTGCGGCTGGCGCGCGACGCCGACGCACCCGCCGTGCTCGCGCTGTTCCAGCAACTGTCCGAGCGAAGCCTGTATTACCGCTTCATGATGGTTCCGCACCTCGATCTGGCGCAGGTGCGGCGGCTGCTCGCGGTGGACGACCGCTCGCAGGTCCTGCTCGTGGCCGAGCGCGCCGGCGCGCTGTGCGGCATCGCCGGCTACTACCCGGCCGAGGCGGGTGCCGGGCGTGCGGAAGTGGCCTTTGCCGTCGCCGACTCGATGCACGGGCGGGGGCTGGGGACGCGCATGCTCGAGCGGCTCGCCGAGATCGCGCGCGAGCGCGGCATCCGCGCCTTCGACGCGTTCGTCCTCGGCGAGAACCTGGCGATGATGGACGTCTTCCTGCAGTCGGGGTTCACGCTCACGCAGGGGCTCGACCAGGGCGTCTTCCACGTGGCGCTGCAGCTCGAGCCGACCGTCGCCTACGCCGCGGCGTCGGGACGCCGCTCGCAGCTGGCCGCGGCGAGCTCGATCCGGCCGTTCTTCGAGGCGCGCTCGATCGCGGTCATCGGCGCCAGCCGGCGGCCGGGGCACATCGGCTCCGAGATTCTCCGCAACCTGCGCGAAAGCGGCTTCACCGGCACGCTGACGCCGGTGCATCCGTCGGCCGACATCGTCGGCGGCCTCAAGGCCTGCCCGACGATCGCGGCCATTCCCGGCGCCGTCGACCTCGCCGTCGTCGTCGTACCCGCGGCGAACGTCAACGACGTCGTCGACGAGTGCCTCGCCAAGGGCGTGAAGGCGATCGTCGTGATCAGCGCGGGGTTCAGTGAGGTGGGGGAGGCCGGCCAGGCGCTGCAGGCCGCGCTGATGGAGAAAATCCGCTCGGCGGGCGTGCGGCTGATCGGGCCCAACTGCATGGGCATCATCAACACCGATCCCGCGGTGCGCCTGAACGCCACCTTCTCCCCGGTCTACCCGCCCGAAGGACGGATTGCGTTCTCGACGCAGAGCGGCGCGCTCGGCCTCGCCATCCTCGACTACGTGACGCGGCTCAACATCGGCATCTCGAGCTTCGCCTCGATCGGCAACAAGGCCGACGTCTCGGGCAACGACCTGCTGCAGTACTGGGCCGAGGATCCGCGCACCGACGTCATCCTGCTCTACCTGGAGAGCTTCGGGAACCCGCGCAAGTTCGCCGAGATCGCACGCCGCGTCGGACGGACCAAGCCGATCGTGGCGGTGAAGGCGGGGCACTCGGACGCCGGCGCCCGCGCCGCGTCATCGCATACGGGCGCGCGCGCCACGCGCGACGTGCTCGTCGACACGATGCTGCGCGAGGCGGGCGTCATCCGCACGCGCACGCTGGAAGAACTGTTCGACGTCGCGACCGTCCTCGCCAACCAGCCGGTGCCGGGCGGACGCCGCGTGGCGATCGTGACCAACGCCGGCGGGCCGGCGATCCTGGCGGCCGACGCGTGCGAAGCCAACGGGCTCGACGTGTCCGTCCTGTCGGACGCGACCCAGAAGACGCTGCGCACGCTGCTGCCGCCGGCGGCGAGCGTCAGCAACCCGGTGGACATGATCGCCTCGGCGACGCCGGAACAGTACCGGAAAGTCCTCGAGATCGTCGCCGCCGATGGCGCGGTCGACAGCATCATCGCGATCTTCATTCCGCCGCTCGTGACCGAGGCGGCCGCGGTGGCGGAGGCCATCCGCGAGGCGGCGGCTCACGTGTCGAAGCCGGTCCTCGCGTCGTTTCTCGGCACGCAGGGGCTGCAGCCGCAGCTCGCGCCGGTGCCGTCGTTCGCGTTCCCCGAATCGGCGGCAGTGGCGCTGGCGCACGTCACGCGCTACGGTGAGTGGCTGCGCAAGCCCGTCGCCGCCGTCACGCTGCTCGACAACGACGCGGCCGGGAAGGTCCGGACGATCGTCGAGTCGGCGATGGCGGCGGGGGAGGAATGGCTGTCGCCGCAGCAGTGCGAGGCGGTGCTCGAGGCCACGGGAATCCCCGCGGTGCCATCGCGGCTGGTCGCGACCGCGGACGAAGCGGTCGCCGCGGCGAAAGAGGTCGGCCTGCCGGTGGTGCTCAAGGCGGTCGGTCCCGCGATCGTGCACAAGAGCGACGTCGGCGGCGTGCGGCTCGCGCTCGGATCGGAATCGGCCGTCCGCGATGCCTACAGCGTGCTGACGAAGAGCCTCGGCGATCGGGCCAGGGCGATCCTGGTGCAGCCGATGGTCAGCGGCGCGGTGGAGATGGTCGTCGGCGGCGTCAACGATCCGTCGTTCGGGCCGGTGGTGATGTGCGGCCTTGGCGGCGTCCTGGTCGACGTGCTCGACGACACCGCGTTTGCGCTGTGCCCGCTCAGCCCGTCCGCCGCCCGCACGCTGGTCGATCGCATCAAGGGGCGCGTCTGCCTGCGCGGGTTCCGCGGCGCCGCAGCGGCCGACGAAGCGGCGTTCTGCCGCCTGCTCGTGCAGGTCTCGCAGGTGCTGCACGCCTGCCCGGACATCCAGGAGCTCGATCTCAACCCGGTCATGGCGCTGCCGTCAGGCGCCCTGGCCGCTGACGTCCGCATCCGCGTCGGCAGGCGATCGCCGCCGGCCGCGGGACGGCGCATTCATTATTAGCGACCCGCGAGCATTGATAGAGGTGCATCATGATTACGCTCAAGAACATCCTGGTGCCGTTCGACTTCAGCGAGTGCTCCGACCAGGCGCTCCGCTACGGGCTGGAGCTGGCGCGCAAGTTCGACGCGACGCTTCACCTCGTTCACGTCGTCCAGGACCCGGCGACACAGCCGTGGGCGGCTGAAGGATTCGCCATTCCGCTGCTCGAAGTCACCGACCAGTGGCTGAAGGAAGCGGAAGCGCGGCTCGCGGCCGCGGTGCCCGACCTGGATCGCCGCCGTACCCGCGTCTCGGCGCTGCTCGGCGCGATCTATCCCGAAGTGCTGCGCTACGCCGAGGAGGAAGCGATCGATCTCATCGTCATGGGCACGCACGGCCGCGGCGGCGTCAGCCACCTGCTGCTCGGCAGCATCGCCGAGAAGATGGTGCGGCGGTCGCCATGCCCGGTGCTCACCGTGCGCCACCCGCAGCACGGCTTCGTCGATCTGCCGGCCGCGGTCGCGGCTACTGCATCGGCAGTGTAACGGTCACCACCGTGCCCCCCGCCGGGGGGCACTCGACGTCGATCGCGCCGCGGTGACGCTCGATCACCCGGCGCGCCGTCGGCAGCCCGAGCCCGGTGCCGCGATGCTTCGTCGTGAAGAACGGCTCGAAGATCCTCGCGCGCACGTCGTCGGGAATTCCCGGTCCCTCGTCGGCGATGGCCACCGTCGCGGCGAGATCGTCGGCATGGACGTCGACGCGGATCCGCCCGGCGTGGCCGTTGGCCTGCGCCGCGTTGAGCAGCAGGTTCAGGAAGACGGTCCGCAGCTGCTCCACGTCCGCCTGGACGACCGGGTTGGCTCCGGAGATCTGCACGACCAGCCCCGCCTGCGCCGGGTCTCTCCGCATCAGGCCGACCGTGCTCTCGACCAGCTCGGCGAGCGCGACCGGGCCGAGCTGCGGCTCGCGCGGACGCGCGAACACCAGCAGGTCCTGCACGATGTCGTTCAGCGAGTCCACGCGCGCGACGATGTCGCCGACGATGGCGCGGTCGCGTGCGGCCTCGGGCATGCGGTTGCCGATCACCTGGAGCGCTCCCTTGATCGCGGCGAGCGGGTTCTTCACTTCGTGCGCCACCACCGCGGCCATCTCGCCGAGGCGCGCCAGCGCGGCCTGCTCGCGCAGCCGTTCTTCCGATCGCTTGCGATCGGTGATGTCGTAGCGGATCGCCATGTACTGATACGGCTTGCGCCGCTCGTCCAGGAACGGGACGATCGTGGTGTCGACCCAGTAGATCCCTCCGTCCTTGGCGCGGTTGCGCAGCTCGCCGCGCCAGATCCGCCCGTTGGCGATCGTGTGCCAGAGATCGCGGATGAACTCCTTCGAGTGATAGCCCGAGTTGATGATCCGGTGATCCTGCCCGACCAGCTCCTCCCGCGGGTACTTCGAGATCTCCACGAACTTGTCGTTGACGAAGGTGATCTCCCCCCTGACGTTGGTCGTCGCCACGATCGCCGCCTGGTTGAGCGCGAAGCTGGTGTCGGCGAGGTCCTTGATCGAGCGGTCGAGCGCCATGCCGGTGTTCGCGTACCTGGTGACCAGCCAGGCCGTCACCCAGATGCCGACGATGGTCAGACCGCGGTTGACCACCACGACGACGGTCGCCGCGCCCGGCGGGGAGAGCCACGCCGCGACGGTCGTGAGCAGCGTGACCACGATGGCCGCCCACAGCGAAAACCCGCGCACCCGGACGAACAGGCCGAGCAGGATGACGACCCCGTACAGCGCACAGACCGTGATGCCGCGCGGCAGCTCGAGGTCGACGAGAAAGATGATCGTCGTGAGACCGGCGGCAATGCCGATCAGCCGGCGGTCCGAGGGCGTCAGTTGCGCGTGTGGCGGTACCGTCGTTGGCATCAGTAATGAATCAGGTGCGGGGCGGCCCAGCCGGCATTGGAATTCGATGGATGCTACCGCACCCCGGCGGCCCGGCAAGGGCCCCCGCCGGGAAAAGTCCACACCCGGGCAGGGAATTGTTCGCCATGAAGACCATACTTGTCGTCGACGACGAACCGCTGATTCGCTGGGCGATCCGCGAAGTCCTGGAGGATGCGGGATATGCGGTCGTCGAAGCCGGCACGGCGCGCGAGGCGCTCGCGCAGGTCACCGCCTCGGGTCCTTTTGCCGTGGCCCTGCTCGACCTGCGCCTGCCCGATTGTGACGATCTGTCGCTGCTGCGCGGCGTCCGCCGCGACGCGCCGGCCTGCCGCATCGTCATGATGACGGCGCACGGCACGCCGGAAGTGATGGCCGAAGCCGTCCGCGCCGGTGCGTTCAGCACCGTCTCGAAGCCGTTCGACCTCGCGCGCGTCGTCGGCCTGATTGAAGAGGCCGGCGCGGCCGCCTGATCGCTCCGGAGCCGGCCCCGATACGTAATAATGGGGCCGATGCCGGCCACGATTCTCGTCGTCGACGACGAGCCCCTGATCCGCTGGACGCTCAGCGAGCGCCTGTCCCAGGACGGACACACCGTCGTCGAGGGGGAGACCGCGAAAGCGGCGCTCGCGCGCTTCGGACCCGATATCGATCTCGTCCTGCTCGACTACAAACTGCCGGACTCCGACGGCCTCCAGGTGCTGCGCTCGATGAAGGCGTCGGATCCCGACGTGCCGGTGGTGCTGCTCACGGCGTTCTCCTCGATCGAGACGGCGGTCGAGGCGATGAAGCAGGGGGCGTATCACTACGCGAACAAGCCGTTCAACCTGGACGAGCTCGCGCTGGTGGTGCAGAAGGCGCTCGAAACGACGCGGCTGCGGCGCGAGGTGAAGCAGCTGCGCGCGTCGCGGGCCGAGCCGTATGCGATCGGGCGGATCGTGGGCGAGTCGGCGCCGATGACCGGCCTCAAGGCACTGCTGCAGAAGGTCGCCTCGAGCCCCGCCTCGACGGTGCTGCTGCGCGGCGAGAGCGGCACCGGCAAGGATCTCGCGGCCAAGACGATCCACTACAACAGCGAGCGGGCCGCCCGGCCGTTCATGAACATCACCTGCTCGGCGCTGCCCGACGCGCTGCTCGAGAGCGAGCTGTTCGGCCACGAGCGCGGCGCGTTCACCGACGCGCGGCAGCAGAAGATCGGCCTGCTCGAATCGGCGGACGGCGGCACGGTGTTCCTCGACGAAATCGGCGAGATGGTGCCGGCGCTGCAGGCCAAGCTGCTGCGCTTCCTCGAGGAGAAGGCGTTCAAGCGCGTCGGCGGCGCCGCCGACGTGCGCGTCGACGTGCGGGTGGTGGCCGCCACCAATCGCGATCTCGAGGACGCGGTGAAGCAGGGGCGCTTCCGCGAGGACCTCTACTACCGGCTGAACGTGATGATGATCACGCTGCCGTCGCTGCGCGAGCATCCCTCCGACGTGCCGCTGCTGGTCAACCATTACATCCAGGTGTTCAATCGCGAGTTCCGCAAGACGATCCGCGGCACCACTCCGGAGGCCATGGCCATGCTCCAGGCCTATCGCTGGCCGGGCAACATCCGCGAGCTGCGCAACGCCGTCGAACGGGCGATGCTGCTCGCCGAAGGGGAGTGGCTGACGCCCGATCTGCTGCCGGTGGCCACGGGACGCGCGGCCGGCGCGGCGTCGCTGATGGAACTGCCTGAAGAGGGCGTGCACCTCGAGACGCTGGAGCGCGAGCTGGTGGTGCAGGCGCTGCGGCGCACCGGGGGCAACCAGACGAAGGCGGCGGCGCTGCTCGGCCTCAACCGGGATCAGATCCGCTACCGGATCGAGAAGTTCGGCCTCGACAAGCCCGCGCCGGCATAGCGGAGAATCCCGCAGCGGCGCGGCGAAATTCCCCCCGGCGGCAAGAGCAACCGGCGTGCCCGCGCGCGGATTGCTCGAAAACCCAGGGAAATCCCGCCATCGTCCCCGGCACACCTGTTGCTCCGTCGGATATCCGTCAGGAGTGCACAACATGGTTTCTCGCGAACAGATCGAGTCGGTCCTCGGGCGCATCCGCCCGATGATGCAGGCCGACGGCGGCGATATCGAGCTGGTCGACGTGCTGGGCAACAGCGCCCACGTCCGGCTCACCGGCATGTGCGCCGGCTGCCCGAGCGCGCACATGACCCTCTACATGGGCGTGGAGATGGCGCTCAGGGAAGAAATCAAGGACTTCGCGGAGCTGGTGGTCGTATGAAGACTCCAGGCGCGTTTTCTCCTGACAACGTCGTCGTCGGCCACAGCGCGCGCATGCGCGCCATCTTCGACTTCGTGAAGGTGGTCAGCAAGAGCGACAGCAGCGTCATCATCACCGGCGAGAGCGGCACCGGCAAGGAAGTGATCGCCAACCTGCTGCATCACTCCAGCAGCCGCCGCCACCAGCCGTTCGTCGCGGTCAGCTGCGCGCTGTTCTCGGAAAACCTGATCGAGACGGAGCTCTTCGGGCACGAGCGCGGCGCCTTTACCGGCGCCATCAAGGACAAGCCCGGACGGTTCGAGATGGCGCAGGGGGGCACGCTGTTCCTCGACGACATCGACGACGTGCCGCTCTCGATGCAGGTGAAGCTGCTGCGGGCGATCCAGAACCGTACCGTCGAGCGGGTGGGGGGCACGCGCTCGATCAACGTCAACGTCCGCGTCATCACCGGGTCGAAGAAGGACCTGAGGAAGATGGTCGCCGACGGCAATTTCCGTGAGGACCTCTACTACCGCCTGAACGTGCTGCCGATCGTGCTGCCGCCGCTGCGCGAGCGCCGGGAAGACATCCCGGTCCTGACCGACTTCTTCTTCAAGAAGTTCGCGCGGGCGCGCGGCATCGACACGCCCACGGTCTCGCCCGCGGTCCGCTATGCCTTCAACCGCTACCGCTGGCCCGGCAACGTGCGCGAGCTCGAGAACGCGTGCGAGCGCATCGTCCAGACCTGCTCGTGCGGCACGGTTCGCACCGGCTGCCTGGCGGCGGGCGTGCTCTTCGGCGCCGGCGACCCGGTTCCTTCGCCGGCGGCCGCGGAATTGACGGTGGCGGCGCCGACCGCGGTCTCGCTCGACGATCGACTGCGCGAAGTGGAATCGAACCTGATCTCGTGGGCGCTGAAGGTGAGCGACGGCAACAAGTCGAAGGCCGCGGAACTGCTCAGCATCAAGCGCTCGACGCTCGGCGATCGCATCACCCGCTGCGGCCTGCAGGAGCCCGCGCCCGGCGAGGAGCCGGCGGCGGGGCCAGCGCCGGTCGAAAGCGAGCTGGCGGCGAGCGCATAGCCGCCAGCCCGCAACCGTCACACCGCTACACGACGACCTCGAACGGCCGCATCATGTCGTTGTCTTCGTGATCGAGGATGTGGCAGTGCCACACGTAGGGCAGCCGATCCCCGCTCTGCACGACGGCGTTGTTCGGGAGATCGAACCGCATCACGATCTTCGTCACCAGTCCCCGGTCCACCGCGTCGGTCTGCTGCGCCTTGACCGTATCCTTCGGCGCGAACAGCTCGCTCGGGTCCGGCGGCAGGAACGGCCCGGTCGGCACCACCGCCCCGGTGGCGAGGAAGGCCGGCAGGTCGAACTCCTGGCGCCCGAGCACGAAGAACTGCACCAGGTGCACGTGAATCGGGTGCGCGTCGCCGGTCGCGTTGACGATGTTCCAGACCTCGATCGATCCGGCCCGCGGGCGTTCCGTGACGCGATCGTCCCAGTGCAGGCCGCCGGTCGGACTGTCGGGTGACGCGTTGAGCGGCGATCCGCCGAGCAGGCCGAAGATCACGTTGTCGAGACTGGAGGCGAGCTCGCTCAGCATCAGCGTGCGCTGGCGGACGCCGGTCGGCAGGTTCAGGTTCGGCGGCGCGGAGATCCGCCTGGGGATCTCGCTCTGATCGACGCCGACGCGCGGCACCACCCTGAACTGCATGATCTGCCCGGTCGTGCCCGGCTGCGTCGGATCCGGCGCGTCGTCTGGCCCGAACGGGTACGGCGCCAGCGCGTCGTTGGTCATGACGAACCGCTCGCCCGGCGTGCACCTCGAGAAGTCGACGATGACATCGAAGCGCTCGGCCGGCGCGATCAGCAGATCTCCGAGCTCGGTCGGCCGCGGCAGGAACCCCGCCTCCGAGCCAATCATCACGAACGGCAGCCCGTCGCTGCCGGCCTCCGGGGCCAGCCGCACGTGGTAGAACCGCGCGTTCGAGCCGTTGACGATGCGGAAGCGGTACTTGCGCGGCTCGACCTCGAGGAACGGCCACACCTTGCCGTTGACCGTGATGGTGCTGCCGAAAAACTCCGGCGACCACACCGGGGGCACCCGCGGATCGGGATCCTCCCAGTCGCGCACCGGGAAGAACATCGAGCCGTCGGCGTTGAAGCTGCGATCCTGGATGAACAGCGGGATCTCGTAGCGGCCCTGCGGAAGGTTGAGCGCGTCCTCCTGCGCATCGCGGATGAAATAGAGGCCGGCGAGCCCGGCGTGGACGTTCAGCCGCGTGATGCCGATCGCGTGGTCGTGGTACCAGAGCATCGTCGCGGGCTGATCGTTGGGGTAGAAGTAGGTCTTGAAATTCGGATCGAACGCCGCGCCGACCTGCGCGAAGCCGTTGGTGAACCAGGCCTCGGGACGCCCGTCGCTGGTCGGCAGCACCTTGGCGCCGTGCAGGTGCACGACGGTGCGCACGTCGGGGTTGTCCATCGCGCCGTGCAGCGTGGGGTCGATGGGGAGGAGGTGCGTGGACGGCAGGTTGTTGACCCAGCGAACCTGGATCGGCGCGCCGCTGCGCGCCTCGATCGTCGGCCCGGGATAGCTGCCCGCGTAGCCCCATAGAGTGGTGGCCGGCAGCTGTTTGTGGAGGCGCTGCCTGAACTGCGTCATCGGCACCCGGTACTGGGCGATGCCCTTGTCGATGCTCGTGGGCGAGAGCACAGCGGGGAGCGGCAGGCGATCGAGGTAGGGGGTGAGGCTGCCGGCCGTGATGGCCGCCGTGGATTGCGCCGCGCTGGTCGGGACGAGGCCCTTCCAGGGCACGACGAGCGAGGCGCCGCCAATCGCGCCGGCTTTCAGTAATTCGCGTCGTGTAAACATGATGATGGCTCCTGAGATGCGGGATCACCTCACGATAGGCCGGCGCCGGTGGCCCGTCTGCCGGGGAACACGGGTACAACCGCGGAGAATTGCCGGGGGAGGGCGGAGGAGTTCTGCGGCCGGTGGCGGACGGCTAGCGCACGGTGACCAGATCGCTGACGAACCGATCGAGCGCCGGCCAGTCGGTCAGCTCGTGGTCGCGCGAGGTGTCGGTGGGCGCCCCTTCCTTGCGGGCGATCCGCCGCATGAGCAGCCGGACGAAGATGTTGTACTTCGTGTACGCGAGCGCGCCGGCAACCGGGAGCGTCCGCGACGGCTGCCAGCCGGTCTGCTGCGTGAACAGGCTGATCATCCGCTTGACGTCGTCGGCGCACCGCCGGCGGTCCGCGTCGGAGCGGTTGGCGTCCTCCGCCCCTGCCTCGCTCAACGTCACCGAGACGAACGCCGCCCCGAGTCGCGCCAGCTGCACGCGGAAGCGCCTGACGAACTCGACCATCTCGGGCTCGTGCTTGCCGACGTGCACCGACGCGGCCACGCAGGCGGCGGAATACAGGCCCCAGTTCACCTCGGCGATCTCGCGCACGTTCATGACGTCGGTGTCGACGCCGTGTCCGCGCAGATCCTCGGCGATCCGATAGGCGACCTTGCGCGTGTGCCCCTCACGAGTGGCGTAGAAGACGACGGCTTTCATGCGGCCCCTGGGGGCAAGGGTCGTGCCTTCGGTATTCCGGGCAATTCTGCCTGCTCCCGATGGCGCTGCCGGAAGTCCGGCAGTGGCCCGTCGCATTCAGCCCGGGACCCCTGGAATTCTCCCGTCGCCAGATGGGAATTCGCCGGGTTCCCCCGCCGGGCGCGAGCGGGTAAGGTGTCACGCATGGATGCCGAAGCCCCGCGCCGCTGCCTCACCTGCGCGTTCAACTGCCCCGGCGTCTGTGACGCGCCGCGGGGGCGCGCGCTGCGGGCCGCGGCCCGCGCCGAACCGGCCGGCAGCGCCGCCGGCGCGCCGAACGTCGGCGTCCTCTTCGAGCGGCACCACCGCTACGTCGTGGCCGCGATCTGCCGGATCACGGGGCGGTTCGACATCGCCGGCGATCTCGCGCAGGAAGTGTTCGTCAGGGCGCTGCTGCACATCGATCGCTTCCGCCTGGATGCGAGCTTCAGCACCTGGCTCTTCGCGATCGCGCGCAACTGCTGCTACGACTACGCGAGATCGTCGTACCGGCGGCGCGAGGTGCCGGTCGACTCGACGGCTCTGCCGTCGCCGCGCACCGAGAACGGCGCGCTGCGCACGCTCGAGCAGGAGGAGGCGCGGCGGATCCTGTTTCGCCTGCTGAGGGACGCGCGTCTCGACGCAACCGAGACCAAGGTGTTCGGGCTCCACTACGCCGGCGGCGTCCCGCTCGACGCACTGACGGAGCAGCTGCAGCTCGACAACCGCAGCGGGGCCAAGGCGCGCATCGTCAGCGCCAGGCGCAAGCTGCATCGCGCGGCCGAACGCTGGGAGCGACGGACTCAGGGGACGATGACGCCGTTGCGGATCGCGTAGCGCACGAGACCCGCGGTTTCGTGCACGCCCACTTTTTCCATGACCCGGGCCCGATAGGACTCGACGGTCTTCACGCTCAGCCCCAGCTTCGCGGCAATGGCCTTCGACGTGTGCCCCTCGGCGACGAGCTGCAGCACCTGGCGCTCGCGCGGCGCCAGCACCTCCTGCGCCGGCGGCGTGCCCGCCACGTAGCCGTCGACGACGACGCGCGCCACCGCGGCGCTGAGGAAGAGGTGCCCGCGCACCACGTCGCGGATCGCGCGCGCGAGATCGTCGGCGGCCTGGGTCTTGAGCAGGTATCCGCGGATGCCGGCGCGCAGCGCCGCCGCCACGTGCGCTTCCTCGGTGTGCATCGTCAGCAGCAGGATCGGCATCGTCGGCTGCCGCACCAGGATCTGCCGCCCGGCGTCGAGGCCGTTCAGCGTCGGCATGATCAGGTCGAGGACCGCGGCATCCGGCGTCAGCGACTCGGCGAGGCGCACCGCCTCGAGCCCGTCCGCCGCTTCGCCCACGACGTCGAAGCCGGCGCGTTCGAGCAGCGCGCGCAGCCCCTGGCGCACGATGCAGTGATCGTCGGCGAGCAGGATGCGCAGGCTCATGTGCCGACCGGGACCGTGGCGCGGAGCTCGATCAACGGCCCGCTCGACGAGACGACGGTGAGCGTGCCGCCGACCGATTGCAGGCGTTCCTGGATCAGCCGCAGGCCGGGGCCGCCGGCGCCTCCTTCGAGCGCCGACGAGACCTCGAGACCGCCGCCGGCGATGCGGATGGTGCAGCGGATCGACTGGTCGAGCGCGCGCCGTCCGCGCACCTCGCGGCTGAGGATGATGGTGCCGTAGCCGGCGTCGGCGCGGGTGATGTGCGAGAGCGATTCCTGCACGAAGCGGTAGAGCAGCGTCTCGAGCGTGGCGCCGCAGCGGCGATCGAGCGTGGACTCGACGCGCAGCGGGATGCCGGTGCGCGCCGTGCAGGCCTCGCCGAGGAAGCGAATCGCGTCGACGAGCCCGAGGTCGGCGATGGCGCGCGGCTGCGCGCCGCGCGCGACCCGGCGCAGCTGCTCTTCGACGCGATCCAGGCTGCGGCGCACCGCGTCGAGCTGTTCCCGCGTCCCGGGCGGGCTGAGGCGCGCGATCTCGGCGAGGCCGAGGTGCGCCGACGCCAGGTACTGGCCGGCCTCGGCGTGCAGGAACGTGGCGACCCGCGAGGTCTCTTCCTCGACCAGCTCGTGCACCCGCATCGCGTCCTCGCGCCGCGATTGCGTGATGTCGCGGGCGATGGCGATGAAGTGCGTGACCGTGCCCTCGTCATCGCGGATCGGCGTGATGGTGAGCTGCTCGTCGAACATGCGCCCGTCGCGCGACCGGTTGGTGAGCACGGCGTGGAAGGTTCGCCCCGCCAGGATCGTGGTCCACAGCGTCGCGTAGAAGCGCGGCATCTGCACGCCGGACCGGAGCAGGGCGGGCGTACGCCCGACCGCTTCCTCGTGTGGAAATCCGGTCATGGTCTCAAACGCGGGGTTGACGTATTCGATGATGCCGTCGCGATTGACGATCATCACGCTGTCGGCCGTCTGTTCGAGCGCGCGCGCCAGGTCCTGGGCAGTGAGGGTTTCGGACGTCATGGGGCCCCCGAGACTTACGATAGGGGACCCGGCGCGACTCGGTCAGTCGGAGTCTTCCGCGGCGGGGATGGGAAAACTACGGTGTCGGGGTCAGGGGATTACCAGGCCCCGCCGGATGGCGTAGCGGACCAGGCCGGCGGTGTCGTGGATGTCGAGCTTTTCCATGATGTTGGCACGATATGACTCGGCCGTCTTGACGCTGACATTGATCATCGCGGCGATTTCCTTCGACGTCTTCCCCTCGGCCACCAGCTGCAGTACCTCCCGCTCCCGCGGGGCGAGCGGATCGAGTGGGGCCTGTGTTCCCGAGAGGTAGCCGTCGACCACCACGCGCGACACGGCGGAGCTGAGAAACACGTGCCCGC
>Ga0207701_10001726_pt1 | contig 22824 bp, 17 predicted proteins | sample KBSSwiSSwithPhiX_FD_184294 | JGI IMG/M metagenome (GOLD analysis project Ga0207701, IMG submission 184294) | Switchgrass rhizosphere bulk soil microbial communities from Kellogg Biological Station, Michigan, USA, with PhiX - S5 (SPAdes) (version 2) | ecosystem: Environmental > Terrestrial >... | reverse complement strand
ATTCTCGCTTCGATTGTCGCGCCATGCTGAATTCCTCCATCAATCCTCCTCCTTGTCCCAGCTATCGTGAGCCCAAAGAGGGTTAGATTCTCAAATGGCGCAACGAACCTTTATTGGGTTAGATTATACACGGCGCAATACGTTGGCTTGACATGACACCTTGAGCGGCATTACGCTTCTGGCAACGGGGTAAGGCGCAATGGCAAAGAACGGTTTCAAGATTTTTGACAGCGACATGCATATCATGGAACCGCCGGATCTATGGGAGCGCTACATCGATCCGGAATTTCGCGCTCAGGCGCCGCGTGGAAGAACTTCGGAGAACGTCCGCGACCTCGGCACGATCTTTCCCACACTTCAGAAGGACTCCCGGCGCACCGGCGGGACGCCGCACCGCGGGCGCAATTACAACAAAAACCAGGAGATCTACCGAAATCACGCCGAGCGCGGCTGGACGGGAGAAGTTCAGCTCGAAGCGATGGACACCGAAGGCATAGATGTCGCCGTCCTGTTTCCGACACGCGCTCTCGGCATTCTTACGTTCCCCGATCAAGATCCGCGCTTTGCGGCGGCCATGGCGCGCGCTTACAACGATTGGCTCCGCGATTTTTGCAAAGCCGATCCGAACCGCCTGCTCGGCGCCGGCATGATTTCGGTCTATGACATCAACGACGCGCTGAGCGAAACCCGCCGGGTTGCTGAGGAATACGGTTTTCGATCGGTATTTCTCCGATCGAATATCGTGAACGGTAAGAACTGGTACGATCCTTACTACGAGCCGCTCTGGAATCTGCTCGAAACGCTCAACTTACCCCTCGGATTTCACGAGGCATCGGCATCGCGTTCGCGTCAGTGCGCCGAGAACTTCGAGCCGAACTTTGGATTGCGGCGCGTCTATGCGCAACCGTTCGAGCAAATGCTGGGTCTCGGCAGCTTTGCTGGAGGCGGGATACTCGAAAGACACCCAAACATGAAAGTCGCTTTTCTCGAAGCCAATTGCTCGTGGCTGCCGTGGCTGCTTTGGCGCCTGGACGAAGGGTACGAGCGCGAGGGCGATATTTTCATGCCCGATTTGAAAATGCCGCCGAGCGCGTACTTCAAACGCCAGTGCTTCATCTCCGTCGAACCCGATGAAGCGCCGGCCCGCCATACCATCGAAGAAATCGGCTGTGACCAGCTGGTTTTTTCCACGGATTATCCGCACGGCGATTCCAAATATCCGCACGCGGTAGAGAGCTTTTTAAACCTGGCTTTATCCGATGAAGAGAAACGCAAAATTCTTTGGGACAACTGTGCGCGGTTTTATGGCTCCGCCGAATCCGTGAGTCTTGGCACAACGGCACAGAAAAAATCACCCCAACAACTGCAGGCATAGGAGGAAAACATGGAGACCCAGAGCGAGATTCAATCGCGTTCGGAAATAGCTAGCGAAAACGCAATGGAGCGATTCATCCGCAAAACGCGAAAGCTTTTCGCCCAGGAATCCGATCTCGACAAACGCTGGAACGCACTACGACCGATCCTGGCGGAATTGCTCGCGGATCACGAAGTGATCGCCGCGTCGAAGCGCTGGCCGGATTGCGTGCCGGCGAACGGCCGGGCGGAGAATTTACTGTTTTACGAAGATCCCGATTACGGCTTTGCGATTAACGGGCTCACCAAGGGAGACGCCAGGCATGGCCAGCGCGCACGCATTCACGATCATGCACACATCTACACTCTTTACGGCGTGCTGGACGGGCGCGAACGAGTCATCCGCTATGACCGGGTCGATGACCGCTCGAAGCCAAACTACGCCGAGATTCGCGAAGCGAGTGATGTGCTCGTCGGCCCGGGAGAGATCGACTTGGTAAAGCCGTATGAAATTCACACCGAGCTTACCGTCGGTGAACGCACCGTCGCTGTGATTATCCGCAGTCAAAAGGGGGGTGACTTCAACCAAGGCCGTTACATCCCCGAAAACAATGAATATTACGAAAGCCTCGGTCCGCGGCAAACCCCTTGTGAGATGCTCCCGAAACATTGAGCGGAATTCACCAGCTAGAACTGAGCGGAGAATCTATGTCGCGAGCCGAAAGAGTCGAAGAAACATCGCCGGTTGTTGAAGCCCTGATCAATTATTCAGTCGACATCGGTGTAAAGCCGGCGAGCTACGGCGGCATCGACACGTTCGAAGCCGACAAAAAGCGCACCGGAAAATATCAAGAGCATAAGGTGACAATTCGCGATGGGCGGGTGATTGCGAAAGAACTTTCTCTTGACAGAGAAGGCTTCATCTTCGTCCAGCACGACACCAAGATGAGGGACTTCTACGACGAAGCCGAAATTCGCGCGGTTTATTATCCGGAAATCGAGCAACTGGTAAAAGAGACTTCAGGCGCTAAGCGGGTCTTGGTCTTCGATCACACGCTTCGTTCCGCTGACAGCGCGATGCGCGAAGCCAAGCAGATCAGCGGCCCGGTGCGTAATGCGCATAATGATTATACCGAGTGGTCCGGGCCACAACGCGTACGCGATCTGCTCCCCGATGAGGCCGATGAGCTTTTGAAGCGTCGCGTTGCGGTCGTGCAGGTCTGGCGGCCCATTCGCCATCCGGTTCAACGAGAGCCCTTGGCGATCGCTGATGCGAGAAGTATCGGAACCGAAGAGCTATTTCCAAGCTCGCGTGTCTATCCGGACCGGGTCGGCGAAGTATACCACTGCGCGTACAATCCCGAACACCGCTGGTACTACTTCCCAAAGATGCAGAGAGACGAAGCGATTGTGTTCAAGACGTTTGATTCGGCCAAGGACGGCCGCGCCCGCTGGACGGCGCATTCGGCATTCGACGATCCTACTAGCCCGCCCGATGCTCCCCCTCGTGAAAGCATCGAAATGAGAACCTTGGCCTTTTTTTAGCGACACTCTCGACCGACGCCGAGCTGTCTCCGCACATATAAATACAGCAGCAGAAGCATCGGCGCGAACCAGAAATACCAAAAATCATTTATAGCGATTGTCTTGCCTAATACCAATAATACCGCAAAGCCCGAATACAGCCCGATGATTATGTAGCGTTGCTGCTTCGCAATACTTTCCTTCGCCATCCCCACAGCGCACTGCACCACGGCGGGTAACAAAACGACATGATCGAAAGTCCAGGCAAAGCTCGCAGTCGCCACAGACACTAGGAGCACCAGCGGTGTCTCGAGAATCCAGTTCCAGCCTGCGCGATAATGCGACCAGTACCAGATAAACCAAACTGCTCCGAGAACGGACGGCAACCAGCGCATCGCGCCGCTCGGATTTCCCAGCAGCACGCCGAGCGCAGTGCCCAACGTCGGTGTCGCCCATTCAATTGGCTGCACGACGGCATGACTGCTCAATAGCTCTACGTACTGTGAATAAATCGCGGGATTCCACCATAAGGGTGTGAGCGCCAGCAGCAATCCGGCCGCGGCTGCGGCCAAGGCAAGGCGCCAACGATATTCTCTAACGACCCAGAATACTAGTGCGATCCAGAGCAAATATGAGACGTGCGGCTTAATTGAAACGAGACTCAGACTAGCACCGGCAAAAAACCACGATTGTCTTTGCGCGAAAAAAAGCCACCCGATAATGCCCAACAAAATCAGCGGTCCGATCTGCCCCAACAAGAGCGCGAAGTAGATCGGCGGAAAAACCAGCAGTGACACTAAGCCATAGCAGGCGTTTTTAGACTCGCCAGCGTAGATCTGCCAAAGGACCTGTGCTCCCACAAAGATTATTAAGCTGTGTAACAAGAACCAGATAAATTGGGCAGTATCGTAATCGAGCATCCCCAACGGCAAGATAAGCGGTAAAGTCCATGGTGGGTTCCACATGACGAGCGGTTCCGGCTGCGACCAGCCAATCGATCTCTCTATGGTTAGCAATTCGGTTGGAGAATAGGGATTGCCGCTGGCGAGCAATAGCTTCGCGGCGGCCCAGTATTCAACAAAGTCGTTTATCACAGGCTATGGAGGTCATTTCCGCGATCTCGTGAACGGAGGCATTCAGGGTAGCACACCCACAAACGGCTGTGCTAGTTAATTGCCGAGAGGGAGAGTCGAATCGCACATGGAAACTCCGTCAAGGCCTAATTTTCTTTTCATCATCACCGATCAGCACCGCGCGGATCATCTCGGCTGTTACGGCAACCCGATCGTCCGCACAACGAATATCGATAGGCTCGCAAGTACTGGCACCCGATTTGATCGTTTCTACGTGGCGACGCCGATCTGTATGCCCAACCGAGCGACACTGATGACCGGCAGAATGCCGTCTTTACACGGAGCTCGTCAGAACGGAATTCCGTTATCTCTCACGGCGACAACCTTCGTCGATATCATGCGCGCTGCCGGTTATGACACTGCCCTGATCGGCAAGTGTCATTTGCAAAGCATCAGCGGCAGTGTGCCGACCATCGGAATGCCGGTTGCTGATCCAACCAAAACTCCCCCACCCGCGAATTTGCGCGAGGCCGATCACAGTTGGCTAACTCACGGCCGCTACGACCAAGAACTGCGCTCCACCTGGATGAACGATGCGGATTTCGAGCTGGCGCTTCCCTATTACGGTTTTGACCATGTGGAGCTCGCGGTTGGCCATGGCGATCAAGTCGTCGGCCATTACGACCGCTGGTTAAAGCACCGCTGCGCCGACGCCGACTCGCTCCGCGGTGCTCGAAATCAATTGCCGGGGAACAACTATATCGCGCCGCAAGCGTGGCGCACGCGAGTACCCGAAGAGCTTTATCCAACCGCCTACGTTGCCGAACGTACGATGATGTATTTGGAACATTATGCGCGCACGGATCGGAGTCGGCCTTTCTTCCTTCAATGCTCGTTCCCCGACCCACATCATCCTTTTACGCCTCCGGGCCGGTATTGGGATATGTACGACCCGACAGCCATCACATTGCCACGATCGTTTAACTCCGCGGAGCGGCCGATCCCGCCCCATTTGCAGGCCCTTTACGAGGAGCGCACCCAGAATAGCGCCAATAGAGACGGCCAACGCACATTCGCCATCACCGAGCGTGAGGTACGCGAGGCGATTGCGCTTACCTACGGCATGATTTCGATGATCGATGATGCCATCGGTAGTATCCTGGGTTGGCTCAAAATGCTTCGGCTCGATGAAGACACCGTCATTATCTTCACGAGCGATCATGGCGATTTCATGGGCGATCATCAGTTGTTACTCAAAGGCGCGCTGCATTACCGCGGTTTAGTACGCGTGCCCTTCATTTGGAGTGATCCGGAATCGGAGTCAATGGGCTATGTGAACACGGGTCTTTGCAGCACCTTAGATATTGCGAGAACGGTCCTGAGCCGCGCCGGTCTCGAAGGCCATAATGGCATGCAGGGAATCAGCCTATTACCCGCAGCCCACGGCGAAACCACCGGCCATGATTCACTGGTCATCGAGGAACACCAGCGGCGGGGCTATATGGGACTGCAGAATAACTTTCGCGCGCGCAGCCTTGTTGCCGAGTATTTTCGTTTGACTCTCTACGAAGGCGTCGAATGGGGAGAGCTTTACGATTTGGCCGAGGATCCCGACGAGTTAAATAATCTCTGGGACAACCCGCAATGTCGCGATCGCCGATACGAACTCACCGAGAGATTAGCGCGAAAAATGATGGAGCTCGCCGATTCGAGTCCCCTCGCCACACACCACGGGCCCTAAAGTGAGTGATGAGCTTTGAGTGCTGAGAAAAAAGCAGGGCACTTATTGAACGCATTTTAGTTCCGGCACTAGCACTGATTAGCTCAGCCCGCAGAACTTTTTACGGCTTAATCGCTGATACGATCAGAGCCGGCATGGGCAATTCGACAATTTCGCCTCGGGTATATTTCACCAGTTCAGTGCGCATGGCTTCGCGGATTTTGTCCAGGACCGTGGGTTTTTGCGCGCGCAGCAATCCGGCGGTTCGCACCGTACTATCTCTCATGGCGTAAAACAGCGCGTCTCCCGCGGGCAACCGCCAGGTTTGCGAGATTTTTCTGACCACCGGTGACTCGAAACCCGCCGCGGTCAAACCGCGCGTGCATTCCTCCGGATTGCTATAACGAAAAAATGGCGGTCCTTCCGGCAGCGCAACGCGCGGCTCGCCATGGGCTTCGACGGCGCGCAGAACAATTGCGAAGCCGATCGTCTCCCGCGGATCGCACCACACCGAAAACGCGCAACGCCCCCCTGATCGCAGGACCCGATAAGCCTCCAACAGCGCCTTTTCTGGCTGACCCAGATGAAGAATCCCGAAATTCATCACGACGGCATCGAATAACCCGCCGCCCAAAGGCAGTTGCTCCGCATCGCCTTCACGAAAATCAATACCGGGATGAAGCTGCTTTGCCTGTTCGAGCATCGACTTGGAGAAATCGATGCCAAGCACAATGGCTCCGCGTTTGGTAGCCAGCGCAGAAACGTAACCTGGCCCGCAGGCAACGTCCAGCAGCTTGGTCCCCTTCCTAACCCGGGCGGCATCCAATAGCGGTTCGATCGCCTGACTCGTGAGCGCGCCGAATGCTTGGTGATACTGGGTTGGGATTTCCTCCCAACCCGCGAGCTCGAAATTGCGAAACTCTGCCGGCTCGATCATTCGCTACCCACGTTCAAATGTTTTTAGACTGCTTTTTTCGTTAGCGACTTTTCCAAAAGTTCAAGACTGTTTGCCACCTGTTCGACGCCGAGAATATTCGTTGGCTGTTCGAACAACATAGGATTCTGCGCTCCAGGCACGGCACCGATGCGCGCGACGATAGCCTGCCGCACAAGTACCGCGTCCGCCCAAAATTTGTCCTTGTAGCGCTGCATAAACATGTCGTGCAATCTGGCGCTGTCTTCGATCCAAGCTTTGCGTATTCTCTCCTGCTCCGCCTGCGATTTGCCCCCAGCAGATTTCTCATCGGCAGCCACTCGCATCCGGTTGTCTTCTTCGTAAAATGACCGGGTCAAGCCGCGAATCGCCGCGACCAGTTGAACCGATCGGTTTTTGAGCTCCTCATTGGACAAGGAGGTGTAAGCGGTCGTTTTCGCCGGCGGAATTGCGCTTTTCTCAGGCGGCGCCTTTCCTCTGAGAAACCATCCGAACGGCACGCCAATGATGATGCCAGCCAGGATCAGCACGAGTGGTTTAAGGCTCACACACGATCCCCGAAGCGATAAGATCGGTTGGCAGAGCTATTTCTGAATGCGGTATCCTGGCCAACGAGCCAACCTGCTTTATCTCATCTGGCATACCACATCGACCAACGCTGGCTTGCCGCTTTTTACGATTTTGACTGCCTCCCGCAATGTCTTGATCAGATCTTTGGGTTCAGTGATCGGCCCCGCGCCCCAGCAGCCATAAGTGCGCGCCATTGCGCCGAAGTCGACATTTGGATCTTCGATGCGAATTCCGATCGTCTTGTTTTCTACTGGGCGGTTACGCTGTAGCGCCACCCGCTCCTGATGCTCTTCGTCATTGAAATACGAACGGTTGCTGCAAACCAGGCTCAGCAATGGAATCTGGTGATGCACCGCCGTCCAGATCGAGCTGACGGTAAAAAGCAGATCGCCGTCGGGTTGAATATTGAGGCAGAACTTGCCCGATCCTTTGTGCGCCAATGCGGCGCCGAGCGAGGCAGGCATGCCGTAACCTAAGCCGCCGCCTTTGTACTTGCCGAGGATTTGATTGAATTTCGTCGCCGGCAGATACAGGTTTTCTTTGCCTTGAGAGCTACCGTTCGTCAACAACCAATCTTCGCCCTTCAGCGCTTCGGTCAACTCGGCATAAACGCGTGTCATCGAGATCGGCTTCTCATCCCACTTCGTGGTGAGTTCCTTTTCCAGCGCGGCTCTCTTGTCGTGGTAAATTTTCTCCCATTCGGCGCGGCGCTGCGCAATCTCATCCTTTGACTCGCCAAGTTTTTTTTCTTCCTTTAACCGCCGCACCAATTCTGGCAGGAAAACCGACGTGTCTGCAGTAATCATCAGATCCGCCTCACGGAGCTTGTTAAAGTCGGTTGCCCAAGCGCGAACGAGCAGATCATCGAGCCCAACATTGATAACTTTCGCGCCGGCGGGCAGCAACGGTGTTGGGCGGCGATTGCCCTTCTCCTGCGCTCGACGGGTCGTTGCGCCTTCCAGATCAGGAACGTCCAGCGCAAGAATCAAATCGGCCCGCGGGATAACTTTGTCGTTTTGCCCGGTTAGATTAAGCGGGTGATGCACGGGAAAATTGAAACGGCCATATTGATCCAGAACGGGCGCCCCGAGTAATTCGGCCAACTCGCCGAGCGCCACGAATCCGGCTTCTCTCCGGCCAACCCAGTCGGCTAAAATCACCGGCCGCTTTGCCTCGAGCAACCATCGGATCGTCTTCTCGAATCCTTCCTCAGGAGCTTGTAACGGCAGCGAAGCGGGATAGCGCTCCAGCGACGAGAAACTGACCTCGTGATCGAGCTGCTTTTCCTGCACGTCGCCGTCGTAACAGATATAAACCGGTCCTTGCGGATCGGTGGTCGCCAATCGATAGGCGCGAATGAAGGAATCCGGCACCGCTTCGACGCTCGCTGGCTGATCGTCCCATTTGACAAAGTCCCGGACCAGATTGCCCTGTACCAATGCCGTGTGCACCCAGTCGATCCACGGACGTCGATTCGCCGTATCCATGGGTCCCGTGCCTCCGAGCACAATCACGGGTAAGCGATCCGCCCACGCGTTATAGATCGCCATGGAAGCATGTTGTAATCCGACCACGTTGTGCACCGCAGCCGCCATGGGTTTACCCTTGGCGCGCGCATAGCCGTGCGCCAGGGCGACGGCGATTTCCTCATGATTGCAGAGTATGATCTCTGGCGCATGATTGCCGCCGTAATTGACCAGTGAATCATGCAAGCCACGGAAGGTCGCACCGGGATTGATCGCGATGTATTCAATCTCGAATGCTTTCAGCAGATCGACTACAACATCCGAGCCCCATTCCGCGCGCGGCTTTTCGATTTTCTGTGCTTTGGCCATAATCTTTATCTTTTGTTAGCGAACGAAAAGCAGATCCTTCATTTTGTTCAGGATGACATAGAGTGGTCGTTCTGAGCCTAAGCGAAGCACATGATTGCTTTGTCCCCCCTTCACCTCTTCGGGATGTCCATTCCGCGCTGCACCGCCGGGCGATCGGATATAGCATCATACCAGCGCTTGACGTGGGGAAACTCTTCGAGCTTTACGTGGTGCATTTCGTGGCGCCAAACCCAAGGATACGTGGCAATATCTGCAAGGGAGTATTCTCCGGCTAAATACTCCCGCTCGCCGAGCGCTTTTTCCAGCACGCCATAAAGCCGCAAAGCTTCCTTGTGAAAACGTTCGATGGCGTAGGGAACTTTTTCTTCGAGCCGGTAAAAATAATTCGCTTGGCCGAACATGGGTCCGACTCCGCCCATTTGAAACATCAGCCACTGAATCACGGTGTAGCGCTGGCGCAAGTCCGCCGGCCAGAGCTTGCCCGATTTTTCCGCCAGATACATCAAAATGGCTCCCGATTCGAATAGCGTAAAGGGTTTGCCGTCAGGCCCGTCGGGATCGATGATCGACGGTATCTTGTTGTTCGGGTTGATCGCGAGATATTCCGGTTTGAACTGATCCCCTTGGCCGATATTGATCGCGTGCACTTCGTACGGCAGACCGATCTCTTCCAGCATGATCGAAACTTTTTTTCCATTCGGTGTTCCCCAGGTATAGAGCTGAATCATCCCCTAATCCCTTTCGGTAGTAGTTTGTAATGCGACAACGCGCGCGCTCGCCCAAACGATAAACACGGAAACAACGAGACATGCAAGCGATACCCAGAACGGAACTGCATAGCTTTTTGTGACATCGAAGAGAAAGCCGCCAAGCCACGCGCCAACGGCTCCGCCGAGCCCGATGCTGAAAGTGAAATACCCGAAAATCGCGCCAAAGTGCTTGCCGTGAAAAATATCGGCCGAGATCGCCGACAGAACCAAGGCGCGCGAGCCTTGTCCGAGTCCGTAACAAACCGCATAGGTATAGAGCAACCAGGGCGCTGTAGCATCATGCATAAACAGCAAAGCCAAGATTCCGACCGCAGAGATGATTTGTACCCAGGTAAAGACCATTTGCCGATTCATCACATCGGCAAGGTAGCCGAACAGAATACGACCACCGATGCTGATCACGCCCATCAAACCGAAAATGGATGCAGCGAAAACCTTGGCGTACCCGACATCAACGGCATGGGCGATCTGATGCGTGACAATGACTTGATTGCCCATGCTGGCTAAGGTGCGCGCAATGAAAAGCAACCAAAAGGCGGAATTGGTCAGCGCGCGCTTTACGGTCCACTCGGTCTGTTGAGTTTGCTTGGCCGCTGTTTGCTCCGGCCTCGGCCCTTTTGCCGAAGGATTCAAACTCCGTGGCATGAAAAGTTGTACGGGCGGAATCACTAGCAAGATTGTAATCGTGGCCAGTCCAACGTAAGCCGCCGACCAGCCCCATTTATCGATCATGAGCTGGGTCAACGGCACGAGCATGACGATGCCCACGCCTCCTCCCGCCCAGGCGATACCGAGCGCGGTACCCCGTCGTTCGGGAAACTCGCGTGAAATAATCGCCACGTGCGGCACCATGCCGATCAGTGCGATGCCTGCGGCGCTGACGATCCCGATCCAAAAATAAAACTGCCAGAGTGCGGAAACCGTCGAAGCGAAACCCAATCCGATTGCGAGCACCAAACCACCCGAGATCAGTGTTTTGCGTCCTCCGAATCGATCGATTAACCCTCCGGCCCATGGCAAACATGCGCCTTCAAAAATAATCGCCAGTGAAATCACTCCCGCCGTTGCTGCCCGCGACCAGCCGAAGGCGTCTAACATCGCCACGAAAAAAACACCAAACGTCCCATGCAAACCACGGCCGACGCCGATGTGAAGAAACGCGAGCGCGACCAGACCGTAACGTCTGAGCATGCTCGTCCACGATGCTGTGTTTTGAGTCATCGATTCGTCGGATTATGTAGTGTGCAGACCGGTTTTGATTCGCATGCCGGTGCTGTATCAAACTGGAGATGGAGCGCCTTTGCCGCGCATAGCTGAAGTGGACATGGCGACGAGGGCCATTATGGAGCCGCTGAGAAAACTGAAATTCATCGCTTGGACAAACACCGTGGGGTTCGCCGGCGTCGGCGTTGCTGCCGGATCCGCGCTGTAATAGCGAAACGCAGCGGTGAGCAGGAGCGTGCCCAGCGAAACTCCAAAGGTGCTGCCCAGCCCGAAGACGACATATATTGCGCCGGTTGCCACCCCTCGATGCTGCGGCGGCACGGAGTTAATCATAGCCGTATGATTTGAGGTAAAAAACAGCGCCGTCGCCAACCCCCACAAGGCCAGAATGCCCACCGCCGTCGTCCAGTGAGAATCTGTGCGTAAGAAAGAGCCGAAAAATCCCGCCCCGGCCAGGAACAGGATACCCACGGTAGCCGGCATTCGCGGGCCTACCTTATCGACCGCCCAGCCGACAAGCGGTGAAAGCGTTACCGTGAATACCGGGGCACTGATGAACAGTAGCCCGATAAATGAAGGAGCCAAATGTAAAACGTCTTGCAAGTAAAAAGGCAAGACGAAGCCGATCATCACTTGAGACACACCGACCAATAGCAAAGCCAAGCTGCTCAACGTAAACATCCGAATCCTGAAAAGTGACAAGTCGAGTATCGGGCTCGAAGCCTTGTGTTCTCGGAAAAGAAAAGCGCTGAACAGCATGAGAAATACGGCCACCAGCGCAGCCCGCACAGCGCCGCTCAACGATTCCATAATCCGATGATCGACGCAGGCGACCAGTGCGACCGTGGCGCAGATAAGCAACACCGCCCCAAGATAATCGATCGTGCGGTTCGCGTCGACAATGGGCGATATTTCTGGCGCATTTCCTTTCCAGCGGTTGATCAAGGTCAGAACCATGCCCGCCATAGCAATCGGGATCAAGAAGAAAAACACTGCGCGCCAATGAACGTAGTCGATCAGTAGACCGCCGATGCTCGGTCCGATCAGCACGCCGGAATGAAACGCGGTGGTCATAAAGCCTTGGGCTCGTCCGCCCGATTCCCTGGGCAACGCTTCCATTGCCAGCGCACGTCCTTGCGATTGCGTCATTGATGCTCCGACACCTTGAAACAAGCGAAAGGCAATAAGCTGACCGACGTTCTGTGAAAGCCCACATAGCAGCGCGCCTACGGAGGAAACCACGAGCCCCAATCCAAAAAGTGTGTGGCGGCCGTAGACGTCGCCGATCCGGCCAAAGATCAATGAAAGACTGATCTGGGATATTTGATAGGCGATGACTGCCCAGCTAATGCCGACGATCGTTGTTTCCAAACTAGTCGCAACCGTCGGCAGGGAAACCGAAAAAATCCGACTTGAGGTGCCCGCTAAGAAATTTCCCAGCGCGGCATTGATGAGCAGCAGCCAGTTGGTGCGTGGGTCCATGCTTCAGGAGCTCGAGCGCCGCAAGAAATTGTTCACGAGCCGAGCGCGCACGCACGCAACCTGCCCCGGTCCAACTCTCTCGCTCTACCAGTGCTTTTCTAATAGCTGAATGCAAAACTCAAGCGCGGCTTCGACTGCTGCACTGGAAATCGCTCCTGCCTCTGTCTCAATTTTGCGTTGTTGATGAATTTTCTGCAGCGCAATTACTTCTGACGGAGTAATCAGGTTCTGGACAACTCCAGCAGACAGAAGCGCCGGCAGCGGCTCCACCGACCATGGTGAGCGTTTCAAACGAGCCTTGAGCCAATCCTCGACCGCTTGGTCGCACAGGACAATTACATCACCACGCGACAGATTGCCGGCCGACCAGCCACTCAGGGCGCGCGCGAGCGTTCGTATCGCCCGCCCTTCGGCCGAATGGTGGCCTTTGATTCGTTCTTGCTCGACCAAGTTGGCCAGAATCGCTTTGGCATCAAAGGACATCAATACCACCTGCAGATAATTTACCACGAACCTGTTAGAGCAGTAGAAGCGATCAAAACCAGAATTTTTCACCACGAAGACCGAAGTACACGAAGTTTCTTGTAGGGTGTGCTTCGCGCACCATGTCCAACATACATGGAGTTTGGTTTCTCACTCCACGTCTTTGCGGATGATAGTCTCGATCAATCAACCCTTCGTAAACTTCGTGCCCTTCGTGGTGAGCAATCAAAATCACTCAACACTATTGACACGGACAGCGCGACCTCAATAAGGTACGTCACAACAATTCCTGGAGGCCTCTGATGGAACCACTTCCGCGCGGCGCCAATTTTCAGCGAGCGTTAATGCTATGGGAAATCGGCTTGCACATTGCCGGCAATCCGAACACGCCTTACTACGGGCCGCGGGATATGTGCATCGCTGTTGGCAGCGGATCGAATGAAACGTTCAAGCCCTGGCTCCGCATGTCCACCGGATCGCCGATCCTGGCGCACGCCGTGTGCCGCAACGAGCTCGAGGCTGCCATGATCAATCCTTCTGGACTGCTGACCCAGGCCTATCGCGGCACCGGAATCTTTCCGGAAAAACTACCCGTGCGCATTATCGCCGTGTACCCTTCACTCGATCATTTTGTCTATGTCATCCATCCGCGCACCGGTCTCAAATCCCTCGCCGAAGTGAAGGAGAAAAAGTATCCCCTGCGGCTTTCCATTCGTGAAGACGCGACCCATTCCACCCGGGTGCTCGTCGATCAAACACTGGCTGCTTATGGCATGACCGTCAAAGACATTCAAAACTGGGGCGGCAGTTTGCAACTGAACGGCGGTCCCGGCGACGAGCGGCGGATGAAGGCAATCCGCGAAGGCACCATCGATGCCGTCTTCGACGAAGGCTTGGTGCTCTGGTTCAATGAAGCTCTCGAAAGTGGCATGCAGCCGGTCACCCTCGAAGACTTCGCATTCAAGCACCTGGTCGATGATCTCGGCTGGCGCAAATACCCGATCAAGCCTGGCCGCTATAAAAACCTAAGGCAGGAGCACACCTGCATCGACTACAGCGGCTGGCCGATCTATACCCGCGTCTCTCTTCCCGATGACGACGCTTACAAAATTTGCGACGCCATCATGGCGCGCAAAGAGCAAATCTATTGGGAGGATTCTTACACCGGTGTCGGCCAGCTCGGCGAAAACACCGACGCCACCCCGCGCGACGTCCCGCTCCACCCCGGCGCCGAGAAATGGTACAAGGAACATGGCTACAAAGTTTAAGAATCCGGGATTTTGTTGACGTCACGGCAGTGCAACCAATCATCAGCGATCTGCCGGTATCCAGCGCACACCTTCATCTCATGGAGCGCGTCCGTTTCTGCGCCCGCAATTCATTAAGAAAAAATAAAGTGGCGTAGCACCGACCGTACAAAAGTTTTAGCATTGAATCGAGCGCTGCAGTTGTTGAATTTTGTTCGGGCGTCGCTCCTCAGCGCAAGCGCCAATCACGCGTAACCAACTAACACAACATGAAGCACCAACTGAGGCGGCCAACAGCAGATGTTACCACGCGCTTTCGTTTAGCGGTGGCCTCGCTGATTGCAGTACTGTGTCTCGCCGCGAAGTCCGTTCAAGCTGCAGAGTATAATTATCCATATCACGATCCCTTTTTGGCGACCGTTACGACTGCCCTTTTGAGCGACGACGGAACCAAGGCACAGGACAAGGCGACTATCATCCATGTGCCTGGGCTCCCCGGCAGAAACAACTTACCCAACCTCGAAGGCCGCGGAGACGTAAGCATTAATCTGTACCGGCAAAGCCACCCGGCACCGTTGCTGTTCATCGTGGCCGGCGTAGGCTCTACACCGTTTTTCGGGGTCGCCCCCTATTTGGCCAGCCTCTTTTACCGAGAAAACTTCCATGTGGTGATTTTGCCCTCTCCGATAAGCTGGAACTTTGCCTTGTCGGCAAGCCGCAGCGGCGCACCCGGTTTTGCTCCGGAAGACGCCCGCGATCTCTACACGGTGATGCAACGAACCCTCGCGACTTTGAAAGACCGCTATGATCTCCGGATCACAACGATCGACTTTATGGGTGTCAGCCTCGGTGCGCTCGAAGGCGCGTACCTAAGCGTGATCGAAGCCGAAGAAGCAAAAGTCGGCATTGCAAAGTATTTACTCGTAAATCCCCCCATCGATCTCGCTTATGCCATCAAACAACTCGATCAATGGAATGCCTTGGCTAGTAACTTCGGCCCGGCTAAATCGCAGGAACTCGTCTCGAAGGCGCTCGCTATCGTCGATTCATTTTCTGGAGAGAAGCAGGACGATCCAAAAGTTTTCGACCGATTCGTAAAAAAGTTCACCGGCTTCACTAAGGAAGAACTCCAATTCCTCGTCGCTCAGAGTCTCCAAAGCCAACTTCCCGAATTGGTTTATGTCACGCAGGCCATCCACGATCAAAAGGTTTTTAGCGCCCCCGAAGATGAAATGAGGAAGCGGCTCGAGGAAGCCAAAAGTTTTACGTTGACCGATTATAACCAAAAAATTGGCCTACCCTTGTGGAGAGGCCAAGCCAATGAATCTCAAGCCGACTTGGAAAGCTTCATCGAGCGCGGTTCCTTGACTCATATCCTTGACCGCCTACGCGACAATCCCAAAGTTTACATCATGCACAACGCTGATGATTTCCTGACCGATAAAAAATCCATCGAAAAACTCAAAGAGGCCTTGGGCGAACGAGTCGTGCTCTATCCATATGGCGGCCATCTAGGAAACCTCTGGTATCCGGAAAATAAAAAGGATGCTTTAGGAATACTCAAGACCGCGTCAGGAGTGCGGAGCAAGAGTGAGCGATAAGGTCGCACTTTCGCTGCTTTTAAAGGGCTAGTCGATCTGCAACGATTTCATCAGACGCAAAAAATATTTGGTCTCGAGCCCCAGCAACCGCGCCGCGGCGGCGCGATTACCATTGGTCTTTTGCAAGGCTTTGACGACCATTTCTTTGCGAGCGGCGTTAATACCATCACGATAAGATAACATCTCAGAGGCCGTCGAAGGGGTTTCGACGCCAAAATGGCTTGGCAAGTCTCCGACCTCTATGGTCGTGCCCGTGCCGAGCACGACCGCGTGCTCAATCGCATTCGACAATTCGCGAACGTTCCCGGGCCAATGATACGCGAGCATTTTATGGTGTGCCGCTTCACTAATCTCAGTTATAGTACGCGTCGTCACGCCGGAAAATTTCCGCAAAAAGAAGTCGACGAGGATCGGTATATCCTCTTGGCGTTCTCTCAGCGGCGGCAGAACAATCGGCACCACGTTTAAACGGTGATACAGGTCGCTGCGAAATGCACAGCTTTTCACCGCAGCACGGAGGTCCCTATTGGTCGCTGCAATGATTCTAACGTCGACGGATATAGATGAGAGGCCGCCGACCCTTTCGAATTCCCGTTCCTGGAGGAATCGCAAAAGCCTCGCCTGCATCTCCTGCGAGATATCGCCGATCTCGTCAAAAAAAACAGTCCCCTCATTGGCGAGCTCGATTTTTCCTTTCTTCATCTTATGCGCGCCGGTAAACGCGCCCTGCTCGTGCCCGAACAAGTCGCTCTCGAGCAGTTCCTTTGATAGGCCGACCGAGTTGATCGCTATAAACGGCAGATGAGCTCGCTCGCTGTGATTATGGATAAAGCGCGCAAACAACTCTTTGCCCGTGCCGCTTTCTCCAAGTAGCAAAACCGTTGAGTTGCTCGCGGCTGCTTTCGTTGCCATGGCCACTGCGAGCTGCATTTTTGGGCTTTCGCCAAGGATTAAGCGATAGCGGTCTTCAACACCTTCTGAGAGAATATCGAGATCGGTCTTGAGCTTTTGCTGTTCCAGCGCTTTTCGCACCACGGTAAGGCGATCCAGATCAAAGGGTCTCGACACAAGTGGAACAGATCTCATTTTCCGTCTCCGACCAGAATAAAGGGTGCCCAGAAATACGGATGTGAAGTGGAAACAGAAATCGGGTCTTCAGACGGAGACTGGGCCTCGGGTGTCTCACCGAGCTTGCCGATCCCTCCCACTCCGCGCTTAGCGATCAGATCGCTGCGCCCCTCGCCGCGTATCAGGTCCAGCTGTGCCTGTCTGAGCGCTTCCGCCTTGCTCATCGTCTTTAGATTTCTGTAGAACCTGCTCATCAGCTGTGCCGTCGAGCTGTCGTCCACACTCCAAAGACTCGCCACCACCGAGGGTGTGCCAGCGTAGATAAACGCTCGGGTAAGCCCCACAAGCTCATCGCCGGTTGAGAGTTTCCCTAATGCGGTGTCGCAGCCGCTCAGAACCACTAAATTAGCCTTGAGGTCCATCCCAAAAATCTCTCGCACTTCCAGTCTCCCGTCCTCCTTGCCTCCCTTGGCCAAAAGAACAGCCGATGAAAGCGGATCGTCCTCATTCAGTTGGGCATGGGTGGCGAAGTGAATGACATCATAACTCGGTGAAAGCAACTTGCTCTTCTCTTCGGTAGCTTGCCTCTTCACATAGACCACCGAGTCGGGATAGACATTCTTCACTCCCTCTGCTTCCAGTTCCGCATACTCCAGGTTCTTCTCGGGATCGCCGAGATCAGGATTACCGAAAGCAAGCACCTTTTCCTCGGCGGCTTTGCGCTTCTCCTGAACAAACTGGAGAAGGCTCGCGCTGGATAGATAATAGATGGGGTATTTCTCGATGAGATAGCGACCGTCTGGACCCATCAAAGCGTGAAACGGTAGATAGTGAAGCACATCATGGGGAACGATGATCAGCTCTTTGCCCGTAACGTGAGAAAGCAGAGGCTCAATGAGTTGCTTATAGAGAGAGGTGGAAGATTCATTGAACTTCTCTTTTTCCCCTAACGCAAAAATACTGTCACGAAGCGTCTTTATTCGTTCCGCCAGGTCTTGCTTGCCTATGTGAATTCCAACGTACTGCATCCTTTCTTTCTCAATGATCCAAACACGCGTGGTGACGCGGCCGACAAAATACTCGACAAGGGTAATCCCTGGTTGTAATAACTCTTGGACTTCCTTGAGCGTCAAAGGCTCGACGGCCATAAGCGACGTCTGCTCTTTGTTTTGCTTCCGTACCTTTGTGAGAAACGAATCATAGACTCTCTCGGCATCTCTTAGCTCTCTTCTCAAATCACCAGCATTCTCCTGGACGCTTGGCAATCTTGCTTTCAGGCCAGCTACTCGCTCTTGCAGGGCCAGCTCTTCCTGCATAAGGCCGCTTTTGACATTCGCCAACTGAACTTTCGTACCCAAAACATCCAAGAACGCGCGCGATCGTGCTCTCTCGCTATAATTGAACGCCTCCTCGGCTCTCCCTGAAGCAACTAGACTACGTATCATCGGTTCGTACACATTCACTTCACCCTCAAAATACGATTGCCGGTATTCCTCGGACTCCAAAAGGCCACGTGTTGACTCGATCTGTTCGATTGCCCGCTGATAGTAAAGGACGGCCTCAGCCGGCTTTCCAGTTTCGCGTAAAATATCGCCGATACGACTAGTCGCCCGTCTAATGATTACCGCCATTTGCCGGCTTTCTCCCAGGGCAAGAACCTTTTGAAAATTTTCTAGCGCTTCAGGAAAATCCTTCTGTTGGAAATGGATCTCACCCATACTCCGGTAGAGGAGCGCCTCCCAAGGATATTTCACTCCCCAATCTTTTATATAGTCCGACGCGCGCTGATACTGCTCCGCCGACTCTTCCAATCGTCCTGCGCGCTGATACGCATTCCCCAGGCGGATTAGTCTTCCAAGGAGATCACTCCTACGCACACTTAACCAGGCCGGATTTCGCTCAACAGTGGCCATGTGCCTTTGTTGTAGGTAAACGGATAGCGAAAGCAGATTGATAGCTTTTTCATATTCTCCTCGGCGCAGCAGGTCAGTACCAAGATACGCATACAATGCACCCTCCCAAAATGATCGAGAGTCGGTGTTAGGCGGGAGCCCCTTTACAACCGCAATTCCTTTTTCTATCAGCTCTCTGGCTCTGTCAAAATTTCTCACTTGGACGTACGCCGGGACAAGTCTATCAATCGCACGAAACAGGCTGCCTGGATTTTTTGACCTCTCCGCAATCTCGAGAGCCTTTTCGCCATATGTGATTGCTTTCTGCAGTTGTCCAGTTTCGCGGCCTGCGTCTGCGGCCCAGCTATAAGCTTCAACTGCTACTTGCCAGTGGTATTGAGGAAACAAGCTCGCTTGTGCATTTTCCTCCGCTTCCCGTGCTTGCGCCTCGTAAGAAGGTAAAGCCTCCTTAAGCTCGCCCCGAAGAATAGCCTGCATGTAGGCGGCTGGCGTAAGTTGATACTTGGGAACGGAACAACCTACAGGAAAAAGAAGTAAAGAGAATGACGCTAACAAGACCGTTGATCTCATCGTCAACCTCACAATAAAGGCACCCGACCTACCTATGCACAAAACTCACGGCTCTCACGACCGATTCCGTTCCCGTCACTACGTCGGTCACCTTCTGAATCTTCTTCCCATCGCTTAGTGTATACGTAACCGCTTGGCCTTTGGTGATCCCGCCGACGCCGCGTTGCACAATGGCGATGCGCTGCTTGATCTCCTGGGCAACGCGGCTCTTACCGGAGGCGTCATCCACAGCCGCCATCTTGGCTAACAGTCCCTGAATATCCGACATGGGTTTTTCGGCCGTCATGACGTAAATGGTTTCTGTCCCGGTGTGCTCATCCAGCCAAAACCAGAGGTCTCCAGCTGGAACCACGATTTTTCGTCCTTGCTCGAGAAAACCCCGTTGATCGATCTTGGGGTCGGGAAAGAGCTGGCTAGCGATTCCCTGGCTGTCATAAAGAAGTATATAGACGTAGGCCGGGCGATTTGTTTCCAGATGAACCTGGAAATTATCATAGGACCGCAGAACACTGCCTTCACTAACCAACACCTCTGTATAGCTTCCATCCGCCTCTTTCCTCTGGCCGATGATGTTTATGCTGAGAGTCAGAGGCGCGGCCATTACTGGTTGAGGAAGATCTTTTTTCAGCGCTGTTTCTTGAACCTCCACTAGCCGGGCGGGTGCCGGAGGGGCGACAATCGGTGCCACGACGGCAGCCGGTTTTGCAGCGACACGCTTGAGCAAGTTCGGCGGGGCCGGATCTTTTATTTTCGCGATATCCGGGAACTTTTCTTGATTTATCTCATCGGTGGATTCCGGAACGCTCCTCTCTCTTGAACCTTCCAGCGCCTGGTTTTTGGTCGTTTCAGTTGCGATGGAAACAGCAGTGTTGGAAGCGATGACTGCGGGGGCCGGATAATTATCGTGCTGGAAGAGATAAACGTAGCCCGCGATAGTGCCGCCGCACACAAGGAACGCTCCGAGCAATAAAGCTCCCAGCCCGAAGCGACGGTGCTTTGCTCGAATAGTCGTCCCAGTTCCGTGACCGCGCATGACTTGACTCCATTGGGGAGAGGGCACCTCTCGTACTACAGGTTCTGCAGGCTGCTTTTCCTTTTCCGCGGGTTCGAATGCAAAGGTCGGATCTCCGTAAAGCATGTAGGTGGCCCAAACAATCGTCTCTTCGCCGTGGGCTTCTATGAGCTTTTGTCGGGCTTTTCGAACCGCGTCGCCTACGCTTTCACCCAGGCTGAGAGAGCCGTAAAAGAGCTTCGCAAACTGCGAGCTGGGTTCGTCCAGGATTTCCCAAAACGTGCCGACATAGTGCTGCACGCCGGACAATAGATATGCGTTGGCGAGACCGAAGATCTGCTGCTCGTCTCCTTCGCCGAGCTGCCACTCTCCACTGTGTCCACTTTGACAGGCATTAGAAAAAACCAGAGAAGGCATGGGCTGGAGCCCGCCCATGGCGGAGATCTCGCTCGCTTTCAACGGGGCATCTTTCAACAACCAGCCGCTCTCAGAGGGGTTTTCTGAATGATATTCGGCATGGCCGGCATAATGGACGATGTCGTAGTCGCGCAAGTTTTTCTTGACAAAAGAGACGTCCACAGGATGGCTCTTGAAATCCACGTGAAAGATATCTCGCTTTTCATCCAGGAAGTTTCTGATTTCAGTCCCTTCCCGATAGGAAGCGTCCAGGTCTCCGCGTGGATCGGCCACGACTAATACCTTGAAGGGAGCTTTTGGCGTGCGGCTCGAGAGAGCGGTCGGAGCTTGGCGAGTACGCACAATTCGCCCCATGGCGAAGCGGCGGCACAAGAACTGCCTGCCGTCAAAGAGCAACTCCCACGGTATATGGACCAGTTTATCGTCAACGTAGAGGAGCAGATTGCGCGCCTCCGTTGAGCTGAGCTTTTCCCGTGCTTTGGAAGGGACGAGCAGGTCGAACAGAACCTGTCCCGATTTCTTGAGGCTCTCGAGGATCTCGCGGGTTACCTTTGCCCGCCGGTTGGCCCGATTGAGTAAATTGATGACCTCGCGCCGGCTCGCCTCAATCTGCTCCCAAGGCACATCAACGTGCTCATAGGGACGGAGCGTTCTTTCCCCGCCTTCGTCTCTCTCAGATACGCTGACCTTGATGTAACCATTCTCTCGCGAAGCTTCGATGACGAGGTCGCGGGCTGTCCCGGCCGACTTCTCTCTATAGTCCATGATGGCCCTCCTTGATCGTCAGGCGTATCGATCCCACGGGCGCGTTAGCTTCAGTGATCGCAAGATGGTAGTCACCGGGAGAAATCCGATCAAAGATCGCCATCCCTTGGCGGGCTAGATAAGAGGCTTGTTCACGGCCGCCGGCCAGGAGACTGAGCCGAAGACCATCGGTGGGCACCGCTGCACCTGCTTTCACCGTTACCGCAAGCTGACACAGCTCCTGCTCAACCGGCTCCACTTCCACAGCGACTTTAAATTTTCCCATCTCCTTTTCCACCTGGAGGATCGCCGTCGCAGGGGACTCCAGCTTGCCCCTGACTCCCGCCATTACTGGGACCTCGACCAGCCGTCCTGTCGTGCTCACAAGCTCAAGCGAACCTCGCACCAGACGCACGACCATGTCAAAAAAACCTTCCTCTTGGGCGTTCTGTGGCATTAGGGCCATCGCCTTGGCCAGTAAACCTTCAGGTACTGCTTCTTTTTCGTCCACCATCATTGAGCTATACGCTGCAGAAAGCTCATCGAGGCAAGCCGTGCATTGGGCCAGATGCATCTCCATGTTTTCACGCATGGTTGGCGTGACACCAGCCGTCAGATAATTTGCCAGCGTTTCTTCATCTGGACAGCGCGCTCTTCCGTTTCTAGGTTTCCGAGCCATGAAAAAGGCTAGTATTCTGCCTATTTGATCGTCGTTGTGGTCAATCACGGTCGTCTCCTTGAAAATCGTTGCTTTACCTCAATAGACGGAGGCCAATGAAAATTCTTACACAGAAGAGATTTCACCGCAGAGGCGCGAAGGGACGCGGAGTTAAGAGTTTTTGATCAAAGCGCACTCCGAACTCTGTGTGCTCGGCGTCTCTGTGATCAATTCCCCTCGTGGTAGCGGATTCTCGCCTGAATGGCAGATGCTGGCAGTTCTATTTTTAGAGAGCCCCGGATTTTCTCAATACCTCGCGAATCTTTTCTAAGACGCGGCTCTTCTGAGCGTAGACTGCATTGACGGAGGTCTTAAGAAGCTGAGCTACTTCGTCGGAACCCAGCATTTGACGGTAGCAGAGATCTAGCAGAACGCGCTCCCGGGCCGAGAGCGACTGGATGACCTGGTTGAGTAATTTTTGCTGCTCCTCGTTGATCAATGGTTCCACAGGGTCAGGGCTATCTCGATACATAGCGCTTGCGACTTCGCCCAAGGGCAACGCTCGTTTTCGTACGAAATCAATAGTTAAGCGGGTCGTCACAATCCGGAGCCAACTCGCCAGGCTG
>Ga0207701_10001724_pt1 | contig 22833 bp, 21 predicted proteins | sample KBSSwiSSwithPhiX_FD_184294 | JGI IMG/M metagenome (GOLD analysis project Ga0207701, IMG submission 184294) | Switchgrass rhizosphere bulk soil microbial communities from Kellogg Biological Station, Michigan, USA, with PhiX - S5 (SPAdes) (version 2) | ecosystem: Environmental > Terrestrial >... | reverse complement strand
CTCGCACCCGGGTAATAGCCGTACCCTGCAACCCCCGGCTAAGCCACCGACATCGGCCCGCCGATGGACTTCAGCAATGACGCCAATCCGCCACCCAGCGAAGGGATCATCGGCAGCAACGATGGAAGGACGGCACCCGCCATCGGCGCGAGCGCGGCGAGAAAGGGCAAGCCCAAGGGACTGCCGAGGCCGTCATGGCCGACGGGATGCGGCACTGCTGCAACTGCGGCGTGGCCTAATCCTTGACCGGCAGTGTGCCCGCCCCGATACGCGTGCGTCTCCGCCGTGTGGCCGCCGAATGCACTGCCGCTGAAGCGATTATCAGGCACCGTGATCAAACGCCCGGTTCTCACGTCACGCACGAGCATCGCAGGCCTCCGCGGTCAATTTCGCACACCCGCTTCCATACGGCAGGCGGCGCCCATCCGATCGGGCGTTCCATCGTTGCATCGAGCGCAATCCAGTGGCCGCCAAGGTTCGCCTCCAGAAAGATATGGCTGTAAGAGTGCGGCCTCCGCTTGCGGAAACCGGCGAGTATCAATCGCACGGGGTGCCCGGTGGACATCAGCATGGCGCCAAGCAGGATCGTCATGTCGTCGCAATCTCCGGCGCGCAATTCGAGCATCCGCCGCGCGGTATGCAGCAGCTCGACACGAAAAATATCGCGCGTATAGCGGACATTTCGCCGCACCCATTCGAACAACGAACGGATCTCGCCGAAGCGGTCCTTCGGCCTTACGCCGGCGATGCGGAAGATCTGGATGGCTTTCTGGCGAACGAGGAAATCCTTCGCGCCATCGCGGATCATCCGGCCGATGATCTCCGCCGTCGCCAGGGTGCCGCGACTCCCGCTCGGCACGCGGATCAGGGTAATGCGTGGCGTGACCAGTTGCCGGCATAGCTGCACCATTTACAAGACACCGAGAATCCGTTCCATGGGCACGACGACGTGATGGCTCACCCCTTCGACTTCGACGACCGCGAACGCCTGCTTCGCAGTACCGCTGTCGCTGAGATCGAGCACCTTTCCCTGCAGAATGTCGTTTCCGTAGAGCTCCATCAGGATTTCGCGTGCGTCCGGTAGGTAGACATCGCGAACCTTGAAGTTCACCAGGCGATTTCTGAGGTCGGGCACGTTCTGCTCTGACGTCGACGTTGTCACCATGCCTTTCCTCGATGCGAACACCTCAGCAGTTGCCGTGCCACCCGCCGCCATGAGCACGAGACAACAAAAAACCCTCATGGAAACAAGCGCCCGCCTGCGTGCTCGGTTCGCGTGCAGCGAACGTGTCCAGTGCTCGCGCGGAACGTGCGTTCCGGTATCGGGAAACGAAGATCCGGAACAGCCGTTCCGGTGCCGGCCGCTACGGACCGGATTTGTCCAGCAACTGGTGCTTGCGCAGCTTGTTGTAGACGCAGCGTGGCGTGAGGCCGAGCAGACGCGCGGCCTGAGACTGGTTGTTGCGCGCTTGCCGCATCGCGGCGGCGACGATCTCTCGTTCGCACTGCGACAGGCAGCGGTTGAGATTCCATCCCTGTGTCCCGGCTGCGGAGAGTGCAAGCGATCGCGCTTCCGGGGGCGGCGAGCCCTTTGGGATGGAAGGAGCGGCCACGGGCGCAGGTTCCAGGGGGGCGCTGACGGCGAAGCCGGATTGGGCCAGCTCCTTCCACACCGGCGGCGGAAGGTCCTTGAGGCCCAGCGGACGGTGATCGTCCTTCGCTGCCTGTGCGGTGATGAGCAGGTTCTTGAGCTCCCGTACGTTGCCTTTGAGCTCGAGGCAGGACAGCGCGTCGATTAAATCGGTATCGATGCCGGTGTGTTCGTGCCAGGACGCATGCGATGCGACGAAGTATTCGACCAGCAAGGAAATGTCGGCCTTGCGCTCGCGCAACGGTGCGATGTGAATGGACAACGTATTGAGCCGGTGGAAAAGGTCAGCGCGGAAACGCCCATCCGCGACCATCTGCGGGAGGTTCTGGTTGGTGGCGGCCACGATGCGGACATCCACCGGCGCATCGTGCCCGGCGCCGACACGGTAGAGCCGCTTTTCTTGCAGCACGCGCAGAATCTTCGCCTGAACGTCCAGATTCAATTCACCGATCTCGTCGAGAAACAGCACGCCGCCCTGCGCGGCGAGAAACAGCCCGCTGTGGTCGTGACCGGCTCCTGTGAATGCGCCCCGCACATGACCGAAGAGCTCGCTTTCGGCAATGCCGGCGTTGATCGCCGCGCAGTTGACGGCCACGAGGGGTCGCCCATTCCGCTTTGGATCGAGTGCGTGCAGCGCCGATGCGAACAGCTCCTTGCCGGTTCCCGATTCACCCGTGACGAGGACCGGGAGATCGCTCAGCTTGCTCATGCGGACGACGTTACGAAACGCGGCCAGCAGCGGTTCGCTCTCGCCGACGATGCCGTGGGACGAAGCGATCGACCGGATGCGGCATTCTTCGCTGCGCTGCGCTTCGAGCGTGGACAGCAGGTCCGTAAGCGTCGCCTGCAACGTTTCCATGAAGGCGACATCGTCGCTGTCCAACAAATATCGCGCTCCGGCTAGCAGAACTCGACAGCGCGCGCTGATTGGCCAGGCGGTCACGCCGGGCTCGTGCGCGATTACGCTAAGCCCCGCATCCTTCAGGTGTCCGACGATGGACAACCCACAATCTGGAATCCCGGCCGATTCGTGAAGCGAGACGATCGCCGCAGCGTAGGCCCGGGACTTTGCGACTGAAGCCACCTCATCGCGCTCGGCCAGACGATGAATCAGCGCACCGCATGCCGAACATGCGTGCTCGATAGCCGGCCAGCGGGAATCGCCAGGCTCCCAACTCGCGATGAGCAGTGACGGCCGCTCGCCGCCGCGCGCAGGTTTCGGCGTCGCGGGAAGCGCCGGATTGGTGCGGAACGGAGACGGTTGGCGTCTCGGCGCGGATCGGCGTGGCGACGCCGATGCGAGACTTGGCTGCGGCACGACAAACGGCGTTGAAGTGATACTCCGATTGTCGGGATTTGCGGCAGCCATTCGCATCCCATGCGCCAAAGGCCAATCGCGCGCGTCGAGCAACAGATTTCGCCGTCGCAGCCGGGTGAAGACCAGCGAGCCGAAATCGTCGCGGCGTACCGGCGCGCACGGCGCACCGTAACGTGGCAGAACCCAGCGTGAAGGTTAGTAGTATACAGAATATCGGACCTTTGCAAGACCGGCGAGGGGCTGGCGGGCTCCTCCACTGGGGCCTCGTCAGGTATATGGCCGATTCTTTTATTGATTTTCCGGTGCTGACGCAGGCACGCCATCTGACAGCCAGGTTGCTCGCCGGCGAACGTGGGGGTCGTGGGTTCGAATCTTGCTCGGCGCGCGAAAGTGTTATTGCAATATCAAGCGCTAATTGCGAATCCGGCGGGCGCTTTTCGTTTCAGCATCGGTCCGTCCGGGTTTAATCCAGTTACTTGTCAGCAAGAAATTTTGAAATCAGATCTGCAATCTGCACGCTATTGAGGTCGGAGAAGGGAAGTGCGTGTTGCCCTTGATGCCAATTGTGGGCAGATGCACCACGGTCACGTCGCCGCGGTGTTTGTTTACCGTCGACTGCCACAGCCTGGCCATCTCCAGGCGAGCACGCCAGCTGTCCTGCGCGGGAAGATCGACGGGCTTCTCCGGAATATTGTCGCCATAGATACTCAAGATGGGCACTTTGGTGAGGGCCATGAATTGCGCGAGGGCCACCGCAGTTCCTTGCACGGTATCGAACGCGCTGGGGATAGGCGGCGGCACTTCGCCCTCGGGGAAGGCCGATCCTGCCCGCGTTCACGCTTGCCTATCCAGAGATCATCGTCGAAGTGATCGTCAACACGGCTCTGACCAATATCGTTGCGAAGCGATTCGATGCCGGCATACGCCTCGGCGAGGACCCCCGACGGAATGGGGTCCCGGGGTCGGCGTGGACGGCGTTGTTGAAATTCGTTGAAGATGACGGCAAGATTGCTGGAGCAAGACCACTTTCAACGAGCGCTTGAAAGTGTTTCTCGTGCGACCGCTTGATTGGCTCGTCGGTGCGCCAGACGATTCGGACGTCGAACCCCCAGGCTTGAACATGAACGCAATCGATCCGCTCGTCCAAATGCCTCTCCCGCGAGCCGGGGTAGAAGACGCTGACCCACAGGAGACCGCTGAGTGGTGCGATGCGCTCGACGCGGTCGTGGCTTACTGCGGCCCCGCGCGTGCCCGCTACCTACTGGACGTTCTCGCACAACACGCGCACCGGCATGGGTTAGGTTCGACGCCCACGCTGCCGACCGCTTACGTCAATACAGTCGCGGCGGGAAACCAGCCCGCGTTTCCCGGCGACCTCGCGCTGGAGGAGCGCCTGGGAGCGCTGATGCGCTGGAATGCGCTGGCAATGGTCGTGCGCGCCAACCGCGCCTACGGCGAGCTTGGCGGTCACATCGCAAGCTACGCCAGCGCCGCCGACCTGTTCGAGGTCGGCTTCAATCATTTTTTCCGCGCGCGCAATGGCGATCATCGGGGCGATCTGGTGTTGTTCCAGCCGCACAGCTCCCCGGGCGTCTACGCACGGGCGTTCCTCGAAGGGCGTCTTACCGAGAACGACCTCTTGCACTATCGACAGGAGCTCACCGCTCCTGCGCATGGCGCACGTGGACTGTGCAGCTACCCGCACCCGTACCTGATGCCGGACTTCTGGCAGTTTCCGACGGGCTCCATGGGCATCGGCCCGATCAGCTCGATCTATCACGCGCGGTTCATGCGCTATCTCACCGATCGGCAGCTGCTCGATTGCGCCGGCCGACGCGTCTGGGGCGTGTTCGGCGACGGCGAGATGGACGAGCCCGAATCGATGAGCGCGTTGACGTTGGCGGCGCGCGAGAAGCTCGACAACCTGGTGTGGGTCGTGAACTGCAACCTGCAGCGTCTCGATGGCCCGGTGCGTGGCAACGGTCGTGTCATCGAGGAGCTCGAGCAACTCTTCGCCGGTGCGGGCTGGAATGTCATCAAGCTGCTGTGGGGCAGCGACTGGGATGGGCTCTTCGCGCGCGACACCGCGGGCGCGCTGGCACGCGCGCTGGGCGACACGGTCGACGGCCAGATGCAGACCTTTGCGGCGAAGGACGGTCGATTCAACCGCGAGCACTTCTTCAACCAGAGTGAGGAGTTGGCGCGTCTGGCCCAGGACATGTCAGACCAGCAGATCGATCAGCTCAAGCGGGGAGGGCACGACCTGGTGAAGATCCATGCGGCGTATGCGACCGCGGCGGCGCATCGCGGCCAACCGACGGTGATTCTCGCCCATACCAAGAAGGGCTACGGCATGGGCAGTGCGGGACAAGGCAAGATGACGACGCATTCGCACAAGAAATTCGAGAGCGCGGACATTCTTGGCTTCCGGGACCGATTCAACTTGCCGCTCTCGGACGAACAGGCCGAGTCGCTCGAGTTTTTCAAACCACCCATCGATAGTCCGGAGATCCGGTACATGACGGCGCGTCGCGCTGCTCTCGGAGGCCCGCTACCTCGGCGCGAGACGGTCTGCGACGTGGTGCCGAAGCCGGATCTGAAGGCTTATGCGCAGTTCGCCGTCGCCGCGGGCGGCAAGGAAATGAGCACGACCGTGGCATTCGTGCGCATGCTTGGAGCGCTGCTCAAAGACCCGACGCTGGGTCCACGTATCGTTCCGATCGTCGCCGATGAGGCGCGCACGTTCGGCATGGCCAACCTCTTTCGGCAGGTGGGGATCTATTCGAGCGTGGGACAGCGGTACTCACCCGAGGACATCGACTCCATCCTGAGCTATCGCGAGGCTACCGACGGGCAGATCCTGGAAGAAGGCATCAGCGAGGCCGGCGCGATTGCGAGCTGGACCGCGGCGGCGACGAGCTACAGCGTGCATGGGCTGGCGATGTTGCCGTTTTACATCTATTACTCGATGTTTGGTTTTCAACGCGTTGGAGATCAGATCTGGGCTGCGGCCGACCAGCGCGCGCGGGGCTTTCTTCTCGGAGCGACGTCGGGTCGCACGACGCTGGGCGGCGAGGGATTGCAGCATCAGGACGGCACCAGCCACCTGATCGCGGCGACCATTCCGAACTGCAAAGCCTACGACCCTGCGTTTGCGGGCGAGATGGCAGTGATCATCGATGCCGGCATCCGCGAAATGCTCGTCGAGCAGCAGGACGTCTTCTATTACGTCACGCTGATGAACGAAAGCTACCCGCAGCCGACAATTCCCGAGGAAGTTCACGCCGATATACTCCGCGGCTGCTATCGCTTTGGGCTCTATCCGGCGGCGGCCGTATCTACTGGACAGGTCACATTGATGGGGTCGGGCGCGATTCTCACCGAGGTCGTGAAAGCGGCGCATCAATTGGCCGAGACTGGGATCAATGTCGAGGTTTACAGCGTAACCAGTTGGAGCGAGCTGGCCCGGGATGGCGAGTTCGTGGCACGTCAGCTCGCACGCGGCACCGGGCCGATTGTCGCGGCCACCGACTACGTTCGCGCGGTGCCCGAAAGCATTCGAGCATTCCTTCCGCAAGCTCGTCCCTATGTCTCGCTGGGAACCGACGGGTTCGGGCGCAGCGATACCCGTGCCGCACTACGCGAGTTCTTCGGCGTCGATGCCGCGAGCATCGCCCGCGCAGCACGGCTCGCCCTGGGCAACGACCTGGCGCACTCGGCGCAAAGCCGCACCGAAACGTCATCGCGATAGGGTTGTTCGCCGCGAGCCTCGTGCTCTTCGGGGTCGCGCCCGTGTCGCTACACCCTGTCAGTGCCCACCGTAGACGAGCTTCGACGGACCGGTGACGAGCCAGTGAAACAAGTCAATTGCGAACATGATAATGAACTGCGCGATCATGAAGGGAATGACAAAGAGCGGTCGGGAGTCAGCGCGGAGCCGTGATTGCCGAAGCATTGGCGACGTCGAATGGTGTTGCCGAGCAGGACAACGCGTAGAGGCCACGCTCCGCACCCGGAGCCGCGCCCATCTCGACCAGCGATTCGTTGCTCAGTTCACCGTCCGACAAAGCACGCAAAGCATCGACTTCGTAGCCGCAGGCAATCAGCACCCAGTCAGCAGTCCGGTCGGCGTTTCCGCGAATCTTCTGCTCCTCGGTGGCAGCAAGCGATGGCGTCTCGTGGCGTAGCAGATGAAGCCCGGCGAAGCCTGCCTGATGCGGGATTTTCTCGGACATGCGGCGTATCGCGGTGCGCAATTCTTCGTCTTGGCCGGATGCGGGCGACAGGCGGACCGTGAGGGCGTTCCGAGCAGGGTTGATGCCGCAACTTTCCAGTACGCGGCATTGGCTGCGAACCATGTTGCGATGGTCCGGCATGAGTCGCGTGGACCATGGAGTGGGTGCATTCAGCCGCGCCACGTACGCCGGCGATGCGAGCACCTCGTAGTCATCCAATTCGTACATCACGAAGATCCCCTCGTCGCCGACGGCACTTGTCCAGCGCGAGGCTCGCCGGAATCCCGGAATGCCGAGGCGTTCGGGAAAGTGCTCATGCGTGTGCCAATGCTCGAACTCCGAGCGGCGCGCGGCCGACATATCCCACCACATCGCGAGCGCCGCTTTACCTAGTAGCGACATGGGCCTTCTCTAAAACGCGCATCGAAACCACCGACGCCGCTTGGTGGCACGTGAGTGGGGCCGGAGTTCTGGCGGAGAAGCGTTGATCGGCAACGACCTAGGTAGCAATCAACGGACGTACAGCGCATCGTTGGTGCCTTCGCTAAGGTAAGCGTCTTGCCGCATTCGGCGTGGTAAATTCAGCAGGCGAATCACATCATAATCCTTATCTTTCCGCGGCAAATGACTGACACCGAATTTCCGCCCCAGCATCCGAAGGAGGCACGACTCTGGCGTGACGAAGGGTGGACGGCGCGCGTGGTCAAAAACGAGGACGACGACGGCTGGGCGGTCGAAATGACGAAGGACGGCGAGCCAGAGGCAGCGCTGGTGGGCCCGTGGACGATGGGCCGCGACAAAAAGAACCCGAAGCCGCTCGACGCCACGGCGTTCAACACGCTGGTCAAAACCGCGCACGAGGTTCGCCGCCGCCACGAGCAGCATTTGCACGCGCTGCTGCACAAGAAGGTCATCGTAAGCACCGGGAATGGCGAGATCGTCGTGACGCTGGATATCGTCGTCGCGGATGAGTCGCCTTCGGCACTGCTGGCGGCAAGACCGGCGCTGGAGCCCGACGCCGAGCCACTCGCGGAAGTTCGTGTCGACACATCGTTCAAATTGACCGTCGCCAGCGCGCGAGCGTGGATCGATGACGGCTATCGCCGCCCGGGGTGATTTCCGCTCGGCGTCGACGGGAGGCCTGACCGTTACGCCTCCGGCTGCGGCTGCGCTTCCTTTGAGGCGGCCTCTGGCGTCGTACTGACAGGGAGCTTCTTTTCCGCACCCGCCGGGTCAGAGGCCTTCTTGCAAAACACGATTTCGTTGAACCAGTTCACGAGAAGTGCCGTGTACGCGCGATGCCATGTCTCGTTCGACAGCCCGTGATCCGCTCCTTCCATCAGCCGATACGTCAACGACTTGGCGCCGACGCATGCTTCGCGATAATTGACGATGACCTGGTGCGGTATGACTGAATCGTGCTCCGACTCCACGATGAGCACGTCACCGGTAAATTCCCGGCACACGCGCAGCGCGTTGCTCTCATCCGCATTTACAGGCTGCAATCGATAGGTTTCGAGTGCCTGCTCCCTTCGAAGCCGAAGCTTGGGCAGGCGCCACTCCGAGTCCTTGTACAGCGCCGGTACGCGCAGCGCGAGCCACTTGACCGGGCGGAGTGCGGTCAGAAGCGCAGCCAGATAACCGCCATAGCTGCTGCCCACCACCGCAATGGAATCCGAATCCACGGTGTGCTGCGACGAGAGGAAATCGTAGGCGGCCAGCACGTCGCGCATGCTGTCCTCGCGCGATACCGATTCGAATTGCGCCTGCGTCTCAGCATGTCCCCGCAAATCGAAGGTCACGCACGCGCAACCGAGCGCCGCCAATTCGCGCGCGCGCGACACATACTGCTGCTGGTCGCCACCCCAGCCGTGCACGAACAGCACGCCGGGCAGCAGCGTCCCGGGGGTGATCAGTGTGCCATGGATATGTTCGTCTTCGACCCGAATATAGACCGGTTCATCGCGCGTCGTCATGGGATCTCCGTCCAGGCGTATTTGGTGAGCGGTCCAACGTGGGGATCGTTGCCGGAAAAATAGACTGTGGCATTCGCCGGCAACGTGGGCGCGGCGCCGTAGACTTCGCGCGACATTGCACGCACGGCGTGCAGTGAAGGATCGGCGCGAAACGCCTCCAGCGCACCGATTTCCGCGCCGCTCGCGCCACCCAGTCGCCACGATTGCTCGAGGACGCCGGAACGACGGCGGCCGGCCGCATCGAGACCCTGCGCCACATCGTAGTTGCGTCGCGAAGCAAACAAGCCCTCGAAGCATTGGGCAGCTGCGTCGTCGTAGACGCGCGCCTGCGCGATGGCAAGGCGAATGTCCTCCGGCAGCGTCATAGCCAGCAACGCATCGAAGTCGCCGCGCACTATCATCAGGTCCGAACCCCCGTAGATTTCCACGCCGCGATTGTTGGTCGTCAGATGCTGTGTCCCGTAATAGGTGGCGACGATGTTCGCGACGCGGACCTGGCCGACGCTATGTGTCGTCACGTCGGTCAGGTTTTGCTCGACCACCGCACCAAATCGCGCGAGTTCCTCGGCGTCAATCGCTTCGAGCGCGCGGGCAAGATCGGCGTCATCGGGTACGACAAACTGACCCAGCCCGGCGATGCCGGTCGCGAGCTTGACGCGCACCGGGCCGAAGGCGAGCAATCTGCGGCCCGCAATCAAGGCGTCCTGCATCGCGAACACGCTGATCCCATCCAAGACGGCGTCGGAGACCCGGCGGGGGAACTCCGGGCACCATCCCGCGGGAGCGCATGAGTCCGCGTCGAGCAAAGGATGCGTGATCGTCTTGGTGGCCACGAAAGCCGAGGGCACCACCGCACCGAAGAGATCGTGCTCGCCGGCAATGCGAAGGCGCGACGCACGTTCGCGCGTAAGGGTGTTGGCGGGTACGAAGTAGGGCGGTACGGCGTATCGGCCACCCGGGTCGTATTCGCCTGCGTAGTCAAAGCCCGCGAGTGCGGCCAAGCGCTGCGCGATCCCCTTCCGCGTGGAGGCTTCGTGCCCCTGCGGTCTGGTGGCGGCGGCGTCGCTCGAATATGTAACGACCGCGCGGCGTTCGGTAGCGGTAGGCATTGGGAAATGGTGCAACGGCCTCGGGCACGGCTTACGCGCACGTTGCAGGAGTGTCTCGATTCACGTCGCGTAACGGAACAAGGTTATCCGACGCTGGCCACCTGGAAAGTCGGTGTCCGTCCGGGATTGGCGTCAGCCAGTACCGCAATGCCAGACTCAATTACGAGCCGAAGCATGGTCCTTTAGCTTGTTGCGGGCCCTTCCTGCGGGCCACGCATCGCCAACGACATCGCAGTCTGCAGTTGCGCGCGCAGCGTTTCGGAAGTTCTGCGCTCCGCGGCGGCCTCATCGGCCAGTCGCTCGAGCTGCAGCGCGTAGAGGTCGAGTCCGAGCTCGCGTGTTGCGTATTCGAGCGTCGCGACCTGGTCTGTTCGGTACGGCGCACCGTCCGGCCGCGCGCCAAGCAGCACAAACCCGAACAGCTCCCCGCGATTCGCCATCGGTACCGCCAGTGCCGCGTGGATCGAAGAAGGAGAGTCGCGAAGGCGCAACGCCTTGGCGTCGGCGAGCATTGCGAGCACCGCCTCGTCGTTGACGTCGACCTCGTCCGGCGCGTCGGCGAGCGTCGTTTCCGAGCGGACGAAGACGTTCTCTCGGCGGATGAACAGCGCACTTCGCGCGCCTTCCGTGAAACGATCGAGCGCCGCAACGAACAGTTTCGCCAGCGCCTCGGCGTCAGTCGCGTGCTTGGCTTGCGCGACGAAGCCCCTGAGATCCTCATCGCTGGCCGCCCAGCGGCCGAAAAACAGTCGGTCGACGACTCCCTCGACGACCTTCTTCAACTGATTGAATGAAAGGTAGACCGCGACGGCGAGGATGGCGCTCAACACGATGGTCTTGTATTTATCGTCGAAGTGGAGAAACTGGCTGACGATGCCGTTCGCGATCTGGAAAGCGACGAGCAGGATTGCGCCGACGATGCCGAATACGAGCGTGCGATTCACGGCCAGCCCGAAGTCGAAGATGCGCCGGCGCAGAATCGCATAGGCGAGCACGATCTCCGCTGCGAGCGCAGCACCGTTTTGCACGAGACTGAGGTCCTCCGGCGGTATTGGGTTGCCGGTAACGTAGTTCAGCGCGCCCAGCAGGAACACCGCCACGATCGTCCCGATGGTCGCGAGGATCCACTGCAGCCGGATTCTCGACTCGCCATGCGCCTGCCGCCAGGCCAGCAGGATCGCCCAGAAGAAAAGCACGCCCAGTGCGATCGGGCTGACCCTGAAGAACGAGGCGAGGGCGGATTCGAAATAGCCTGCGTACAGGCGCGCGAAGTAGATGATCTCGGCAGCGAGGAGAAGGCCCAGGAGCCACGGGTAGTAGCGTCTGAAGGTTGCACGCAACCCGACCGGCTTGTCATCGGGATAGTTGAGGGCGAACAGGACCAGCATCGCAGGTCCGAGCTCCTGCGAAACCGAGGCCACGAAATCGAGCCCTTCCACGTGGAACGCAGCTGGAGCCCAATACGGAAAGATAAAGCCGTTCATCAATCCTGCGGCCGCCAACGCGCGATACGCGACGAGATCGGGACGCCGCAATCCGACAACGACTCCGAGCAGCAACGCGACCACCGCTTGCGCCGTGCCCAACAGGTAATTTGCAACTCGGTGTCGCGGGAGCGCCGCCGCAGCGGGCACTGTCACTTCGATCCTGCGAACCTCACCGCCGTGAAGCACGCTGAGCGACACGCGGTCGCCTGCAGCCAGGCCGTGCCACCGACCAAGCGGATCGTCAAAGCGCAGACCATCGCCGGGTACAACGCCCGCCGCGGTCAGCGGCGACGCCGCCGGAATCGAGTCCACCCGGAATGTCGTCGGCCCGCGTTCGCGTAGGAGGCCTCCCAGGAACAACGGCTCCCCCGCCACGCCAATCTTCAGCGCGAGTGATGCGTTGAACCCTTCGATGGCGAACTGCACAACGGCCAAGACCGCGAAGATCACCACGCCGCAGCGCCACGCCACGACGGATCGCGACGTCTTCAAGTCAGCACTTCCTCGAGCGACCTTCCCACGTTTGTCCCGCGTCCCAAGTACACGTTGAACGTCGGGCCAGGATCACCCGCGGCGGCGCGGCGAGAAAGCGAGGCCCCGCCGAGTTCGGTGCCGACATGCTATAGCAATCCCCGTGGGTCGTGGGTTCGAATGCTGCCAGGCGCGCCAACACCGTCGCCAAGTGCCTTCCGACGGCCAGATTTAGTAGCGGGTACCGGTCAATCCATGCCGTCAAGCGCTTCGCCCACGACGCGGTATTCATCGCGGACCAGGCCTGTTGTCCGATACTTTGGAAGGATGTTTTCTGCCGGCGTCACTGGAACCAAATACCAGACGTAGTGGACCTGGGGTGGTTCGGCGGGCGCCTCGGGTGCCAGCCTTGTCAACCAATTCGGCCGATCCCGGAAGCGGTACAGGTCATATGCCGAGCAGCGTCCGATGCGGTAACACCCCGGCAATATGTTCACTTCCTCCGGATACCGGACCACGCGCACCATCGTAGGGGCCACCGGCGGGCCTATACCGAAAGCCGGCTCTTCAGGCGAGATCGCTCCCTGAGATGCGGCCGACATCGATATGATCATCGCGACAAAGCCGGCAAAGATGGTACGAACGAATTTCATGAGGAGCACCCGGTGAACAAGCCGACCCCGGCGTCGAAATCCGCTCTAGGTGTCGGACGGTTTTGCTGACGGCAGTTCCTTCCCAGCGGAAGTATAGGCGGGTGGCACATAGAAATTGAGGGTGACTAGATCGTTCGTTCCGTCGTTTCGTATCTCGTGCCGGTCGCCTCGTTCGATCAAGAATAGCGCCCCTCCACGCAGCCCGTAACGACGACCGTTGACGACAGCGGTCCCCTTCCCGGCGACCACGAGTAGCCACTGGTCCGCACCCCTGTGGCGATTCGTCGGGCTGCCTTCCGACTTTCCCGGCGTCAAAACCATTTGCGCGGCTTGCGACCGCGCGTTTCCCAGGACTACATTGAAGCCTTTGCCGAATCGGAGATACTTGTGCTTCATCTCGGCTCGCTAGTTTGCATCAAGATTGCGGGGAGTCAGGATGCGGCCCCGGCAAACCGAGTCTCGGCTTTGCGGGAGAGCACTGGTGTCAGCAAAATACGCATGTGGGAGTAGGTGACCATCTACCGCGCGGCTAGACTGGTTGCCGGAGGACGATGGATTCATCTGGATCCCCATCGTCGCATCCTCCCGCTCCAGTTGAAGGGGAAATCATGACCGTGAATGAAGCCATATCCATCCTTCAGACATTGCCTCAGGACGCCTTGTTTTGCGTGCACCGCGGCGACGGCTTCGGAACCATCGATCCGGCGGAATCAATTCAATTGGTTCCGATCGACGCTCTGGGCCCGACGTATTCGGACGAGGACGTCAGCGCGGTTCCCGTGGTCGTCGTGGAGTAGGGTCGATCCAACTCATGCACGAGCGGCAGCGTCATGGCCGGATCGGGCATTCAGTTCTCAGGAACGCCTGCCTTGCGCAGGCCCGCATAGAGGTGCGATTCGGTTTGTTGAAGATAAGTTGGGTTGTCCGACACTTCATTCGCCTTGTCGTCGGCAATCGAGTACCACGACCGCAAGGCAAGTAACCTGTTCCGTTCCGTCGTCGCGCGGTCGAGCTGACCTGCCTGCGCGTACGCGGCCGCGAGCAACGAGTGCTCGAACCACGAATCCTGGTTGGCCAGCGCTTTCTCGCAGTCCGCGATGGCGTCCTCGTAGCGGCCAAGCCGCAACTCGACGGCGCAGCGCGTACTGAGCGCAAACGCCGTCTCGAAGGTATTGCTCAAGCTGAGGGCAAGCGCCTGGTTGACCAAGTCCAGGGCCTCCGGAGCGCGCCCGGTGAACAGCATCAACCAGGCGCGCTGGGTGAGCGGTTCAACGCGCGTCGGATCGAGCCGCATGTACTGCGCATTCGCCTCCAGCGCGGCCTGCAGGCGGCTCAGCCGATACAAGGCCAGCGACCGCGCATACCAGGCCGCCGGGTACTTGTCGTTGATGGCCACTGCGCGCTGTGACAGCTCGTCCATCTGCGCAAGGACGCGCTCGCGCTGCGCCGCATCCATCCGCGTCGAAAGGAGCTGATTGTGCAGGTTGTCGACGCGCGCGACCATGGCGATCGCATAACTGGGATCGAGTTTGATCGCCTTGTCGTAAAGCGCACCCGCCTCGATGGCGGCGGCGAGCCGGTTGCTTGCCGTGCCCTCCATGTGCGCCGCGCGCAATGTGAGTTCCACCGCACTCGCGCCATCCAAGGTGACGGCGCCAGCGCGACGCGATTCCGCCCGCACAAGCTCGTCACGCAGCCGCCGGTTGAGTTGTTTGACGATCTCCGTGTGATCGTTCGCCACTCGCGATTGTTCGAAAACCAGCCGCTCGCTCCAAAGCTGATTGACGTTCGCCGCGTCGACGAGTTGCGCATCGACGATGAGCTGGTCACCCTCGCGATGAACTGCACCCTCGGTGAGGAAGCGGACGTTGAGTTCACGCGCCAACCCGCGCAAATCGTCGGCCCTGCTCGACGGCATCGCTGGGGTAGGGAACGCGGCGACGGTCGCGAAACCCCATTGGCCAAGCGCCGCGGTCAAGTCCCGGCTGAGTCCATCGGCCAGCTTCTGCTCGGCAGCGCTTCCTCCCGGCGCTGTGAACGGGAGAATGGCGATCGACATTGCCGGCGGTGCCGCAGGGCGAGCAGCTTTCCAGAGCTGTGGCATGACAGCCCAGAGCCCGACGCCGACGACAACAAGTGTAGATGCCACGGCGGCCGGCCACCACCGCCGAAATCTGCGCAGCGCACCTTTGACGTCCGGCCGACCCGCCGAATCGGATGGTGTCGCGTCTAGAAGCACCCGGAACACTTCGATGGGCCGGGCGATGTTCTTGACCGTCTTTGGGCCCAAGTCATCGAACGCAAAACTCAGCTTGTCGAGGACCTGGTCGCGAACCATTCGGCTGACGCAGATGCCGCCGGGCTCGGCGAGCGTCTGCAGGCGGGCGGCGACGTTGACGCCATCGCCGAAGATGTCGTCATCGTCAATGATGATGTCGCCGATGTTGATGCCGATGCGAAGCTCGATCCGATCCTCGGCGGGGACGCCCGCATTACGTTCGGCCATACCGCGCTGAATGTCGACCGCGCAGCGCACCGCGTCGACAACACTCGGGAATTCCAGCAACAGGCCGTCGCCGGTCGATTTGACGATCCGGCCGCCGTATTCGGCGATCTTCGGGTCGATCAACGCTTGTCGGTGCGCCTTCAGCCCGGCCAGCGTCCCGCTCTCGTCGCGACCCATGAGGCGCGAATAACCGACGACATCGGTCGAGACTATCGCCGCCAGTCGTCGCTGGTCGCGTGTCAACGACGCCTCCCGGTGACCGCCCCGATGAAACCGCACATAACAATCGCCTTGGCGTGGTTGCTGATGAACGGCGTATTGCAGATGCTGACGGCGAGGAAGAGCCCTCGTCAAGATGTTCATCGGGTTCGAGGCCCACCACCCGCGCCCGGTGGGTCTACAAAATATGCTTGGTCCAATGTATAATGGTAATCATTCGCATTCGTACTCGCAGCCAGCAGCCGCCACATGTCGCAAGGCGATAACAGCATTACGCCTGGCGACCCATGCGCGACGCACGTTCACCTGCGCATTTGATTTCCAATCTGACGATAGCCGCACGAGGTCCTGACATGTTGCATTCGACATTGCCGAAGCGTTTACTCTCCGCGTTAGGTTTCATCGTTGCCGTGGCCGCCATCGCCAACCACGCCGCGTCGGCCCAGACGCTTGTCGTATATAACGCCCAGCACGAGAGTCTGGCGCAAGCGTGGGCCGACGCATTCACCCGCGATACCGGAATCAAGGTGGCGCTTCGCAATGGCGGCGACAGCGAACTCGCCAATCAGATCGTTTTGGAGGGCGCGGCTTCTCCTGCGGACGTCTTCCTGACCGAGAACTCGCCCGCAATGGCGCTTGTGGAGGGGGCCGGCCTGTTCGCGCCGGTGGCTGGCGCAACTCTCGCGCAAGTGCCGCCGCAGTTTCGCCCGTCCAGCGGAAAGTGGGTCGGGATCGCGGCGCGCGCCACGGTATTCGTCTATCGCAAAGGAGCGTTTGCCGCAGACCAGTTGCCCCTTTCGCTTTCCGACCTCGCCAAAGCGGGTTGGAAGGGACGCTGGGGGGCGTCACCGGCGGGCGCTGACTTTCAGGCTATCGTCAGCGCCTACCTGCTGCTGAACGGCGAAGCGGCGACCTTGGACTGGCTGAAGGCGATGAAGTCCAACTCCGTTGCGTTCCGCGGGAATGGCAACGTGATGCGCGCCGTCAATTCCGGCCAGGTCGATGCAGGAGTGATTTACCACTACTATCCTTTCGTAGACCAGGCAAAGACGGGAGACAATAGTCGCAACATCTCGCTGCATTATTTCAAGCACCGCGATGCCGGCGCGTTCGTGAGCATCTCCGGTGGCGGGGTCCTCGCTTCCAGCAAGAATGCGGAGGCCGCGCAATCATTTCTGCGATGGATAACCGGCAAGGCCGGCCAGGAAATCCTTCGTACAGGCGACTCGTTCGAGTATGCAGTCGGCGTGGGCGCTGCGTCGCACCCCAACCTGACGCCTTTGAGCGAATTGGAGCCGCCTATCGTGGATCCAACGCGACTCAACAGCAGGAAAGTAGTCGAGCTCATGACGGCCGCCGGCCTCATCTAGCCCATCCATGTTGGCCTCTGCGCGGAGTCGGCCGGCGCCGATCGATCCTGTCTGGGAATCGAATCCGTTTCGACCCGTCAGGTCGGTGCCGCGTTGGATCATCGCCTGCGCGACGGCCATTGCTGCGTTGTCCTTGCTTCCGCTCCTCTTCGTCGTCGGAGTGACGCTCGGCACTCCCTTAGGCACGATCGCAGGCCTCCTTTTGCGGGGCCGCATCGCGGAACTGCTCGTCAATACGGGATTGCTGGTCGCACTGGCCGTACCGCTCTGCGTGGTTGTGGGCGCCGGCCTCGCGTGGGTTACGGAACGAACGGACTTGCCGGGGCGAAAAGTCTGGTCTGTGCTCGCCGTGGCTCCGCTGGCGATTCCCGCCTTTGTACAGAGCTACGCATGGACGAGCCTGATCCCTGGCTTGCATGGCCTGTGGGCCGCGGTGTTCCTTTCCGTCATCGCCTACTTTCCCTTTGTTTTCCTTCCGACGGCCGCTGCGCTGCGCCGACTGAGCCCCGACGTGGAGGAGGTCGCCGCTTCGCTGGGACTACCGCCGCGCGCCGTTTTCATGCGAGTGGTCGTTCCGCACCTCGCCCCGGCGACGGCAGCCGGTGGGTTGCTCGTTGGTCTTCATCTGCTGGCCGAGTACGGCCTGTACGCGATGCTGCGGTTCGACACGTTCACGACGGCGATCTTCGATCAGTTCCAGTCTTCGTACAACGGACCTGCGGCCAACATGATGGCGAGCGTGCTCATCGTGCTTAGCCTCATCCTGCTGGGCATGGCCGCGCGAATAGGTCGCCATGGCCGTCTTGCGCGCGTCGGTCCCGGCGCCACAAGGGCGGCGCCGCGCAACCGTGGCAAATGGACGCTGATCCTGGCAACACTACTGCCGCTCACGGCGACCGTGTGCGCATTGGTAGTGCCATTGCTCACGGTTTTTCGGTGGCTGGCGCTCGGCGATCCTGCTGCGTGGGGTCTTTGGCGGATCGCATCGACGCTGGAGAATACTGTCCTCCTGGGCTGCATCGGCGCAACCATTGCCGTGGTCGCCGCGCTTCCGGTCTCCTGGCTGTCCGCTCGCATGCGGGGAAGCCTTGTCCGGGTCATGGAAGGTGCGAGCTACACCGCAGCCGCGCTGCCAGGAATCGTTGTTGCGCTGGGCCTGGTCACGATTTCACTCGCGCTTGTTCCTTCGATGTATCAGACATTCGCGACCCTCTTACTGGCCTACCTGGTCCTGTTTCTCCCTCGGGCACTGGCCGGCTTGCGAACCGGCTTCGCCCAGGTGCCTCCCGAACTCGAGTGGGTCGCGGCGAGCCTCGGCATACGGCCTGGCACTGTGTTCCGCAAGATTACGCTGCGCCTGGCGGCGCCCAGCTTGGCCGCAGCCGCGGCACTTGTATTCCTGGCGATTGTGAACGAGCTTACCGCCACGCTACTTCTCGCGCCGATCGGCACTCGCACGCTTGCCACGCAGTTCTGGGCTCTGACCGGCGAACTTGATTACGCGGCTGCTGCACCATTTGCGGCTGTCATGATTGCCCTTTCGTTGCCCCTTTCCGCGCTGCTCTACTGGCAATCCTTTCGCGCAGCCGGGCGGTGAGCGTGCTAAAACTGCGCGGCGTATCCAAGCGCTTCGGCGCCACAGTTGCGGTGAGCGACGCGACCCTCGACGTCGAGGCCGGTTCAAAGACGGCGATCGTCGGTCCGTCCGGCTGCGGCAAGACGACCCTGCTGCGCCTCATCGGCGGATTCGAAACTCCGGATACCGGCACGATTACGTTGGACAACGTGACTCTCGCCGATGGCGCACGCGCAATGCCGGCTCACCTTCGCGGGATCGGGTACGTTCCGCAGGAAGGCGCGCTGTTTCCTCACCTCACGGTCAATGACAACATCGGATTCTCGCTGGCCGGCACCGCGTCCGAGCGTAGGCGACGAATCGAGCAACTGATGGGGCTCGTCGAGTTGGATCCGAGCCTCGGTAAACGTTGGCCACACGAAGTATCCGGCGGGCAGCAGCAACGCGTCGCGCTGGCACGTGCGCTCGCCTCGCGGCCGCGAGTCGTTCTCCTCGACGAGCCCTTTTCGGCGCTCAATGCGCAACTGAGAGCCGCGACGCGGGCCGCCGTGTCGAGACTGCTTGGTGCCATCGGGGTAACCCTGATTCTGGTCACGCATGATCAAGAGGAGGCGCTCTCATTCGCGGATCAACTGGTCGTAATGCGTGACGGAAGGCTCGTACAAGTCGGGACGCCGGTCGATGTATATCGCCGTCCCACGGATGCGGCCGCCGCTCGAATGCTTGGCGATGCAATCGTGATCGACGCAGAGCTCAGTGGAGGTTATGCGATTTCGCCCATCGGCTTGATTCCGACTGACCATAATGGTGCCGACGGCCCCAGGCAAATCATGATAAGGCCGTCGCAGCTTGCGCTGGCGGGCCGGAATGACGAGGGCGCGATAGCGCTGTTCAAGGGGGTTGTCGTCGGCCGGGAGTTTCGCGGTGATTTTTACGTGTTGAGCATCTCCGTTGCGAGCGAAGGAGGGGAGCGGTCGGATACCTCCACGGAGCTGTCCATCCGATGCTCCGTCGACGATGCGCCCATGATCGATGATCGAGTCGGCATCAGCATGCGTGGCCAGGCGCACGTTCTGAAATGAGGGTGGCCGCGCAATGCCTCCGGGTGAAGTCACGCTTGCCGACGTGAGCACCATGCAAAAGCGTGCCCGTCGCCCAAGCGGGCCTGAGGGCCCAGCCGCCTAGCAGCCGGTGCCGAGCGCCGCTCGGCTCGACCCGCGCCTCAATCCCGGCTATTATCGAACGAACGTTCGATGGAGCCGGATATGCCCGCGTCAAACCGAATCGAGTTAAACGAAGCCCAGTTGCGCGCGGTCATGCACGGCAGCGGCAACGAACTGCGCGGGCCGTTGCTTGTCATCGCGGGGGCAGGCTCCGGCAAGACCAACACGCTCGCGCATCGGGTGGCGCATCTGATTGGAGAAGGAGCCGACCCAGCCCGCATGCTGCTGCTGACATTCAGCCGGCGCGCCGCGCAGGAGTTGGAACGGCGAGCCGGGCGCGTATTGGCCGCAAAGCGCAAACAGCATTCGTCGGACAGCCCGACGCCGTTTCCCTGGGCGGGAACCTTTCATGGGATCGGCGCAAGAATCCTGCGCGAATACGCGGAACGGCTCGGCCTGGCTCCGAACTTCACAATTCATGACCGTGGGGATTCGGAGGACCTGATGGCTGTGGTCCGGCAAGCGCACGTTGCCGACGATGCGACGCACACGCGCTTCCCCGGCGCCGCGACCTGTCTGGCAATTTACTCGCGTGTCGTCAATGCGGAATTGGCGTTGACGGATGTCCTCAACGACCGTTATCCGTGGTGCGCTGCGCATTCGGAGCGCTTGCGGGTCCTGTTCGATGCCTATGTCGCTGCGAAGCAGGCGCAACAAACCCTGGATTTTGACGACTTGCTCATCTATTGGGCGGCCATGATGCGCGTGCCCGCATTCGCAGCGGAGGTGGGCGGACTCTTCGATCACGTGCTGGTCGATGAATATCAGGACACGAACACGATCCAGGCAACGATCGTGCGCCTACTCAAGCCGGACGGCCGGGGGGTTACCGTTGTCGGCGACGACGCCCAGGCGATTTACAGCTTTCGTGCGGCGACGGTTCGCAATATCCTCGATTTTCCTGGCCAGTACGTGCCGCCGGCCACGGTAATCACGCTTGAGCGCAATTACCGCTCGACCGCAGCAATCCTGGATGCGTCGAATGCTGTCATCTCCCTGGCAAAGGAACGCTATACGAAGAATCTCGTGACCGAGCGCGGCAACGGTGAACGGCCCCGCTTGGTGACCGTCGCGGACGAGAGCGCGCAGGCACAATTTGCCGCTGACCAAGTTTTAGCCCAGCGTGAGAACGGCGTGTCGCTGCGCGAGCAGGCGGTGCTGTTTCGTACGTCGAGTCATAGTGCTCAACTGGAACTCGAACTTTCCCGACGCAACATTCCTTTCGTGAAGTTCGGCGGGCTCCGCTTCCTCGAGGCCGCACATGTCAAGGACCTGCTGTCAGTGCTGCGGTGGATTGAAAATCCCCGCGGACGGATAGCGGGCTTTCGTGCGTTGCGTCTGGTTCCAGGGGTAGGGCCGGCAACCGCTTCGCGTTGGCTCGACGCGTTGGATGGCGCAACCGACTCCGTGTCCACGATGCGGGATTTCAAAGCCCCTTTGTCTGCGGGTGACGCATGGCCGTCGCTCATTGCTCTTTACGAGCGGCTCAACGCGTCAGAAAGTGCGTGGCCCGCCGAGTTTGAGGAACTCGTTGACTGGTATACCCCGCACCTGGAGCGAATTTATGACGATGCCTCGATGCGATTGCAGGATTTGGCGCAGCTGCAGAATATTGCCGGTACCTATCGCAGTAGAGAGCAGTTTCTGACCGAACTCACTCTCGATCCGCCTTCGGCGACAAGTGCAGAGGCAGGGCCGCCGTTGCTCGACGAAGACTATTTGACACTTTCGACGATCCACTCCGCGAAAGGCCAGGAATGGAAGGTTGTGCAAGTACTCAATTGCATCGACGGTTGCATGCCCTCCGACATGGCGACGGGAAATGCACATGACATCGAGGAGGAGCGGCGTCTGCTTTACGTAGCGATGACCCGTGCGCGGGACGTCCTTTCCTTGTTATTGCCGCAACGGTTCTATGTGCACCAACAGCGGGCACACGGAGATCGGCACGTGTACGCGACGCGCAGTCGTTTCCTGACCAACGAAGTTTGCGAGCATTTCAGCCGGGAAACCTGGTACCCGCGCTCGGCTCTGCCCAATGGCGACCGCGCCGAAACGACGAAGGTCGATTTGCAGGCTCTGCTGCGCGACGTATGGGCGCCGCGGGCCTCGCCAGCTTCGAAGTAGTACCGAAGCACCCCGACCCTGTCCTTTGGTGCAGGTCCGCACCAAAGGACAGTATCCCTGCTTGAGAGCAAGGCTTAGGGTTCGCTCCAGAATCCCGCGAACGTGTTCGTGTGGGACCTTGTTCAGTGTACGGCCCATAACTCTAATGCATACAATCAAGGGAGTGGTAGCGGTCGTCGAGGATGATCCCGGGATGCGCAAGTCACTCGAGCGTCTCTTGCATGCAAGCGGTTACGGTACGGAGACTTTCGCAAGTGCGGAAGAATTCATTCAGGGCGGAAGTGAAAATGCGTTTGCCCTCGTCCTGGATATTCATTTGCCTGGCATGTCGGGAATCGATTTGCGCCGCGGAATGTTGACCGCCGGTTCGCTTTTGCCCGTCATCTTCATCACGGCCCTGGATGATGTCGCACTGCAAGTGGAAGCGCTCGCGACGGGCTGCGTCGACTATCTTCACAAACCATTCGAATCACATCGTCTGATCGAGGCACTCGAACGGTGCAGAAAATAGCAATGGCGAACTTCGTTAAACCGGGACAATCCTGAACACCGAATGTGGCGGGAGGCTTGCTGAACCGGCCGGCTGACTGCAAAATGGCCAAAGCAGTAGTACGAATTGCACATGTGGGGTTATGAATTGCATAAATTTGTCGGAAATGTGAGCCCTGTAGCTTCGCGTAGTCGCGGTCAACCAGTCGGAGAGTAGACATATGAGATTGAGCAGAGTTTTCTCTTTTTGCATCGTTGCGCTTGCGCTCGCCGTTTGCGCGGGATCGCCGGCCTTGGCGCAGGCGCCGGCCAACAAGCCGAACATTCTATTCATCATGGGCGACGACATTGGCTGGATGCAGCCGAGCATCTACCATCAAGGATTGATGGTCGGCGAGACGCCCAACATCGATCGTATCGGAC
>Ga0207701_10001722_pt1 | contig 22835 bp, 20 predicted proteins | sample KBSSwiSSwithPhiX_FD_184294 | JGI IMG/M metagenome (GOLD analysis project Ga0207701, IMG submission 184294) | Switchgrass rhizosphere bulk soil microbial communities from Kellogg Biological Station, Michigan, USA, with PhiX - S5 (SPAdes) (version 2) | ecosystem: Environmental > Terrestrial >... | reverse complement strand
ATCATCTACATCGAGCTCGACCGCGCCGACGCCCGCCGCCGGCAGGAACTCGTCGAGGAACTTCAGCACGTCCTTTCCGCAGTGCGCTACGCGGTCAAGGACTGGCGCGAGATGCTGGCGATCATGGAGGCCGACGCCGACATCCTGGACGGCCATGACGACGAAGGCGCAGCGCTGCTGCGCTGGCTCGCCGAAAACCATTTCACCTTGCTGGGCCATGCCGAAATCGACGGCAAGGGCCAGGCTCGCAACGCCATGGGCATCATGCACGGCGAGGTCAGCCTGTGGGATGAACCAGCATCCAAGGCGGCGATCGAGCATCTGACTGGCAAGGAAGGCCCGGCGCTGATCCTGAAGGCAGACCGCGTATCGCCGGTCCACCGCCGGGTCCCGCTGGACGTCATCCTCGTCCGCCGGCCGGACGGGTGCGTGTCGATGCATTGCGGCCTGTGGACCAGCGCCGCGATGCGCGAGCCCGCCGAGGATGTGCCGGTGCTGCGCGGGCGCCTCGCCGCCCTCGACCGCGAACTTGGCTATGCCCCGTCGAGCCACGGCGGCAAGGCCCTCGCGCATGCTGTTTCGACGCTTCCCCACGACCTTTTGATCTCGTTCGACGAACATGAGGTGCGTGAGGCGGCGCTGACTGCCATGTCGCTGGCCGACCGGCCGCGGCCAAAGTTGCTGCTTCTGACCGGCGCCTTGCAGCGCCACCTCTACGCCTTCGTCTGGTTGCCGCGCGAACAGCTTACCACTGCGCGCCGGCTGTCGATCGGCAAGATGATCGCCGATGCAGTTGGAGTCCCGATCGCCAGCTGGTCGATCGATGTCGGCGACGACGAGCTGGCCTTGCTGCGCTTCACGCTTTCGGTGGATCCGACCACCAAGATCCCGGAAGTCGAGCGGCTGGACGACGCCCTTGTGGACATGGTTCGCGGCTGGGGTCCGTCGGTCGAGGCGGAACTGGTCGAGCAAGCCGGATCCGGCCGCGGCGCCCGCCTGGCGCTAACCTACCTCGGCGCCTTGCCTGACGACTATCGCGCCCGCACCGGCGCCGCCGAAGCTGCCCGTGACATCGTGCGCCTGTCGGCCCTGGAAGGACCGGACGACCGCGAGGTTCGGCTGATCTCCTGCGACACCGAAGGCGACCTGCGCCTGAAGATTTACCGCCGCGGCGGCTTCGTGCCTCTGTCGGAAGCAGTGCCGGTGCTGGAAAATTTCGGCTTCCGAGTGCTTGAGGAAATCCCGACCCGCCTTGGCGAGAACGACCTCGGCCATATCCACGATTTCGACGTCGACATGCCGGCGGGCGTGGATTGCGCGGACTCGATCGGGCGCAACGAGACCGTCGAGCGCGCCATTGCCAGCGTCCTTCGCGGCGATTCCGAGAACGACGACTTCAACAAGCTCATCCTGTCGGCCAGCATCAAGCCGCAGGCGGTGGTCTGGCTGCGTGCCTGGTTCCGCTACTTGCGCCAGACCGGCGTCACCTATGGCCTGGCGACCGTCGTCGATGCATTGGCCCGCGCACCGCGCGCCACCAGTGCCCTCATCGGACTGTTCACGGCGCTGCACGATCCCAAGCTCAAGGGCGACCGCGATGCCGAGACGGCGCGCGCGCGTGAGGATTTTGACGATGCCTTGCGCTTGGTCGGCGCGATCGACGACGACCGCATCCTGCGCCTGATGCGCGCCGTGGTCGAAGCGACGCTTCGCACCAACGCATTCTCTCCGGCCGCCGCCCTGGCGCTGGCGATGAAGATCAACTCCTCGCTGGTTCCGGGCCTGCCGGCGCCGGTGCCTTGGCGTGAAATGTGGGTCTACAGCCCGCGCGTCGAGGGCATCCATCTGCGTTCCGGCCCGATCGCCCGCGGTGGCCTCCGCTGGTCCGACCGGCGCGACGACTTCCGGACCGAAATCCTCGGGCTGATGAAGGCGCAGGTGGTGAAGAACGCCGTCATCGTGCCGACGGGCGCCAAGGGCGGCTTCTATCCCAAGCAGCTGCCGCACCCGTCGAACCGCGACGCCTGGCTGGCCGAAGGCACCGAAAGCTACCGTATCTTCATCCGCTCACTGCTGTCGGTCACTGACAACCTCGTCAACGACAAGGTCGTCCATCCCGAAAGCGTCGTCATCCGCGACGGCGACGATCCTTATTTCGTCGTCGCCGCCGACAAGGGCACGGCGACCTTCTCCGACGTTGCCAACGGCCTCGCGCAGGAACGCAACTTCTGGCTGGGCGACGCCTTCGCCAGCGGCGGGTCCAACGGCTACGACCACAAGGCGATGGGCATCACCGCCAAGGGCGCCTGGGTGTCCGTCCAGCGCCATTTCCTGGAAATGGGCATCGACGTGCAGACCGATCCGGTCCGTGTCGCCGGCTGCGGCGACATGTCGGGCGACGTCTTCGGCAACGGCATGTTGCTCAGCCAGGCGATCAAGCTGGTCGCTGCCTTTGACCATCGCCACATCTTCATCGATCCCGATCCCAACCCGGCGATCAGCTGGGCCGAGCGCAAGCGCATGTTCGAACTGCCGCGCTCGAGCTGGGACGATTACGATCGCAGCACATTGTCGAGGGGCGCGATGATCGTGCCTCGCTCGCAAAAGTCGATCACCCTTACCAGTGAAGCGAAGGCAGCGCTCGGCATCGACGTGACGGAAATCGAGCCGGCGGCGCTGATCGGCGCGATCCTCAAGAGCCCCGTCGACCTCGTCTGGTTCGGCGGCATCGGCACCTATGTGAAGGCGTCGACCCAGTCGAACGCCGAAGTCGGCGACACGGCCAACGACGGCTTGCGGGTCGATGCCAAGGACGTTCGGGCCCGGGTCATCGGCGAAGGCGCCAACCTGGCGATTACCCAGGCGGCGCGCATCGAATTCGCCGAGCACGGCGGCCGGATCAACACCGACTTCATCGACAATTCGGCGGGGGTCGATTGCTCGGACAACGAAGTGAACATCAAGATCCCGCTCAACCGCGAGATGCGCGAAGGGCGGCTGACCGAAGACAAGCGCAATGATCTGCTGGCGAAGATGACCGATGAGGTCTCCGAGCTGGTGCTTGAGGATAACCGCCTGCAATCGCTGGCCTTGTCGGTGATCGAGGCCGGCGGCACGGACTATCTGCCGGGGCTGGTCCGCACCGTCGAACTGCTGGAGGCCAGCGGCCGGCTGGATCGCAAGGTCGAAGGACTGGCGTCGAGCGACCTGCTCATGCGCCGTGGGATGGAAGGCCGCGGCCTGACGCGCCCGGAACTCGCCGTCATCCTGTCGATGTCGAAAATGGCGCTGCAGGACGCGATCGAGCAGAACGCACCGGCCGACGATCCCCTGCTCGAACCGGAATTGTTCGCGGCTTTCCCCAAGCCGATGCAAAAGCTGCATGCCGACGCCATCCGCTCACACCGTCTGCGGCATGAGATCGTCGCCACCAAGGTCGCCAACCGCATCGTCAACCGGCTCGGCCCAGCCATTCCGATCAACCTGTCCGAGGAAGAAGGCGTATCGCTCGGCCAGGTCGCGACGGCATATTTGGTCGCCGAGCAAATCCTCGGCCTGCCGAAGCTTTGGCAGCGCATCGAGGAAGCGGAAATTCCCGAGGCCGTCCGCATCGAATTGTTCCAGATCGCCGGCCGCTCGGTCCGTGGCCACGTGTCCGACATTCTCCGCTCGACCGGTGCCGAGGCGACCGTCAGCGAAATGTGCGCCGAGCTTGGCGAGGGCGTGAAGAAGGTGGCCGCGGCGGCCGCCCGCCTCATCAAGTCGGAAATCCGCAACGAGGCCTCGGCGCGCCGCGAGCACTTGATCGGGCTTGGCACGGACAAGGATATCGTTGCGGGCCTGGTGAAGCTGTTCGAGACTGACAATGCGTTCGGCATTTCGGCCCTGGCGGCGCGCAAGAAGATCGACGTGCTTGAGATCACCAAGGCCTATGTCATCCTGGGCGAAGCCCTGGGGCTCGACTGGGCACAGCAGCAGATTGCGCGTTTCGTCCCCGCCGACCCGTGGGAACGCCTGCTGATCGCCGGACTGGAGCGCGACTTCGAGCAGCTGCGGATCGATTTCCTCGGCCGACTGCGCGACCCGGACCTGGTGCAGTCCACCAACAACTGGATCGAGCGCCACTCATCCCGGATCGAACAGTTCCGCACTTTGGTCACCCAGGCGCGCAACAGCGGCACGGTAACGGCGCCAATGCTCGCGCAGGTCGCCAGCCAGGCCCGGATCTTGTTGGGTCGATGACCTCGTCATCGCCCGAGGCATCGATCCTGCTTGGTCGATAAGCCGCTGCATGTCCTGATCCTCGTCCCGGACCCGGTCTATCCGGAGCCGTGGGCCTGGGCATTTCACGTCGAAGCGGATGCGCTCCGTCTTGGCGGCTTCGAGGTCAGCGCCCGGCCGTGGACCGCCCCCGGCGACCTCAATCCATTTGACGCGGTCATGCCGCTCGTCGTCTGGGGCTATCACGAGCGCTACGACGAGTGGCTGGCGCTGCTCGACCGCCTGGAAAGCGAAGGCGTCCTGGTCATCAACCCGCCGCCCTTGCTCCGCTGGAACAGCGACAAGGCCTATCTTGCCGAGATGGACGCCAAGGGCATCCCCACCGTCCATACCGTCGCCGTGGATGCGCTGGACGAGCAGGCGCTGCACGATGCGCGCGACCGCTTCGCTTGCGAGCGCCTGGTCGTGAAGCCGCCGGTTTCGGCATCGGCGACCGGGACTTTCCTGCTCTGCCCCGGCGATGCCATCCCCGGCGAGGCCGCCGGTCGACGGATGCTGGTCCAGCCGTTCATGTCATCCATCGCCAGCCAGGGCGAATATTCGATCATGCTGTTCGACGGCGTCTTCAGCCACGCCATCCTGAAGACGCCCAAGGCGGGAGACTTCCGGGTCCAGCCGCACCTGGGCGGAAGCGAGGTCCCGTGCGGTGCACCGGCCGGTGCCGTCGACCTGGCGAGGGCTGCCCTTGCATCGGCGCCGGCCGAGGCGCTTTACGCCCGAGTCGACATGGTTGCAGATGACGAGGGAACGCTACGCGTCATGGAGCTGGAACTGATCGAGCCGGCGCTCTGGCTGCAACATGCGCCCGACAAGGGTGCGGCCTTCGCCTCAGCCGTTCGCCGCGCGATCGAACAGCCATAGCCTGATCGCGCTTGTCAGGTTCGGCGGCTCATCCGGCTCGATCCGCAGCACGTCGATCCGCGCTACCAGCGCATTCACCGGTACGCCAAGCTCCCGGGCAGCCTTTTCCAGCGCCTGCCAGAACATCGGCTCCAGGCTGATCGACGTTTCATGGCCGGCGATCGTCACCGACCGTTTTACCGGTCCCTGAAAGCGATCGGCTTCCAAGGTCAGTACATGTGCTGGCCGCCGTTGACCGACATGGTTGAGCCGGTGATGAAACCGCCCTGTTCGTCAACGAGGAAGGCGACGGCGCGGGCAATCTCCTCGGCCTTGCCAAGACGGCCGACCGGGATCTTGGCGATGATCTTGCCGAGTACTTCCTCCGGCACGGCAGCGACCATGTCCGTGTCGATATAACCCGGGGCGATGGCGTTGACGGTAACGCCGTTACGAGCGCCTTCCTGCGCCAGTGCCTTGGTGAAGCCGTGGATGCCGGATTTGGCGGCGGCATAATTGACCTGGCCATATTGGCCGGCCTGGCCGTTGATCGATCCGATGTTGACGATGCGGCCGTAGTTCCGGCCCTGCATGCCCTCGAATACCGCCTTGGCCATGTTGAAGCAGCCGCCGAGATTGGTGTCGATGACGTCCTGCCACTTCTGGTGATCCATCCGCTTCATCGTCGTATCGCGGGTGATGCCGGCGTTGTTGACCAGCACATCGACGGGTCCAAGGTCTTCCTCGACCTTCTTCACGCCTTCCTGACACGCGTCGAAGTTGGACACGTCCCATTTGTACGCCGGGATTCCGGTGCGATCGGTGAACTCGCGCGCCCGCTCGTCATTGCCCGCGTAATTGGCGGCAACCTTCATGCCCATGTTCTTGAGGGCAACGCTGATCGCTTCGCCAATGCCCCGCGTACCACCCGTGACAATTGCCACTCGTCCCATGAAGCCTCTCCTATCGTTTTGCAGTTCGCTTATGCCCCCTCATGCCAGCCTGCAAGTTCGCGGCGGATCAGGTGTTCCAGCAGGTCCATGCCTTCCGGGCTGTCGTTGAGGCATTCGAGGAGCGCGAAATTGTCTCCGCCTGCCGCCAGGAAGGTCTCGCGGCCGCGAATGCCCAATTCCTCCAGCGTCTCCAGGCAATCGGCCGAAAAACCGGGCGCGGTCACCGCAATTCGCCTGATGCCCTTGCCGGGAAGATCGGCGAGCGTGGCATCGGTCGCCGGCTCAAGCCATTTGGCGCGGCCGAACCGGGACTGGAAGGCCACGTCCACCGGCAATGACAGCTGCCCGGCCAGCAGCCGCGCCGTTTCCTGGCATTGGTCGTGATAGGGGTCGCCCAATTGCCGGGTACGCTCGGGCATGCCGTGGAAGCTCAGCAACAGGCGCTCCGGCTCGAAATCCAATGACGCAAGCTGCCGCTCGAGATTGGCTTTCAGAGTGCCGATGTAGACGGGGTCGTCGTAATAAGGCGGCAGCGTCCGGATCGCGGGCTGGAATCGCATCGCTGACAGCACTTCGAACGCCTTGTCGTTCGCCGTTGCCGTCGTCGCCGCGCAATATTGCGGGTAGAGCGGCGCGAGCAGGATGCGGTCGTATCCATGCTCCAACATTTCTTGAATGCCGTCGGCAATGGAGGGACTGCCGTAGCGCATGGCGTCGATGACCAGGACGGACGGTCCCAGCCGTTGTCGAAGTGCGTCGGCCTTGCGCCGAGTGATCGCCCGCAACGGCGACCCATGCTCTGTCCACACCAGCTTGTAGGCATGGGCCGATTTCCTGGGGCGAGTCGTCAGGATGATGCCGCGCAGGATCGGCTGCCAGGCGATGGCCGGAATTTCAACGACGCGGCGGTCGGACAGGAACTCGGCGAGATATTTCCTGACGGCCTTCGGCTCGGGAGCGTCGGGCGTGCCGAGATTGATGAGGAGGACGCCGATGCCTTTCATCAGCTTGTCATCAGGTCGAATGGCAGGCTGCGCAAGCGGCGGCCGGTTGCCGACGCCAGCGCATTGGCGATGGCTGCGGCGCAGACGAGGTGACCGAGGCCGCTCACGCCCCCGGGCATCTCATGGCTCGGCACAATTTCGACGTCGATTTTCGGCATGGGCGAGAGGCGGGAACGGCCGAGCGCCGCCAGCGGACGCGCGATCGGCATACCGGCGACGATTTGCGGCGCCGGCGTGGTGGCAAGGTCGAGCGCCTGCATCAGCGAGCCTTCTATCTGTTGGCGGACGAGGCCGGGATTGACCACCCGGCCGCAATCGACGGCCGCAACCATTCGTTCCACCTTAATGCGCTGGTCGGGGCCAACGCCGGCCTGGACGAGCAGTGCAATGCGCGAGCCGAAAGCCGAGGCGGCGGCAAGGCCAAAGGTGCTGCCTGGACCGCCGCCGTCCCAGGCGCCGACCACCGTCGCCGCCGTCAGCGCCTTGGCAAGGCGGACGTCGCCGCCGAGCATGCCCATGCGGAAACTGAACGGGTCGGCCCGAAGCGACCGGGCCATTTCATCGACGAAGCTCTCGGTCGCGAAACTGGCCAGCGCTTCGCTGCCGCCGCGCATGTAGCCAGGCTCGAACGGCAGGTCTGCGTTGAAGCGGTCGACCCGGATCGACGGGATCGAATAAGGCGGGATTGCGCCGGCAAGCTCCGTTCCAGCTGCTGTCGACAAGCGTGCACTCCACGCTTCCAATGACCCGGCGGCGGACGGCAAGGCGGCCATGCGCGCAATCAGAGGCGCTCGGGGCCGATCCTGATTTTGCGAGCCATAGGCCGGAACGGCCAACTGCACCGGCTTGCCCGCCCTCCTGGCCAGTTCGATGGCAATGCCGACTGCATAGGCGCGCATGGCGCGGCCGGTCCCGTCGCCGATCGGCATCGGGTAGAGCACGACTCTTCCGCGCTTCAGTCCCGCTGCGTCGGCCGCGGCGGCATGGGCGCGGTCATAGTCCTGAACCGGCGCCCAGACCTCCAGCCTGCCGTTCGCAAGCCGCGCGGTCGCCACCATTGGCTCCAGCGAATGATGCATCGCCGGTGCAATGCGATAGGTCGCGCCGAGCGGATGCACCGAGCCGGACGCCTTGTCGAAATCGCCCTGGTCGAACAGCCTGTCCGGGCTGCCTTCGAAGGCCGCGTCCAGCGCCTCGCCGATCGCGGCGGAATCGGCATTGGCCGGCCCCGTGAAACGTGGCTGAGCCGCCTGCAGAGCGCGATCGGCGGCCCACCAGGTCTCGCCGATCGCTGCCAGCCAGGCCTTCGTGACGACCAGCTGCTGCAGGCCCGGCTGGCGCTCCGCGGCGTCGCGCGAGAAGCCGCGCAGCGCTCCGCCAGGCGGCGCCATGCGCACAGACGCAAAGACCATGTCCGGAAGGCGCACATCGCCGGCAAAACGCAGGGTGCCGTCAGATTTGGCGGGGAGATCCAGCCGGGGCAGCGGCTTTCCGAGCAGGCCGCCGGCTCCCCATGGCCGCAAAACCACATCGCCGTCGGGCCTCAGGCCGGCAGCTTCTTCGGCGAGCTTGCCGAACGGCAATGCCTTTCCTTCATGGCTGACGTTTCCGCCCGAGGCCGTACATTCGGCGGCGCTCACGTTCCACCGGCGGGCCGCGGCGCGGATGAGCAGGTCGCGGGCCGTGGCGCCGGCGCGGCGCATCGGCTCATGGAAGGCACGGATCGAGGTGGCGCCCGCCGTAGCCCGGCCCTTCAGCAAGGCGTTGACATACGCCGGCGAATCCGGCGCGGGAACCACGGCGATATTCTGCCAATCCGCGCCAAGCTCATCGCCGACCAGCTGCGCCAGCCCGGTCCAGATCCCCTGCCCGGTCTCCGCCTGAGGAACGGCGACGGTAACCTCTCCGTCGGCGCCGATCTTAAGGTAATGGCCGAAGACCTGCTCGCCCTTTTCTGGTGCCAGAGCGCTGCCGATTTCGCGAGGCCACAGCGAAAAAGCGACGATCAGGCCTATACCGGCGCCTCCGCCGATCAGCATCGTGCGGCGGTCGAGGTTGATCAACGGGCGTACTTTTCCTTGAGCTCGACGCGATCGATCTTGCCGGTGCCGAGGCGCGGCAGCGGCTCCGCCGAGAAAATCATCCGCGCTGGAATCTTGAAGGCCGCGAGCTTGCCCTGCAGGAATTCGCGCAGTCCGGTTTCGTCGAGGGCCGAGCCATCGCGGCAGTGGAGGATTGCGACGGGCACTTCGCCGAGCCGTTCGTCCGGGGCGCCGAATACGGCCGCCTCGGCGATGTCCGGATTTCCGTAGAACGCGGCCTCGACCTCGGCGGCGCTGATGTTCTCGCCGCCGCGGATGATGATGTCCTTCTTGCGGTCGACGATGAAGAGATAGCGATCGTCGTCGAGGTAGCCGATGTCGCCGGTGCGAAGGAAACCGTCGGCGGTGAAAGCAGCCGCGGTCGCTTCCGGATTGCACCAATAGCATTTGATGTTGGCGGCGGTGCGGATGCCGATTTCACCGCGCTCGTTCGCCGGCAAATGCACATCGTCAGCGCCGAGGATGGCAACCTCTACGAATGGAATCTGTTCGCGCCCTGTGGAGGCGGGCTTGGCGGCATAATTGCCCCAGAAATTGGCACAGCCGACGGCGTTGGTCTCGGTGAGCCCGTATCCCAAAGCCGGCTGCGAATTGGGAAAGGTCTTCTGCAGCCGCTCGACATGACTGACGGGGCGAGGAGCGCCGCCGCCGGTGATGTCGGTCAGGGACGACAAATCATATTTACCGCGATCGGGATGGTTCATCAGCTCAAGGCTCATCGTCGGAACGCCGACGAAATAGGTGATATGTTCTTTCTCGATCAGCCGGAGCGCCTCGCCGGCATCCCATTTGGGCATGACGATGAGGCCGCGCCCGACAACGAAGCTGTTCAGCAGGACCGGCACCTCGCCGGTGACATGGAACAACGGCACGCTCAGCAAGGTGCGGGGCGGCGCGGGGGCCTTGCCCTCGCTGATAAGGATGTCCTTCAGCACGATAAGGCCGGTCGAATAGGCATAGACGCCAGTCGTCACCGCCCGATGTGTCGACAGCGCCCCCTTCGCCTCCCCGGTCGAGCCTGAGGTGAACAGGATGGTGGCCTCATCGTCCGGCGTCACTGCCGGAAGTTCGGCGCTTTCATGTGCCCCGTCGAGCAGCTCGGCCAGCGCTTCGCCGATCGGTCGCTCGATCGGCAGCGATACGGTCTCGACCTGGCCGCAATGCTCGGCGATCCTTTTCGCCCGAGGCGCATCGGCAAGGATCAGCCGCGGCTCGGTCAGCTCGACCGCGTGCCGCATTTCGTCCGCTTCCCACCAGCCGTTGAGCAGGGTCGAGACGCCGCCCGCCTTGAGGATCGCCATGTGGCAGACGACCCAGGCCGGGCAGTTGCGCATGGCGATGGCGACGCGATCGCCCTTCTCGATCCCGCGCGTCACCAGCGCCTTGGCAAGCTTGTCCGACCAGTGGTCGAGATCGCCGAAGGTGAGGCGCTCGTCGCCCGCAACCATCGCCTCCACCTGGCCGTTGAGCGCGCAAAAGGTCTTAAAGAACAAAGGCAGCGTGCCCGGAAAATTGGCGACGAAGGCGCGGCCAAGCTCGTCATGGTCGATGACCAGCCGGCCGCCCGGCGCCGTCACGCCCGCTAAGGTCTCGTCGAATTTCCGGTCGAGCTCAGTCCGCAAACCGCAACTCCTTTGCCTTTCGCCGAGGCCACCTTATGAGGCAGCAAACCCAGGGGGAAGTGCATGGCGTTGGCAGGTGTGAATAATCAAGACGCGATTGCCTGGACCGACCTCCATCTGTCCCCAATCGCGCTCGACCTCGGTTTCTTCCAGCTGCGCTGGTACAGCCTGGCGTACCTCGCCGGCATCTTCATCGGCTATTGGTACCTCCTGAAGCTCGTCAAGCAGCCCGGCGCGCCAATGGCCCGCCGCCATGCCGACGACATGGTCTTCTATGCAGCGCTCGGCATCATCCTTGGGGGACGGATCGGCTACGTCCTTTTCTACAACCTCGGCTGGTACCTTCAGCATCCGCTAGACATCCTGAAGCTCTGGGACGGCGGCATGTCGTTCCATGGCGGGGTTCTCGGGACGACGCTGGGCATTCTCTACCTTTCCTGGAAGGAAAAGCTGCCCTGGCTGCGCATTCACGATTATGTCGCCTGCTGCGTCCCGTTCGGCCTGTTCTTCGGCCGCATCGCCAATTTCGTGAACCACGAACTGTGGGGCGCCCCGACCAACGTCCCCTGGGCGATCCGCTTCCCGGAGGTCGTCGCAGGGCTCAACGCACTCGGGCCGCCGCGTCACCCGACCCAGCTCTATGAGGCCATGCTGGAAGGCGTCCTCCTCTTCGCCATCCTCGCGTGGATGTTCTGGAAGACCCAGGCCCGCTACGAGCCGGGTAAGCTCGTCGGCGCCTTCATCTTCTTCTACGGTGTTTTTCGCTTCGGCATCGAGTTCGTGCGCGAGCCGGACGCCCAGTTGGTCGAGTTCGCCCAGGCAACCCACCTGCACATGGGCCAATGGCTGTCGCTGCCGATGATTTTTGGCGGCCTCTATCTGATGCTGACCGCGAAGAGGCGCCGCGAGCGAATCGAGCCGACAGTCGGGTCGGCCAGCGTCGCTTAAACCGGTGCCTTCGCTCGCCGACCGGTTGCGCGAGCGGATCCGGGCCGAGGGGCCGATCAGCGTCGAGGCCTATATGGCCGAGTGCAACGCGCATTATTACGCGACGCGCGATCCGCTTGGGGCGACGGGCGATTTCACGACCGCGCCCGAAATCAGCCAGATGTTCGGCGAGCTGGTCGGCGCCTGCCTTGCCGATTGCTGGCTTAGGGCTGGCGCTCCCGCTGCCGCGGTTTACGCGGAGCTTGGGCCTGGTCGCGGAACCCTGGCCGCCGACGCGCTGCGGGTCATTCGGCAAGCCGGCTTCTCGGGGACGGCGCATCTGGTGGAAACCAGCCCCAGCCTGCGCCAGAAACAGGCGCTGCATGTGCCGCACGCCCGGTTTCACGATCGCATCGAGGATTTGCCGAGCGCGCCGGTCATGCTGGCGGCCAACGAATTCCTCGACGCCCTTCCGATCCGCCAGTGGGTTGGCGACGAAGAACGGGCGGTCACTCTCGACGCGGGCCGGCTCGCCTTCTCGATCGATGGGGAAATTCAGGAAGATTCTCCGGCACGTGAGGTCGCCGCGACGGCCATCGCGCGCCATTTAATGCGCCATGGCGGGGTCGCGCTGATCATCGATTACGGCCACTCCCGCACTGCGCCCGGCGACACCCTGCAGGCGGTACGAAGCCATGAATACGCCAACCCCCTGGCCGATCCGGGCGAGCAAGACCTGACCTCTCATGTCGATTTCGAAACCATCGGCCGGGCAGCGCAGGCAGCAGGTGCGCACGTCAGCAAGCTCGTGACGCAGGGTGAATGGCTCCGGCGCCTCGGCATCGAGCAACGCGCGCAAAGCCTGATTGCAAGCAACCCCGACAAACGCCACCATATCGACCAGGCACTGCACCGACTCTGTGGACTGGATGAGATGGGTGAGCTGTTCAAGGTGATGGCGATCAGGTCGCCGCATTGGCCCGAGCCAGCCGGGTTTGAGCCATGAGGGTCACGTTCCGAATGGCCGGCACCGACGACGCCGCCGCGCTCTCCAAGCTGGGGGCCGAGACCTTCACCGAGACCTTTGGCCACCTCTACGATCCGAGCGATCTTGCCACTTTCCTGCTCAACCATGACGAGGCGAACTGGCGGCAGGAGTTGGGCGATCGGGAGTTCGCCGTGCTGTTGGCCGTCGACGGGGACGATCAGGCCGTTGGCTACGCCAAGGTTGGACCGCCGCACCTGCCGTTCGAGCCGCGCGGCACCGCCGTCGAACTTCGCCAGCTATATCTTCTGGAGCCATTCCAGGGTCGCGGCCTTGCCGATCAGATGATGCAGTGGGTGATCGACGAGGCCGAGAGGCGGGGCGGCAACGACCTCTACCTCTCGGTCTTCACCGAGAATCACAAGGCGCGGAAATTCTACGAGCGCTGGGGATTCGTTGCGGAAGGGCGCTACGCCTTCATGGTCGGAAATCATGCCGACGAGGATATCGTTATGCGGCGGCCGCTTTGACCCCAACCATTTCGAGCGATGTCGAAGTCATCAAGGCGGCATCGCTGGAAGGCGTCCCTCACGGATTTCTCGGTCGCCGCGGCGGCGTTTCCGAAGGAGTGGTCGCCGGCCTCAACGTCGGCCTGGGCAGCGGCGACGACCGCTCGGCAATCGCAGAGAACCGCCGGCGCGCGGTCGACGCCGTCCTTCCGGGCGCCCCCCTGGTCACCGTCCACCAGATCCATTCCCACTATGTGGTCGAGGCAGGCGACTGGCCGGACGACAAGAGGCCCCATGCCGATGCCTTGGTAACCGACAGGCCGGGCGTGCTCATCGGCATCCTCACGGCGGATTGCGCACCAGTCCTCTTCGCGGACGTCGAAGCCGGAGTCGTCGGCGCTGCCCATAGCGGCTGGCGCGGCGCGGTCGTGGGCGTCAACGAGGCGACGGTGGCGGCCATGGAAAAGCTGGGCGCTCGCCGCGAACGCATCGCCGCCGCCATCGGCCCGGCGATCGCTGCCCGGAATTACGAAGTCGATCATGCCTTCAAGGCGCTGCTGGTCAGCTATTTCGGCGACAACGAGCGCTTCTTCACCGAAGGACCGGCAGGAAAGCCGCATTTCGACCTTGAGGGCTATATTGTTTCGCGGCTGGCGGCGGCAGGGATTCGCAAAGTCGAGGCATCGGGCCTCGATACCTACGCCGATCCCGGTCGTTTCTACTCCTACCGCCGCGCCACCCATCGTGGCGAGCCGGACTATGGGCGACAGATCGCCCTGGTTGGCGTGCCCGGCCCGCTTTAGGCTTATTCCGCGTTGAAGCGCTTCCACTCCTCGGCGGTTTTGCACAGGCGGCCGCTGGTCAGTCGTGACCCCGTGCCGGGCACCTTCATGCAAATCCTCTTCGGCTTTTCAGGCTTCGCATCGTTCGGCGCCGCCGAAACAGCCTCGGCAGCGGCCGGGGCTGGAGCTTCGGCCGCAGCCTCTTGGGCCGCGGATTCACTCCCGCTCGCAGAGACAGCCAGCAACATGGCAATGACGAATTCAACCATCGGAACACCTCACATTTTCACGCAATCGTGCCCCTGGGCCGGCATTGCCGGTCAGCCGTCGAATTGCCTGTTTCGTTACCGGAGCGATTTGCCGGCGGAGCCTAGATAATTCGGCAGTTTTGGAAGTCCAGTCCGCTTTCCCCCGCATTTGATTGATTTCGCGCCGCATTGGCGCGCGCGCCGGGCGGGTCTAAGGCGCTGGCGAACAGGAGAACCAAGTGTCCGACGACTATGATCCGATGCCGTCCACCAAGCGGCCGCCGAAGCAAACCCCCACCACCATCGGCAACCACAAGCTGAAACCGGCGACCCTGATGATGGGGTACGGCTTCGATCCGTCGCTGTCTGAAGGCTCGCTCAAGGCGCCGATCTTCCTGACCTCGACCTTCGTTTTCGAATCGGCAGCACAGGGCAAGCGCTTCTTCGAGGGTATTACCGGCAAACGGCCCGGCGGCGGCACTGCCGAGGGCCTGGTCTATTCGCGCTTCAACGGCCCGAACCAGGAGATCCTCGAAGACCGGCTGCAAATCTGGGAAGACGCGGAGGCGGCGCTTACCTTTTCCAGCGGCATGACCGCCATCGCCACCCTGCTGCTGTCATTCGTCCGTCCCGGCGATGTCGTCGTCCATTCCGGCCCGCTTTATGCGGCGACGGAATCCATCATCAACAAGATCCTGCCGCAGTTCGGCACTCAATATATCGATTTCCCGGCCGGCGCGACGCGCGAGGAGCTGGACGAAGTCATGGCCAAGGCCAAGGCGATGGGCCGCGTCGCGCTCATCTATTTGGAAAGCCCGGCCAATCCGACCAATGCGCTGGTCGACGTCGAGGCGGTTTACGCCGCCCGCGCCGCCGCATTCGCCGGCGAGGAACTGCCGCCGGTCGCCATCGACAATACCTTCCTCGGGCCTCTCTGGGCCAAGCCCCTGGCGCAAGGCGCGGATGTCAGCGTCTACAGCCTGACCAAATATGCCGGTGGCCACAGCGACCTCGTCGCGGGCGCGCTGGTCGGCAGCCGGGCCGTGATCGACAAGGTCCGTTTCATGCGCAACACCATGGGTGGCATCTGCGATCCCAACACCGCGTGGATGCTGCTCCGCAGCCTAGAGACGTTGGAACTGCGCATGAGCCGTGCCGGCGAAAATGCCGCCAAGGTCTGCGAAATGCTTCGCAACCATCCAAAGGTCGAGAAGGTCGGCTATCTTGGCTTTCTTGAGGAAGGATCGCGCCAAGCGGACATCTACAACCGCCATTGCACCGGTGCAGGATCGACCTTTTCCCTCTATTTGAAGGGCGGCGAGAAGGAAGCATTCGCCTTCCTCGACAACCTCTCGATCGCGCATCTGGCGGTCAGCCTCGGCGGCACCGAAACGCTGGCGAGCGCGCCGGCGGCAATGACGCACCTATCGGTGCCGGACGAGCGCAAGAGGCAGCTGGAGATCACCGACAACCTCGTTCGAATATCGATCGGCGTCGAAGATCCGGACGATCTCATCGCCGACTTCGAGAATGCGCTGAGCGCCATCTAGCCGGGCTCAGCGATGCGGGCAGCCCGGCCAGCAGCATGGCCGGCGCTTGCCCTGTCCCAGGCTCTCGCCTCCCCAGGCAATACGCTTGCGCCGTGTCTCGGGTTTTTTCGCGGATTCGATCCAGCAAATCCATTCGTTGCGGGCGAGCGGCGTAATATCCTCCCACGTCGCAAGCGCTGCCTGATCATGCCGGAGCAATTCGCCCAGGTCTGCTGGGAGATCGTGAACGACCCCGCCGGCAATGGTCTTTTCGTCAGGCATGAGCATTCCCCCAGTCCTCTATCCGCCAACCGCGCTGGGTGGCCAGGCGGGCCAGTCGGTCGTGCGGGTTCACGGCCACCGCTTCGTCCGCCCATTCGAACACCGGGGCGTCGCTTGCATGGTCGGAATAAAAGCGGACGTGACCGCGACTGAGCCCGCTTTTGCCGAGCCAGTCGGTAACCATGCGGAGCTTGGCAGGACCATAACAATTCTCCCCGTCGATCTTGGCGTGCACGCGATCGTCGAGGCCGATTATCGAGCCAGTGCCAATGACATCGTCGAAGCCGAGCTTGCGGCCGATGGCGTCGGCATAAAGCGTGTAGCTTGCTGTCGCCATGACGACCCGCCGTCCCTCCGCCTTGTCGCGGGCAATGGCCCGGAGCGCGCCGGGGCGGACATTGCCAGCCACCGTCTTCACGGCAAAGCCGTCGACCAGGGGCCGCAACTCATGCGGATGGCGCCGGTGCCCCAGCAAGAGGCGGTGGTTGATTTCCTTCAAGCGCCCCCGATCGATCAGCTTGGCGACATAGGCCAGCATGGACAGGATCACGAACGGCAGCAGGAGCAACCGCCACGGCGCCCGCCTTGCCGCGCAATGCAACAGGAAAGGCGTGTACGTGGCATGGCGCGTGATCGTCCGATCCATGTCGTAGATGGCAAGGTCGGTCGTCATGCGCGGCGGTCCAGTATGTCGGTGACGAGATCGTAGTCGCTTGGCTTGTCGACATCGACGGCGGCCAGCGGATTCTCAAGTCGAACGGCGCGCAGGCTCAGTCCAAGCTTGCGACCCATTGCCGCAAGCGTCTGGTCGAGCGTCCGGAGCCGCAGCAGCCCGAGCAGTCCCGGCCAGCCGAGCGCCAGCAACAACCGCCAGCCCTTCTTGCGATCCTGCTCAACCTCCCGCCACAAGGCGACAGCTTTCATCGCCTTGGGCGAACCGAAGGCGAAAAGATTGGCGCCGGTATATTTGCCCCGCCGGAAGCCGATCCACGTGCGGCGCGTCTGCGGCAAGCGCTTCATCAGCGCGCTTTGCGCGACAACTCCAATGGCCAAATCGGCGCCTTCGGCCTCGAGGCAGAATTGGCCGATCATTCCTTCATCGAGCAGCGCATGATCCGCTGTGGTCACCAGCAAAGGCCAGCGCGTCCGCTCATCGTCGGCGATGCGCTCGATCGTCTCGGCAATCGTGCCGGCCGATGGTTCGACCGACCAGCGCCCACTGGCCGGCAGCGCGGCAGCGATTCGGTCCGGGGACTGGGTCAGCAAGCGGACGGCGTCCACTTGCTTGCTCGCCAGCAGGGCCCGCAACGGACGCAGCACCATCGGCTCGCCGGCAAGCGGGATCAGCGCCTTCATCTCGGCGCCGTAGCGTTCTGCGAACGGGTCACCGCCGGGCCGCGAGCCGGCAAGCAACAGCGCCGTGTAACCAGTCATGACAGCCAGCTGACAATCGGCTTGCCGCGGTCAAAAGCGGCATTGGCTTGCGCCAGCCGGACCGCATGGAAAATCAGCGAAACAAGCGTCCACAGCGCGACCAGCTCCAGCCCCGTATCGGGATGGCCAAGCAACAACGAGCCGACGAGGATGACCATGTTGGGATTGCGCCGCGCGGTGATCAGCCGGAACTTGCTGTCCACCGGGCGCCAGACGTGGATGTGCATCCCGTACTTGCGCATGAAAATGCCTTCGGTAACGCGCTGAACAACGTAGCCGATGACGATGGCGAGGATGATCAGCCATTCGTAAACCGCCTCGAACGGGTCGGCGCGGAAATTGAGCCCATTGGCCCAGGCCCACCACCAGAAAGGCGGATGGACGAGATCGAGGCCATGGTCGAAAATATTCCCCCATTTCGATGATTGGCCTGTGCATCGGGCGAGCTTCCCGTCGACGGTATCCAGCACCATGAACCCGAAGGCGGTGGCGATGCCGGGCCAATACATGCCGTCCATCCAGAAGAAGAAGGTGGCGATGCACATGAGGGCGCCGATCAGGGTCACCTGGTTTGGCGTCATCCCGGCCAGCGCCGCCCAGCGTGTCAGATAAAAGGCCGGGCGCCGCCACAAATAGAGAGTCAAAAAGTCGGTGACCCCCTTGTAGCTGGCGTCATAGGCCGCACGCTCGACAAGTACCGGATTGGCCGGATCGAGCGGCAGGACGAAGGGACGGTCGCGCTTCCTCAGCTCGGTGTAGCTAAGCTCGGCGCTTTCGGCGTCGATCTTCTCGAGCCCGTCGCCTTCCCATGCCGATTCGGAATCCATCGCCGCCACGATCGCCGACGCGTCCCGCTCCGCCGACACATGGGCGAGGACCGCGCGGTTGCCGAGCATCAGCACATTGTCGGGATGATTCTTGATGGCGTTGAGCCATGCGGGATCCCAGGCATAATCGAGGTCGGCGAGGATCGCCGGACGGCCGGAAACCGGCTCGTCAGCACATTCCATCCCGGCCTTTTCCGCCAGCCGGCATGCCCGGGTCCGGGCCTCCAGGCCGAAGACATGCGCCGGGTTCGCGCCAACCGGCACGAACAAATAATCAGTCCGGATCGGTTCGGACGCCATCACCACCAAGCCTATAAGGCACAAAGTTCGGCAGGAAAGTGGCAGTTTGGCACGAGTTATCTCACGCTATTGAAGCGCAACGTTAATTCGAGCACTGTCCGAACCGCATGGCGACCAGGGGGTACAGGAAGGGCGACGAGCATTCGGGCGACGGCATCTATCGATGCGTCGGCAGCCTGACGATCGCGCGCGCTGCCACGACCGAACGCGAAATCGACCTCATGCCCGACGGCATGACGATCGACGTTTCCGGCATCGAACGCATGGACACGGTCGGTGCCTGGCTGATCTACCGAGCCGTCCGCGACCGCGGCGCCAAGGTCGAAGGCGCCAGCCGGGAGGTCGAGGGCCTGCTCGAACAGGTCAAGCAGGCCGACCAGCCTGTCCAGGTCGTGCCAGGCGAGGACGGCACCGGCTTCACGCGCACTGTCGCCGAGCTTGGCGAATATGCGATCGATGCGGGCCGGGTGCTCTACGGGCTCCTCAATTTCTTCGGCGGGACGCTGATTTCGTTCTGGAACGTGTTCAAGCGCCCTGGGCAACGCTTGCGCTGGAACGCCGTCGTCCAGCGGTTCGATCTGGTCGGCGTGCGTGCCCTTGGAATCATCGGCCTGATGAGCTTCCTCATCGGTATCGTCATCGGCCAGCAGGGCGCCGTGCAGCTGCGGGCGTTCGGGGCCGAAATCTACACCATCAACCTCATCGGCCGGATCACGGTTCGCGAGCTCGGCACGTTGATGACCGCGATCATGGTCGCCGGCCGTTCCGGCAGCGCCTTTGCCGCCCAGCTGGGCACGATGAAGCTGACCGAGGAAATCGATGCCATGCGGACGATCGGCGTCTCGCCAATCGAAGCGCTCGTCGTGCCTCGCATGATCTCTGCAGTGGTCATGATGCCCCTGCTGTCCTTCTACGCCATGATCATGGCGATCATCGGCGGCGGCATTTATTGCTGGATCGACCTTGGCATTCCGCCTTTGACCTTCGTCCAGCGATTGCAGGAGGTGACTCCGCTGACCGATCTTTGGGTCGGTCTGGTCAAGGCACCGGTGTTCGGTTTCGTCATTGCCCTGGTCGGCTGCTTCCAGGGTATGCTGGTCGAGGGCGATGCCGAGCAGGTCGGCCTCAAGACTACCGCTGCCGTCGTCCAGGCGATCTTCCTCGTCATCGTCATCGACGCGATTTTCGCCGTTTTCTTCAGCTCGATCGGGTGGATATGAGCGACGACGTCTCTCCGACCCTGCCTGAGGGGCAGAAGGCGGTCATCTGCATTCGCGGCCTCCGCAACGCGTTCGAAGAGCAGGTCGTCCACGACCAGCTCGACCTCGACGTTAAAAAGGGTGAAATCCTGGGCGTCGTCGGTGGATCGGGTACCGGAAAGTCGGTCCTGATGCGCTCGATCATCGGTCTCCAGACCCCCGAAGAGGGCGAGATCAAGGTGTTCGGCGAGAACATGATCGGCCGGGACGAGGACGAGGCGAAGAATATCCGCCGCCGCTGGGGAATCCTTTTCCAGGCAGGCGCGCTCTTTTCGACCCTGACCGTCGCGGAGAATGTCGAGGTCCCGCTGCGCGAATATTTCCATCTGTCGCCGACGCTGATGGACGAGATCGCCGGCTACAAGATCGCCATGGCGGGCCTGCCCGCCAATGCCGGGCCCAAATTTCCTTCCGAGCTGTCCGGCGGCATGATCAAGCGCGCTGGTCTCGCGCGGGCGCTGGCGCTGGACCCTGAACTCCTCTTCCTCGACGAGCCGACCGCCGGCCTCGATCCCATCGCCGCGCAGAATTTCGACGAACTCATCCTCTCGCTGCGCGACAAGCTCGACCTGACCGTTTTCCTCATCACCCACGACCTCGATACGCTCTATGCGATCTGCGATCGTGTGGCAGTGCTCGCCGACCAGAAAGTGGTCGCGGTGGGAACGATTGAACAATTGCTGGCTTTGGACCATCCTTGGATTCAAGAATATTTTAATGGGCCGCGCGGACGCGCTGCGGCGGCTGCGTAGGGGGGGTAACGCAACAGGACATGGAAACCCGGTCCAACTATGTGCTGGTCGGCTCGGTCGTTCTGGCCCTGCTCGGTGCGCTGGCCCTGTTCATCGTCTGGCTGGCCGGCCTGTCCGGCGAGCAAAGGCGCTGCTTCGACATCTATTTCGCCCAAGGCGTCGGCGGCCTCAACAAGGGTACCAACGTCACCTTCTCAGGTGTCCCCGTTGGCCAGATCACTGAAATATCGCTGCTGCCGGAGCGGCCGGAGTTCGTCTGGGTCCGCATTGAGGTCGATGAGAAAACGCCCGTGCTTCAGGGCACGACCGCGCAGATTAAGGGCGTTGGCTTCACCGGGGTCAGCGAAATCCAGCTCGACGGTGCCGTCCGCGGCGCCCGCCCGCTGACCCAGGTCGGCCCGCAGGGTTGCCCGGTCATCCCGGCTTCGCAGGGCGGCCTCGGGGCGCTGCTCAATTCGGCGCCGGAACTGATCGACCGGATCCAGCGCCTTACCGAGCGCCTTACCGAATTGCTCAGCGACAAGAACCAGGATTCAATCGCCGACATCCTCGCCAATATCGACCAGACGACCAAAGTGCTCGCCGCGCGCGCGCCCGACCTTGCCGACGCCATTGGCGATGCCCGCATCGCCGCCCGCAATGCCGGCATCGCGGCACAAAACGTCGGTGCACTGGCAGACAGCACCAACCGGCTGGTCAACGAACAGGGCAAGCCCGCCGCCGAGGATCTTCGCAAGGCCCTTGCCGGGGTCGAACGCGCTGCCAACAACCTCGACGCGATGATCGCCGACGCGCGGCCTGGCATCCAGAATTTCTCGAAGAACACGCTGCCCGAAGCCAACCGCATGGTCCGTGACCTGCGCGAGCTGTCGCAATCGTTGCAATCGCTGACCGAGCGCGTCGACCAGGGCGGCATCGGCAGTGCGCTGGGGCCGCAGAAGCTGCCTGACTACAAGCCGAAGGACGGCAAATGAGACTGATGTTGCGAGTAACCGCCGCCGCCGCACTGGCCTTGTCGCTGGGTGCCTGTGCACTGCTCGGCGGCGGGCCCAAGCCACCGCCCTACCTGCTGACGCTGGCGCCGAGCGCGGCGATGCCGGCTTCGGTCAATCGGTCCGCCAACGCCGGCGAGGCCGTGACCATCGAAACGCCGGTCATCCCCAAGGAGCTGCGCGGCGTCCGCGTCCCGGCCTTTGCCGGGCCAACTGCTGTTGCCTACATCAAGGGCCTGCAATGGGTGGACACGCCGGACCGCCTATTCCAGGACCTGGTCCAGGAAACCGTGCTCCGCACGACCTCGCGCGTGGTTATCGATCCCAAGCAGTCGAACCTCGACCCGGGGCTGATCGTCACCGGCCAATTGTCGAGCTTCGGCTATGAGGCCGGCGAAGGCAGCGTGATCGTGCGTTATGATGCCGCGCTGGCGACGGCCGGCGGCACGCGCGTCGAAACCCGCCGGTTCGAAGCCCGCGCCCCCGCCGACGGCACCGCGGCCACGGTCGGGCCGGCGCTCAACGCCGCCGCCAACCAGGTGGCGCTGCAGGTCGCACAGTGGATCGGCGGCTAGCCGTTACGCCAGGCTCTTGCTGACCTGCTCGTAGACGTCTTTCGACAGGCCCGCCGACTTCAACACCCGCTCAAGCTCGGCGCGCATCGGCGCGGCGCGATCTTCCTCGAACCGCCGCCAACGGCCAAGCGGCGGCACCAGGCGCGCCGCCACTTGCGGGTTCAATTTGTCGATGGCGATAATCATGTCGGCAAGGAAGCGATAACCCAGGCCGCCGCGGCGATGGAACGCCCATTGGTTCATGGCGAAGCTGCCAATCAGCGACCGCGCCCGGTTGGGGTTGGCGAGGGTGAAATCTCCATGGTCGACGAGCCGCTGGACCTGGTCGAGCGTGTCGGGCCGATGGGCTGCTGCCTGCAGGCCGAACCATTTGTCGATCACCAGCGTATCGGCGCGGTAGCGATCGTAGAAGTGGGCCAGCGCGTCGGCCCGCTGGGGTGCGTCGAGCGAGGCCAGCACGCCAAGGGCGCCCTGCCTGTCGGTCATATTGTCAGCAGCGTCATATTGCGCCTTGGCAAGCGCTGCGCCGGTCGCTGGATCGCCGGCGGCAATCAATGCCAGCGCCACCGTCTTGAGGCGGCGGATTCCCTTGGCGCTTGAACTCAGGTCGCCGCCGGCGGCGCCGGCCTTCT
>Ga0207701_10001721_pt1 | contig 22848 bp, 26 predicted proteins | sample KBSSwiSSwithPhiX_FD_184294 | JGI IMG/M metagenome (GOLD analysis project Ga0207701, IMG submission 184294) | Switchgrass rhizosphere bulk soil microbial communities from Kellogg Biological Station, Michigan, USA, with PhiX - S5 (SPAdes) (version 2) | ecosystem: Environmental > Terrestrial >... | reverse complement strand
CCGCCGTGACTCGGCGCGTGTCGTACGGGTTGCGCGTGTAGCCGGGCAGGATCGAGCTGACGGTCTCGACCGGACTGAACGCGAATTCCGCCATATTCGACTTGGCGATCATCACCGCACCGGCATCGCGCAGGCGTTTGACGACGGTCGCGTCCTTGCCCGTGCGCATGCCCTCGAGCGAGAGCGAGCCGGCGCTCGTCGGCATGTCAATCGTTTCGTAGTTGTCCTTGACGAGAACCGGAGCGCAGTGGAGTGGACCCACCGGTCCGCCAGCCCGGTAGCGGCGATCCAGATCGTCCGCGTCGCCGAGCGCGTCCGGGTTGGTCATGATGATCGCGTTCAGCGACGCGCCCCTTTTGTCGTCAGCCTCGATGCGCGCGAGGTACTGCTCAACGAGAGAGCGACAGGTCAGCGACCCATCGCGGAACGCTGCCTCGACCTGCTGGATCGTCGTTTCGTCGAGCTGAAAAGCACCAGGCGGCTGCGCGCTCAGTGTGATGACGAAGAACAACAGGGCGGGGCCGACGACAGACCGCATGGCGTGTAGTCTACGCCACCCTGTCGATGCTCATCTGGCGACGGCTGATGGCATACGATCAATGGATGTTCACACCGACACCCATCGGCTTCGCGCGAACACCGTACACCGAGACGAACAAAGTGCCCAGAGGTTTGGGTGCCAAACACGAGGCCGAGGGGATTCTCGATATCACGCCGGCGTTCGAAGCCGGACTCCAGGACATCGAAGGCTTTTCGCACTTGTATGTGCTGTGGGAATTCGATCGCGCCGACGGTTTCGCGTTGCTCGCGACTCCGCCGGCCGACGATGGCCGTCCGCACGGGGTCTTTGCCACGCGCTCGCCGCGTCGTCCGAATCCGATCGCATTGACGGTTCTTGAACTCCTGCGTCGCGACGGTCCGCGCTTGCACGTCCGCGGAGTCGACATGCTCAACGGCTCGCCCATTCTTGACATCAAGCCGTACCTCTCGAGCATTCCGGATGACCAACTACGCCGCGGGTGGCTTGCGGAGGCGGAAGCCCGGAAACTCGGTGAGTAGCGTACGGTCGCTGTTGCTGATGCCGGAACCGTATAGAAGGAACGTATAACTCAGCTTGCCGGCAATAACGGTATCGAGATCTCGCTCGATGAACGAGGGCGATAGCCGTGAGCTCAGAAATCCCGCCGGCCCGCGAACGGCGCTTTCGCCCGCCACAGAACCCCCACGCACCCAGAGCGTAGATGCTCCAGTGGACAGGTTCTGTCGCCTTGGCCCACCAGCCAGACAGGGCGACGCCGAACCACACCTCGCGGTCCTCTGCGATCGGTTTGAAGAAGATGTCGAATCAGCTTTCCAGGAGCTCGCGGCGCGCGCGACGCAAGAACACCAGCCCGAGCAGCGCGTTGAACAGCACGAAGAAGTTGTGCTGCACCAGGCCAAACGCCGCCATCTGTCCCTCGTTGTTCGGGAACAGTACGACCCACAGCGTGATGGCCGCCGCGCGCATTGGCGTTGGAACCGTCGCCGCGAAGAAGATCACGGGCAGATAGGGGAAGAGCGAGAGGAACGATGCGTCGACGCCGAACAGCCTCAGGGCTATCGTGTACACGACCGCGGCGCCGAGCAGCGCCGGCGAGCGCAGCAGGAAGAACGCGCCGTAGTGCCACGGCTTCGCCTGGCGAAACGCGTGGAAGATCCGCTTGTTCCGCAGCCCATTGCCCGGAAGGATCGTGCCGTTGAAGTACAGAATCCACAGCGTGAGCACGATCGCTCCGCCCAACCCAATCCAGGGAATCAGGCGGAACACGTCAGGGAGCGAGCTGCCGAAAATGAAGCCGATCACCGCCCACGCCATCAGGTAGAACACCTCGCCGAACATGATGAACAGCATGACCGAGCCGACCTCCCACCCTGGGACGCCGTCGCGTCGATTCAGGTAGTAGGCCATGGCGCCCTTGCCGATCTGCTCGCTGAACAGCGAGATGATGTACGCGCTGGCGCGAATCGGCAGAATATCGCGGTAGCGGATGTTCTTGTCGACGAACCAGTTCAGCGCGCTCGTCGTGACTCGCGTATCGACGAGAAAGTAGAAGCACGAGTACACGATCATCAAGCCGAGCCACGGCACCCAGGCGACGTGACTGAACACCTCTGTCATGTACGCAACAAGCGTCAATCCTTCACGCGCCGCGGCTCCGTTCAAACGCGAGAACAAGATGTAGAAACAGCCGATCGTGATGGCGATAAATACTGCCCGCTGCAGCAGGCTCGGCTTCTTCGGCGTCGCCACGTCAACGGGCTCACCCGAGGCGGCGGTGGTCATGTCGTTCGTCTCCAGGACGTCACGATCTTGTCGAGCGTCTTCGACAGCGGTGTGAGCGTCACGCCGAGTTCGCCGTCCGCGTTGTGCGCGACGGTCTCGCTGGTGGTGATCACGTCGATCACCGTGGGGGTCACACCCCCTCCCTTCATGCGGCTGTTCATCGCGGCACCCAACTTTGCGACCCAGATCGGCAACACGCCATAAGTTACGGGGCGTCCCATCATGCCCGCGACCCGTTCGATGAGGTCCCGGTAGGCGACTGGCTCGGGCCCGACCAGCTCGTGGACGTGAACTCCCGACGAATGGCGCCGGCAGGCGGAGAGGATCGCGTCGCTCAAATCGTCGACGTCGAGCGGACGCATCATGTACCGGCCGCCGCCGAGAAGACTGACCTTCCCGCCCGTCACCGATCGCACGAGGCCAGCGGCGCCTGCCGTCTCTGGTCCAAGCAGGATCGGCGTTCTGATGATCGTCGCGTCCAATCCCGAGCCTTCGACGACCCGTTCTCCCTCGCCCTTGGACCGTCGATACCGGTTCGACGCACGTCCGTCGGCGCCGAGCGCACTGATCAGAACGACGTGGCGAACACCTGCTCGGCGACAGGCCTCGACAGCGTTCTCCGTCGCCGTCACGTTGGCCTGCTCGTACGACGCCGTTCGGCTTTCGATCAGGATACCCGACAGGTGAACGAGCGACGACGCTCCCACCAGGGTCCGCGCAAGGTCGTCAACGTCGTCGGCTGCGACAACGCGGAGCTCCACACGTGAACGCGCGGGAAGCGTGGCGGCCGCCCGTTCGGATCGCACGACCGCCACAACGTCGAAGTCGTCGCGTTCGCTCGCGTGAGCCAGCAGGTTCTTGCCCACGCTGCCGTTGGCGCCGGTCACGACAATGCGCGTGCGAGAGGGGTGAGTCGTTACTGCGCGGTCCAGAAGAAGACCTCTCGGGGCAACGTCGGGTTGGCGAGGTCGTCCAGTGTCATTCCGGGGACCTTCTCGAGGTTGTACTTGGTACGTCGGCGCCGAGCACGTCCTGCCGTTGGGGCGCGTCGGATTCTATGCGACGCCAGTCACCGGCCGCAAACCGTACGCGGGGACAGCCCGCCCCAACTCGCCAGGCGCCGAGGCAGGGTAGGATGGCGAGCCGTTCGCGGCTACAATCCCGTCGCCCTGGACGGAGCGACTCCGCTCTCGCAATCCGGGCAACGAATCCTGCGCCAGTCATGGACACGTCGGGAGGACGAAGATGATGCGAGCAATCAGAATTGGCTTACTGGCCGTCGCAGGCCTCGTCGTCGTGGCGCTCGTGACGCTTCGTGTGACCGGCCTGGAGCCCCCATACGTCGATCCAGGCAGCGAAGAGTTCGTCAAGAGCGGCAGGACCACCTGGCCTGGATTGTGGCTCTCTGGGGAAGTCGTGCATGAGCCCGTAACGAATTGGGACTGGGTCGACCAGGTCAATGACCCGATTCGCAAGAATACGATCATGCTCGAGACTGGGACATGGTACGGCATCCCCCACTCAGTCACCATCAACCTGACGGCTCGCGGCGACAAACTCTACATAGGCGGAACCGAACAGGATTTCAGACTCGCAAAGGAGTTCCCCCACTCCAAGGCGTGGTGGGCCAACATCGTGCGCGACCCGCGAGTGCGCATGAAGATCGGCGGCAAGATCTACGAGATGACGGTGGTGTTGATTACCGACCGTTCGGAAGTGGCGCAGCTATTGGGGAGAAACCCCGTCACAACAGAGACCGGTCCTGATGGGAAGGAGCGCGTCACACGGATGGCGCACTATTGGCGCGTCTACCAGCGGAACATTCGGGAGTATGGGGACGGGTCAACGGCTGCGAAGCCGGTGATTTCACAGTAAAGGCTTCGGTGGCGTCAGCCATCGATATGTCCCTTCGCCCACCTGTCTTGCCGTCCCGTCGAGCGTGGGCTTGCGAAGGCTAGCTCGACGCTCGAGAGCGCACTTGAAACGACCACCATGTGTCCGGTCGCTTGGCGTCCGGGGACGGTGTGGCTCCTGGGGGCTGCAGCGCCTGCACCTCCGGGTTCTGGAGCTTCTTGACTCTCGCGGCCCACGCAGCGTCGAGCGCGGCGGGGTCCGTCACTCGGTTCAGGACGACGGGGTACACGGTGCCGTTCAGGCGCAGGCGGCCCGGATGGTCGGCCCCCACATGCTGGCACCAGTACTTCCGTGTTCCGGCCGAGCAGCTGAGGAAGAGGTCGCCCGCCGGCGTGGCCATGCAGTTCAAGTTCACGGAGTGCGGCAGCCACCCGGCGTTGATCTGAATCTGGCACAGCAACACGTCGTTGGCGAAGCGCCAGTCCGGGACCGGTTCGCGGTGCTCCTCACCGCGCAAGACGAAGCCGGGAATGCCGCCACAGGGACAGCTCACGGCCCAGTACACGCCGCCGCCGACGGCGGCGACAAGCGCCGCTGCGGCGAACCCAATAAGCCTCCTTTTGATCGTGCTCGACCGCGGGTCAGGGGTCGCTGACTCTGCACCCATTGCAGCCTCTTCCTTTCATCGCGCCGCGCCGCCCCCTGGCAGGTGTAGAGACATGATCACCAGCGTGCCGTCCGTCTCGGTGAAACCATGCGCGGTGTTCTCGGGCACCATGAGGAAGTCACCCTTGGTGATGTGGCGGGAGGTGCCGCCGTCGATCCCGCTTCCCGTCACGTTGTTGGCATTCACACGTCGTTCGCCGCGAAGTGTGCCGCCGATGGTGAATGTTCCCCCTCCGTCAATCACGTAGACAAGCTCTGCTTCGTGCTCATGGACGTTCGGTGTGGTATCGACTCCCTTGACCCTGTATTCGAGGTTTGCCGTATACGGGGCGACCCGGAGTAACGGTTGAATGAAATTGGCTTGATCGGGTTTCCGTTCGCTCCTGGCCCTGGCGATCATCGACGCCACGTCCGCCGCGCTGGTGAACGTCTTCTGGGCCTGCTCCGGGGCTTGAGCGGACGCTGTAGCGGCAGCGGCCACGAGTGCGATGATCAAAGGGAATCGCATGTGTCGTCTCCTTCGCTCGTCGAGGACAAGATGACCGGAAGTGGTGGTGCTACCTTTTCTCGTACACGCGCGTGTCGTTCGAGTACGGCGTTCCGTTACCGCTCTTTCCGTTCGCAACATAGGTGATCGTCTTGCCATCCGCGGCGAGGGTGATCCGCCGGTGAACGGTGATTTCGCTACCTCGGCGCGTCTCCTGCTCGATGGTGCGGGCGTCGGTTCGTGTGAACGACAACTCGCGTGGGTCGCTGCCTTCAGTCTGGTGGAACGCCCCATCGAAGGCGAAGTGCTGGATTTCGACCGCTGTGCTCATAGGAGTAACGACAGCCAGGAGGCTGCGGTAGCCGCCAGCCTCCGGCGTGTTGACGATCGTTTCGCTCTTCGGTGGTGCCCCGCGGGTGATGGAAGACTTCGTGAGATTCAGTTCCCACACTCCCAGGAAGGGCTCGTTCTGCGCGCCCAGACCGACCGGGCAAGCGAGTAATCCGATGAGCAGGCTTCCGCACGCGGTCGGGACCTTGCGTGACACTGCACACCTCCCCAGGCCGAATACTGCGGACGAACCGCCGTACGCGGCGTTCATGACCGCCGGCAGCATGGCGAACCATGTCCGAGAGACCGTGGACCCGAACTGAATCGATCGGCGGTGCGACGTCCGCGGAATCTTACGCCCACGGCATACTTACAGAAAAAACTTCGCGAAACACGCGTCACTGGTAGTATCGCACCGCGCCGCAGGCCGGGCGCGGAACAGCTGTTACGCCAACACGTGACGAACTGGAGGAGTTCCTATGAAACGCCGAATCTATGTGGCCGGGGCATTCATCTCAGCCCTCCTCGTCCTGGGCATTGCCCAGTCGCTGGTCGGGAGAGTTGCGGCGGCGCAGGCTCGTAGCGCCGTCATGGCCCCGCGGTTCGAAGTCGATCCCTTCTGGCCGAAGCCGCTACCCAATCACTGGCTGCTCGGGAACTCGATTGGTGTGTTCGTCGATGAGAAGGACAACGTCTGGATGGTCCACCGCGGTGTGGCCAACCTGAATCGAGACGAAAACGGCATCGCGAACAAGATTGCTGAATGCTGTGCGCCCGCCCCTCCGGTGCTGGCGTTCGATAAGTCGGGCAACCTGATCAAGAGCTGGGGAGGACCGGGGCAAGGCTACGAATGGCCGACGTCGAATCACGGCATCGCGATCGATCAAACGGGAGCGGTCTGGATCGGCGGGAACGGTCCGGGTGATTCGCAGATCATGAAGTTCACGCAGGACGGGAAATTCATCGCGCAATACGGCAAGGCGAACGCGCGGCAATCGGGGACCGACCCCAAGGGGCAACCGACCTTCAAGCCGAACAGCAACGACCCGGACAACTTTGGCCGCGTTGCCAAAATCACCATCGACGCCAAGGCCAACGAAGCCTACATCTCCGATGGATACTTCAACCACCGTGTCGCGGTGCTCGACCAGAGCACCGGCAAAATGAAGCGCTACTGGGGTGCGTACGGCGAGAAACCTGATGACACCGACCTCGGCCTGTACGATCCGTCGGCGCCTCCGGCGAAGCAATTCCGCAACCCGGTGCACTGCGCCGAACCGTCCAGAGACGGTCTCGTGTATGTGTGCGACCGCGTCAACGACCGGATCCAGGTCTTCCGTCCTGACGGCAAATACGTCAAGGAGATGTTCATTGCGAAGAACACGAAGGCAGCCGGTTCGGTCTGGGATATCGCGTTCTCAAAGGATCCGCAGCAGAAGTACATCTATCTCACGGACGGGCAGAACGATCGCATCTACATCATCTTGCGCGACACGCTGCAGGTCCTGACGAGTTTCGGAGATGGAGGCCGCTACCCCGGTCAGTTCTTCGGGGTCCACAGCATCGCTGTCGATTCACAAGGGAACATCTACACGACGGAAACCTATGAAGGAAAGCGCATTCAGAAGTTCGTGTACAAAGGTGAGGCGCCGGTGACAAAAGAGCACCAACTGACGGTGTGGCCGACCCGGTAGGCCAAAGGACCCCGCAGCCAAAGTTACTTACAGGAGAGGTCGTCGGATTCCGACGACCTCTTCGTCTGTACGGTCCCCGACGAACGTTCCGTGAAGCTGTCGGCGACGGACCAGCGGGCCGTCGCCGATACCGAAACCGACGCTGAGGATCTCACACGAAGAGGTCGCCTGGCTCATTCGAAGCGGGTCCCGACGGCGGTGGCGCAGCCGGTGCCGATCAGGGCGCCGTTGACATCGAGAATTTCGATGACCGACCGAGACGCAAACTCATCGCCGCTTGCTCCGAGCTCCAAAGCAGCCGTAACTTTCTGCGACCCGATGAAAACGCCGCTTGCATTGTAGCGATAGTTAGTGAAAGCGCGCCGGCGTCCGCGGCCTCGTCGCTCGGGTTACCGTGCTGACAGCGCAAAGGCGATCAGCTCAGCGCTCAATCCGCCGCCAACCGCGATGACCACGTACTGGCGTCCGCCGGCCATATAGGTCATCGGCGCTCCGGCAGGACCCGGTACCTCTTTCTCCCAGAGAAGCTCGCCCGTGCGCTTCTCGAACGCTCGAAGCTTCGGCGTCTCGAGTGGGAGTTGGGTCAGCGGTCGATCGCCGATCGCGATCGGCGTCGCGCGGCCGAGACCGCCCGAGAACTGGCTCACGAACAGCAGCGAGGCCGTGACCAGCGGACTGCTGCGCGCCCCGTGTCCGAGCGGCCCGAGCTTGAGGGGTTCGAGAAGCGGGTGATGGCGCGGGCCGTCGCCGAGCGGCGTCTGCCAGGCGATGGTCCCGGCGTTGAGGTCGTAGGCAGTCAACCGGCTGTACGGTGGCTTGTAGAGCGGAATGCCATCGAGCGTTGGCAAGTTGGTCTGCGTGCCGCCGCGGCGATACGCCATGTTGCCCGTAGCCGGATCGCCCTTGACCAATTGGTCGATGATCGGACTCGTGATCGAGGGCACATACAGAAATCCTGTCGTCGGATCGACGCCGGCGCCGCCCCAGTCGGCACCCCCGACGTTGCCCGGGAGCTGCACCGTGCCTCGTTCGGATGGCGGAGTGAACAGCGGCCCGCGCTCCCACTGCTTGAGCACGTCGAGGGCTTGCGCACGCAGCTCCGGCGTGAAATCACTGACATCGCCGTCGAGCAGCCCTTGACGATCAAATGGAGGGGGCACGGTCGGAAAGGGCTGCGTCTTCGAAGTCCGCTCGCCCGGCGCCGTTGATTGCGGCACAGCCCGTTCTTCTATCGGCCACACGGGCTCACCGGTGACGCGGTCGAGGACGTACACGAAGCCCTGCTTGCTGACCTGCGCAACAGCCTTGACCCGACGCCCGTTGACGGTGATATCGACCAGGTTCGGCGCGGAAGGAAAGTCGTAGTCCCACAGGCCGTGATGCACGCCCTGGAAATGCCAGACGCGCTTGCCTGTGGCCGCATCGAGGCACACGAGGCTCTCCGCGAACAGGTTGTTTCCGGGACGATGACCGCCATAGTAGTCGTTGGTCGGCGTGCCGAACGGCAGGTAGACGTAGCCGAGTTCCTCGTCGACCGAGAGCATCGACCAGACGTTCGTGTTGCCCGTGTATTCGGCGGCGCCGTCCTCCCAGCTGTCGTGTCCGAACTCACCCTGCTGGGGCACGGAATGGAACGTCCACACTTTCTTGCCGGTCCGGGCATCGAAGCCGAAGACGTCGCCGCGCGGCTGCTCCTTCACGAGCGGTCCATCGGTGATGTTGGACCCCGAGATGATGATGTTTCCGACGACGACGGGAGTGGAGTTGATGGCGTAGTTCCGCATGCGTTCGGCGTACGGCAGTCCCTCAATCACATCGACCTGGCCGCCGTTGCCGAACTCCGGATCGGGCTTTCCTGTTTCGGCGTCAATCGAGACCAGGTGCGCGTCGTGCGTTCCGCTGATGATTCGCTTGCGGGTGCCATCGGTCCAGTACGCCGATCCCCGATGGGTGAAGCCAAGATTCGGCGGCCTGCCACCTTTGTAGATTTCGGGGTCATACGTCCACAGGGTTCGACCCGTCGCAGGGTCGATGGCGACATAGACGCCGAGGGATGTCGTCGTGTAGAGGACGCCATTCACCAGGAGCGGGGTGTCCTGGTAAGCACCGGGACGCGCCGGGCTCGTCCTGGCGATCTCGTTGTCCACAGAGTCCCAGCGCCAGGCGACCTCGAGGCCACTCACGTTTTCGCGCGAGATTTGTGCGAGCGGCGAGTACTTGGAACTCGCCGCATCCCCGGAGTAGTAGCGCCACTCGCCGGCAGCCGCTGACGATGGTGCGGGTCGCTGCGCGATCACCAGGGCCCCGGCGACGGCGACAACGATCAGGGCGGCGAGCAAGCGAGATACCGAAGACTGCATGTTTGCCGTTCCTTTGCTGGCTTGGCGTTTCCGTCCGGCCTCGGGCGTCGCTCTAGATGCTCGCCGACTCGCGGCGGGTCTGGACAGAAATCTTACCCAGAGCCAGAATTGCGCGCACTCGAATACGCCGGGCGTAGGATGTGTCGTTCGGGCTCGGCGCCATCGCCATTCTCGAGAAAGGCTGCAAGGATGACTCGCACCGGATCATGCGTGCTGCTCGCGGTGTTCACGTGCACGGCCGCGACGGTTGCCCAGCAGGCGACGCAGCAGGATCGGAAGCCACTGGTGCCATTGCTCGACAGCCCGCGCGTGTTCGACAGCACCGTGCGGGCGCCAAATGGCGTGCGCATCCCGGGTCCGAAGTTCAAAGTCGTGCCGATTCCTGGCCTGCGCCGCCCGTACGGCATGGCGTTCCTGCCCGATGGGCGAATCCTCGTCACCGAAAGGGCGGGCCAGATTCGCATCGTCGATCACGGCAAGGTCGATCCGCAGCCGGTTTCCGGTGTCCCCACCGTCCTCGACGTGAACCTTCGCGGCATGAACAACATTGTCCTGCACCCGAAGTTTGCGACCAACGGCTTGGTCTACTTCACGTATTACAAGCCACATGAGACACAGCGCGACGCGGCGACCGCGGTGCTCGCGCGTGGCCGTTACGACGGCGAGCACGCGCTGAGCGATGTGACGGAGGTCTTCGTCGCCGATACCTACGTGACCGGCCCCTCGTCGGCGCGAGTCTTGTTCGCGCCAGACGGCACGCTGTTTCTCGCCCTCGGCGTGCCGATTCCGCCTCGCGCGCGTGACGGGATTGCGACGCCCATGGACGCGCAGAATCCTGCGAGCGTCTACGGCAAGATCCTGCGCCTCAACGACGATGGGAGTCCCGCGCACGACAACCCGTTCGTCAACACACCCGGATACCGGCCCGAGATCTTTGCGCTGGGGATCCGCAACGCGATGGGTCTGGCGTTCCATCCCGAGACCGGCGAACTCTGGGAGACGGAGAACGGCCCCCAGGGTGGGGATGAGCTGAACGTGGTCAGGGCCGGGAAGAACTACGGCTGGCCAGAGATCTCGTACGGACGCGCCTATAGCGGCGACCTCACAGGAGAAACCGGTCCGGCGAAGAGTCCGGCAATGGCCGACGGCATGGAGCAGCCGCTGCTCTTCTGGTCACCTTCACCGGCGCTGTCCGGGTTTGCGTTCTACACGGGGAGCAGATTCCCCGAGTGGAGAGGCAGCGTGTTTGTCGGCGGGCTCATGAGCCTGGACATGCAGCGTATCGTATTCAACCTCCGAGGCCTGCCGACTCGACGGGATAGCCTGCTGCGCGAACTCGGCCAGCGGATTCGCGATGTCCAGCAAGGGCCCGACGACCTGCTTTACCTGCTCGTCGACGAGGAAGAAGGCGCGCTCCTGCGCATCGAGCCTGTTCCGTGATCGACCAGTTGTTGACGCGGTCCGCGACGCGCGAAACACAAGCGACCGGCATCATGGCACACGCTCTACCGGTGGTCGTCGCCAAGCGCTGGTCTCGCAGCCGTCCAGGTATGGCCGCACGCAGGACAGCGAAGGGCCAGCATGATTCCGATTCGTGAAGCGGTCGCGCCGGTCGGCACTGCAACGCGTCAGGTCGGACCGCTGAACCGCTCCAGGCCAACTGCGCGCCGCCGCCTCTCCACGCGGGCCTGATAGGCGACCAACGCCGCGAGGTGGCGCTTCCACGCCTCCAGGTCGTCGCTCGCTTTCAAGCGCTCTTGCTCGGCGTACAACCGCTTGAACTCCGCTTCGAGTGCACGGTGCTCCTCGTCGTCGTCCACGCAGTCGTCTAATTGGGTGTCCACAGTTCAAACGGCTTCTTCGTCGATTGCGTCCGTAGCCTCCCGGAGTTCGCTTTCCGCACGAAGCCAGTGGCCTGGTGTAAGGTGCACCGCGCCATTACCTCCTAACGTGTGCATGGACCTGTCCGCTGAGCACGTGCCGAAGTCCTTCCGCGAGTGCATCTGGCGGCATGGCTTGGGAAAGAACGCGGCGAATCCGTCGCGCTCCGCACGGTCGCGCACGGATCGTTGAACGTAGCCGCTCACCGCGACGACGGGAATGTTTCGAGTCCGGGTGTCACTCTTCACATCCTGAAGCAACTGCCAGCCGTCGTAATGCGGCAGCGCCAGATCAGTTACAACAATGTCCGGGTGCATCTCCCATGCGCGGCGAAACGCCTCGGTCCCTTCTGGCTCCGCAACCACGTTGAATCCCATACCTGACAGGGCGAGCGCATAGAGCGCACGTGTGTCTTCGTGGCCTTCGACGATGAGGAGGTGAATCCGATGATCCGGCCGATCGCGCCGCAGTGCTTCACCACGGACCTGCCCGCGAGCCTCGGGTTCTACCGAGACAAGCTCGGCTTCGAGTGTCTCGGCACTTTCCTTGACCCGCCCGTGTACGCCATCGTCGCCCGAGACGAGCACCGAATTCACTTTCGCCTGGTCGATACGCTCACACCCGATCCCGACAAATACGCCGACGAGCTGCTCGATGCCTACGTGTTCATCCAGGATTGGGATGCGTTGTATGGGGAGTAATCGTAGGGTTATTGGAAGGCTAACACTCGTGCTCTATCGGAGGATCCGCCGATCCATCTTCCGGCAAGGGCCCCCAAGGGTGAGAGGTTCCGGCCAGGACCAAGTGCGGCCCTGCGGTGTCTAAGGCGCTGGAGGGCTTCATGACCACAGTGCTGCTCGCCACGATCCTCAGCATGGCCGGTGCGGCCCAACAGCGGGACCAGCAAGCGGCCAAGAGCCCATTCGTAGGTAGCTGGTCAGCCGATTTATCACAGTCAAGGCTCGACCCCAAGATGCCTATCAAGGGGGCTGACGTCACGATCAGTGTGACTGGCAACGTCATCACGCTTGCGAATTCAGTGGTCATGCCAAGCGGGGAAACGATACAAGAGCGGGAAACACTCCGGGCCGACGGAACTGAAACGGCGGCCACGAACCCCCTGACGACGGGGGTGGTGCATGTGGCGAGCTGGGTAGGCTCACACGTTCTTGCGCTCATCACTAAGAAAGGGAACCAGAACATCGCCCTGATCACTTATGAGGTATCTACCGACGGCCAGACGCTCACCGTGCGAACCTCTGGACTCATAGAACAGGTGGTGGTATTCAAACGGCACGAGTTGTAACGAGTCCAAACGAATTTCAAACTGACCCACTACCAGAAATCTCGCAGGGAATGGAACTGGTGGCCACCGGTATGACGAGCAGGTGCGCCTGCTCCATGCGGGTGGGCGAGAGCAGCCGCCACGATGACCGAACAGTTGAGAGCCCTGAGCAGATGATCAGCGAGAAGGCGTAGGCTCGGGGGATTTTCCGTCGCCGAGGGCGGCGGCATGACGGGTTCGCGGAGCTACAGCGGCTGGCGAAGAAGTTTGCGATTCCGGTGGCGCTGCGGTGGTGTCCATCACCAAATTGTACTGGCGCCGAGCTTCGGGCCGGGTGCTGTTCGATATGCTGAGGGCATGTCTGCGAGAGCCTTCTCCATCGTGCTGAGCCTCGCAATGCTAGGGTGTGGGGAATCGGAGGCACCGACGTCTCCGACCGGGCCCGCGTCGACAGCAACCGTGCGTCTCGCGTTCATGGGCTCAACGGCGCGGCGTACAGATCTCCCCGTCTCAGCCCAAGCCTGCGTCAACGGTGTCGGCGCGACTCACACGCATCCGAGCTGGCGCGGTTTCGCGGGCATCGCACTGCAACCAGTGCCGCCAGATCGATACGAGATCTTGTTTACAGACGTGCCGGTCAACACACGCGTGTCCTTTCGAGTGAACGATCAGAACGCGTGCGATGAGAATCCGACTGGTGCGGTAACGCGAAATGTCCATGTGAATGACATCCGGTTGACTCAGAACACCACCACGCCTGGCAACGGAGACGAACCGGGGTTCGCTTTCAGTATCGCGCCGAACGGCGCGATCAGTCAGTGAGAGAACGTCGGAGCGGCGCGCAACGCTGCGCGACACGTGGGGAACGACGCCGACGTCGTCCATAGCGCCACCTCTCAGCCCACGGAATCTGTTCGGGTGCGCTCTCGATCCGGACTCGGTCGCAGTGAGGACCTGCCAGTCCGTGCGCTCCAACGAGTGCATGCATTGGGACCGCGCCTGGAGCGACGGACCATCGTGGAACAGCTCGGTGCGAAGCATCTCGTCCCGTTCGAGCAGGCGCAGATCGAGACCGACCCTCGTGTAAACGGCCGCGCACGTCACCTCCCGGCTGCTTTTCGTCATCCGCCACAGCTCCGTCTGTCGGTCGGCATGTCGCTCTTTCAACGCCTGGTCGAGCACCGCGATCATGGCCCGTCGCGTGGTGGCGTTCCATTCCCGGACTTCCTGCGCCTCATTCGGATGGTCCTCCGCGAGCGCCTCGGCGGATGCGTTAGCTTGCACTTCGGGCGCGAGGTTCGCGCCACGTCACGAGCGAGCCAACGACACGCGGCCTCCGCTCAAATGGGCGGGTGGCAAGCGTTGGCAGCTCCCGCACCTGCAACCGCTGTGGACGGCCGGGGACAAAACACGACTCGTGGAGCCGTTTTGCGGGGGCTTGGCGGTGGCGCTGGGACTGCGCCCCGCGAAGGCGCTCCTCAATGACGTGAACCCGCATCTGGTGAACTTCTACGCGTGGGTGAAGCGCGGCCTGGTCATCGACCTCCCGATGGAGAATGACTCGGCGGTGTATTACCGACACCGCACAGCCTTCAATGAGGCGCTGGCGACTGGACGCGGAGACACGGCTGAAGCGGCAGGCCTTTTCTACTATCTGAATCGCACCCCGACGGCGGAGGAGGAGGAGGAGGAGGAGGTGGCGCCGTCAGGAAAGGTCTGTACAGGGGATCACCCACATTCATGATCATCCAGTCCAGAAACTCCGTATGCCGAAACAGCGCATCTCCGACATTGGCACCCGCTAACACATCCTTGAAAAAAGCATCGAGATGCGGGATAGCCCCTAAAAAGGGTTCAGATACGGCTCCCGTAGTCACCGTAATACCGTGTTCAATGGCGCCGCCGCCCCAACTGGTTGAATCACGAGCACTCCACAAGGAGAGGCTGTCGAGATGCCAGCCCATCGCGCCGGTCACCCACCTGAACGCGTCGTTGTAATTGCCGTAGCTGTACCAGCCGCCGTAAAACGCGGCTCCGTCACAACGATGGGATGGGTCGAACTCCTGCGGGCTTGTATCCACGGTGACCGGAAACCCTGCGCTTTGGACAAACTCAGCGGCCCTTTGAATGTCCCAATCTCCAGAAGCGTAGTTGTTGTCGTCGCCTAGCGGGTCCGGATAGCGACGATCAAAGCACCCGCGCCCGGTAATGCCATTGGCTTCCGCCGTCATCGCTTTATCGACAAGGCCGGTAGCTTGAGCAGCGGTACGTGCGTCCAGCCTCCAGACGGAATACACCCGGTTCGCTGGATGGTCCGCACGAAACTGCGCCAACGACACGAACGACGGGTAGTCACCGGCGGCTGAATATTCAGTCGTGCTGTACGGGTTCGACGTGATATTGCCGTCAAAGGAGGCCCAAATATCCGCGACGAGACTGTCAATGGCGCGGGGGCCATACATGGAATAGGCGATTTCGTCGAACACCTTATCCGGCGTCAGATACGTGAACACGATGTACAGGATCTTGTCGGCGCCGACCGCATTCAGGCAATTCTGGACGGGCATTTTCACGTACTGCTTATATGCGGCGGCGCCGCCAAGGTAATAACCATCGCCACTGGGCGCATCAATGGCGCAGCGGTTGCGGTCTGGAATCTGGCGTTTGTTGATGTAGTGGTTCGCGACATTCACCGATTCAGGGTAGCGGGTGTTATAGACCACGAGCACCTTATCGGCCAGAGGATCTCTTGCGAGGCTGCTAGACATCTGAGGCGAGGCCGGGGCCGCGAGCAACAAACTGGCTGTCAAGGACAACAGGAATGCGGTACGGATACGATTCATGATGACCCCTTCACTCGGCACTCTACAATCTGACGGTAACTGCCGCGCAAGAGGTCGGCCCAGTCGCGCAGGCTGTGTAGGTATACGATCCGCCGCCCTTCGCGTTGATCGGATCGGTTTGCGCTCCGTCGTTCGGCGTCGTGAAGATCGCCTTGCCGTTGCGGCTCACATCCAGCGTGGCCCCGGTGAAGCCAGTCCACGTCAGGTCGACCTTCTGGGCGCCCTTCACATTGTAGGCACGACCTGAGAGCGTCGGACAGCCGGAGACGGTGGTGGCGGTGGTGGCGCCAGAGGAAGAACTGCACCTTCTGCGACAAACCCATCGACGATAACCTGGCGCGCTGCCCGGTGTGCGGGTGGGACCAGGCCGTCTCCGTGCGCCGCATGGGCGGGCGCACGTCACCTCCCGGCTACCTTTCGTCATCCGCCACAGTTGGGTCTGCCGGTCGGCGTGCCGCTCTTTGAGCGCCTGATCCAGCACCGCGATCATCGCCCGTCGAGTGGCTGCGTTCCATTCGCGGACTTCGGCAGCTTGGTTTGGGTGATCCTCTTCGAGCGCATCGGCCACCGCTTCGAGGTCCTGATTGCGCGGAGCTTGGCGGTCCGGGCCGTTCCTGGTGGATGCGCTCGAGGCGGGCTACGTGTGGGACGAGCACATGGTCAGCGTGGGGAACAAGCAGATCCGCCGACCGAAAAAGGATGGGTGGTTCGAGCACGGCATGAACTGCCTCGAATATCTGGAACTGACGTTCGGGGCGGACCGGCCGACCGAGGAAGCGAAGGCCGCCAAGCGCGCCGCCGACGCCGCGCGCCACGCGCGAGCCTACGGGCGGGCCCCGTCGAGCGATGGGCTCGGGTGGATGGCGTGACGTCGCCACCGATCGCGGGGCTTCCGACGGTTGCGGCGCCACCGCGGTGACTCTTCCCGTCGGTTCGGACTCTGCCGGACTCCAACGCACAGGACGCTAACGAATCGTCGTCACATCCACGCCGTTGACGACGGCCAGAATGGCGCCGAGGTCGAGTGGCTTGGAGAAGACCGCCGAACGATTCGAGACCGCCCGAAACTGCCTCCAATGGTTAGCACTACGGTTAGCACAAGGTGGCGGCATCAACTCAAGTGCCGTTAGAGATCAGGCAATGGCCGCTGTCTGCGGCGAAACGATCACCGCAGCGCCGGATCCCTAACAGCGAGCTTGCGTTCTCAGTTGACTCCCCCGACGAGGTCGCGCGAAGGAAGAAGTTGACTGCGTTAGTTACACCACCAGGGTCAGCGCTGCATTCGAGCGAGATCGTCGTGTCGGCCGCAAACGTCTGGCGTGCTCGGATGTGAAGGGTCGTCTGTCCCAGGGTGTACTACCGGGCGATCAGCCGTGACGTCTTCTCGCCAGCCTGTTTCGAGGTAGTCGCCAGACACGAGTCCCGCGTGGTGTGCGCCAGTGCCTTTGACGCGCGGCGCTTGCCCTTGAAAAACACCTCATCCTGGTGGAGCTGGACTTCGCGGGCGCCATCGTCGAAGACGCCGCATCGACGGCGTGCGCGCCCTGCCGACCTCGTCACACTCGTGCCACGGGACGCAGTGCGGCCTCACCGGAACCTCGTCTTTGCCGCATCCGTCAAAGGTAACCATGCTGACCCCTTCGCGCGCCGCGGCGTCGCGCCTCGCGCTCGCGACCATCTGCACGGTGATCAGCATAGGGCCGGTCCTCCGAGCGCAGCAGAACGGCGCGACGTTGGCATTGGTCGGCGGCACGATCTACGTCGATCCAATCGCGGAGCCAATTCGTAACGGGGTCGTTCTGGTCCAGAACGGCCGGATTGCGCGCGTCGGCGATCGACAATCGCTCCCGATCCCGCGCGAGACGCCGACTATCGACTGCTCGAATCTGACCGTCGTCGCCGGCTACTGGAATAGTCATGTCCACTTCCTTCAGAGAAAGTGGGCCGACGCCGCCACTCTTCCCGCCTCCGAACTCGCTCAACAACTGCAATCGATGTTGACCCAATACGGATTCACCACGGTGTTCGACACCTGGTCGCCATGGGAGAACACCCGTCGCATTCGAGATCGTGTCGAGTCTGGCGAGACGGCGGGCCCGCGAATCCGTTCCACTGGCGAGGCGATGTTCGGCAAGGGAGAGGCCGTACCGCCGGCCGCGTGGGCGAGCCTCGGTTTCATTCCGCTGGAACGATTTCAGGTGGCGAGTGTCGCTACCGAGGCGGAGGCGCGCACCGCCTCGCTGGCATTGTTGGATCGAGGGGTTGATGGGCTGAAGTTCTACGCCGCGACGCCGGGCGCCTCTTCGCGCTTGGTGCCGGAAGCGGCGATGGCCGCTGGTGTCGCCGAGGCCCACGGTCGCGGAAAACTCGTCTTCTCACATCCGAGTAGCGTCGCGGGACTGCTGGCCTCGGTACATGCCGGCGTGGACGTGATCGGCCACACGACACCCCAATCCGGCCCTTGGGACAGCGCGACGATTGTGGCGATGAAGGCGGCTGGGGTGGCGTTAATTCCGACGCTCAAGCTCTGGACCTATGAGTTTCGGCACGAGCGCGCATCCCTGGAAAATCGCTTCGTCGAGACCGCGGTGGGGCAACTGCGGGGCTGGAATGAGGCGAGAGGCGTGGTCCTGTTCGGCACCGATGTCGGCTACATGAGCGACTACGACACCCTCGAGGAGTTTGTGCTCATGGCACGGGCGGGGATGACCACACGCCAGATCCTCGCCTCGCTCACCACCTCGCCAGCCGAGCGATTCGGCGCCTCCAAGGAGTTTGGACGAATCGCCGCAGGAATGGTCGGCGATCTGACCGTGCTGCGTGGCGATCCGTCGGCGGACGTGCGCGCATTCGCGGCGGTGGCCTATACCATACGCGACGGGCGCGTCATCTACAGAGACCCGTTGTTGAAGCCGTCACGATGATGTGATGACCTCGCCGGCCGCTTTTGAGATTACGTAAACGCCTGCGAGGTCCGTAACAGGCCGCGCTTCTGGAAGCTCGCGCTCGAACGTGCGCCACCTCGAAGCAGCACGCGTTCCCTTCTCTGTGCCGACCGGTCATCGCCACGCCGTCTCTTCAGTTCTGCAAAGATCGTGGCGAGATACGTTTCCAGCCGTTTGTCGGCGAATAAAGCACCAGACGAATACGAGGTAACGAGCTGAACCATGCCGCCGTTTGAGAAGGGCAACCAACTCGGCTATCGCAAGGGCCGGCCGAAACTGGGCCTGGCGCTCGCGGAGAAGGTCCGCGCACTGGGCGGGGACGACGGCGCGACCTACCTCGAACAACTGCACCTGATCGCGACCACCCCGCACAAGGACGTGCGGACGCGCCTGCTGGCGATTGGGATGCTGCTCGACCGCGGGTGGGGCAAGCCCCTCCAGGAACTCGACGTGCTCTACCGGGACGACGCCAGCAACCTGGACAACGTGAGCGATGCCGAACTCCGGCTCCGGGCGCAGGCCCTCCTGCAGCAGCTCACCGACCAGGCCGACGCGGAGAGCGAGCTGGATGCTCCCCCGACCGCCGCTCATTGAGGAGTGGACGCGTGGCACGACCGCCGCTCGGCACCCGGAGAAACCAGGTGCCGGGCGGCGAATAGGACGGTGACTAGCGGACTATCACCAGCACTCCGAGCACGAGTGCGGTGACAGTGAGGGCACGGAAGCAAAGCAGCACGACGGCCGGTTCGATGCGGACGAGGACCGTCATGACACGCTCGCCTTCTTCATCATCGCGACTCGGTATTCCTCGAGCGCGTTGAACAATGGCACCAGGTCGAACCTGTTGCTCATGCCGATGCGCGTCTCCCTTCGCAGGAATTTCTTCGTTTCCAGCGCCGCGGCGTATCGCTGGACCTGCTTCGCTGAGACGCCCATCTGTCGTGCGACCGTGGCGTGCGAGGGAAACGGTTTGTCATCGTCCCACTTGTATTGCATCAAGTGCAGGACGTTACCAATGTAGACTGACGGCAAGGGAGTCAGCCAATGAGCCGCACTGCAGCGACAAGCGCGTCGTCGTTGTTGTTATGCCTCGCGCTGCTAGCGACCACGGGATCGGCAGGCCAAACGTGGTCTCCGCCGCAATCCCCCAACCCAGTCGATTTGCCGCGTATGCTTGACGGACGGCCAGATTTCCAAGGCGTCTGGAGCTTCGCCACGCTCACACCGTTGGAACGGCGCAAGGACTTCGCCGAGAGCCCTTTCCTCACCGACGCCGAAGCCGCCGAATTCGTCCAACGGCAACTCGCCGCACTGAACACAGATGGTCGACCGCAGTCGGATTACAACGAATTTTGGTTTGAGCGCCCAAGCTCAATGGCTCGGCTGAATGGAAGAAATCTGACCTCGCGAATCATCGACCCCGCTGATGGCCGCATTCCACCGCTCACTCGCCAAGCGCAAGACCGCTTGGGCGCCGTCCAAAAAGCGCAACGCGAACACCCCGCAGACGGCCCGGAGGACCGCAGTATGTCCGAGCGCTGTTTATCCCCGACGCCGTTGATTGAACCCGCTGGGGGAGGCAACAACAATTTTGTTCAGATAGTCCAGACCTCTGATCAACTGGTGCTCTTTACAGAGCTCATGAGCGTGCGGCGAATCATCCCGATCAGTGGCCGCGAGCATCTCCCGGGGTCGATTCGATTATCGAGTGGTGATTCGCGGGCGCGCTGGGAGGGCGATAAGCTCCTGGTCGACACAACGAACTACATCGGCCGATTCGATTTCGCTTTTACCGCTATCGATGACAATTTACATCTGCTTGAGCGCTTCCAGTTGGTCGACCCGAACACGCTGCTGCTGGAGGAGACGATAGATGATTCGACCGCCTTCACGAAACCGTGGACGGTCGTGCTCCCCATGACCCGAACTGATACGCACCTTTTCGAGTATGCATGCCACGAGGGAAACTACGCCCTCAAGGACATTCTGAGTGGCGCGAGGGCCGAGGAAGCGGAGCGGAGTCGAGGTCCGAGGTAGTCCTCGCGTGACGCCAAGCGCGAGATTTCAGCTCTCTCCAGGCGAACACAACATCCGTCCTCGTTGACTCCCGACTTGCGCCACAGGCTGCTAGCCCGCAGATTGCGGAGCGACTTCTGGGACATCGCGCGTCGCTTGCGAGGAACAATGAGCGCCCTGTCGAGATCTCGTCGACTGACTGTCCCGTTGTTCAACACGACGATCCGATGGCGCTGACGCCAGGAATAAAACGATTTGATCGACCGACAGCCCACGTACTGCGCCGCCTGTTTGGAATTGAGCCACATGGGCCAGTGTCGGGTGGTCAAGATTAGCGGCCGCGAGGCGGAGGGCCTTAGCGGAGATGACTCCTTGGCAACGCGCACGACGCGGGGCACTGGCGTGTTTCGTTGTGACCCTCGTCACGCGATACGTTGACACACGGTTTACGGGGGATGCCTTTTTCTCCCTGAGAGCTATATTCGTGTGAGCAATTCCGACTACCGTGAGATCAGGTTACGTGATGGAAGAGCCCTCGCCTATGTGGAGTGCGGCAGCCCGCGCGGGTTGCCGATCGTCCACTGTCACGGCACGCCGAGCTCGCGCGTCGAAGTCGACCTGATTTTCAACGCCGCTGTGGCTGCCGAACTCGACGTCCGGATCATCGTGCCGGACCGGCCGGGCATGGGTCGCTCGGATTTTCAGCCTGGCCGTCGGATCGTCGATTGGCCGAATGACGTGCTGGAGTTAGCCGCGGCCCTCGGGCTCGACACATTCGCGGTGCTCGGTTCGTCTGGCGGCGCGCCGTACGCGGCCGCCTGTGGGGCGCTGATTCCGAACCGTATTCGGATCATCGGCGTGGTCGGCGGCGTCGCCCCGCTTGAAGGTCCTGGTGTCTTTGCGGCGATGAGCGCGCCACTCCGGATCATGGTCCGGCTCGCCCAATTTGCCCCAGCGGTTCTGCGCGGTTTGTTCCGGCTCAACCTCCGGGCGATGCGCGGCGGTGGGCAACGGGCAAGCGAGCGGATGGCCGCGTCGTTTCCGGAGCCCGATCGGAGCCTCCTGCAACGTCCGGAAATTCGCGACGGCTTCATGGCGTGCTATCAGGAGGCCTGCCGGCAGGGACCTCGAGGCCCCGTGTGGGACGTGCGGCTCATGGCGCGTCAGTGGGGGTTCGACCTGGCAGCCATCAAGGTCCCGGTTCTGTTGTGGCAAGGAGAGCGAGACCGCAACGTTCCCGCGGCCCATGGGCGGTACCTCGCCGGCGCGATCTCGACCTGTCGCGCCACGTTCTACCCGGACGAGGCGCATCTCTCTCTTCCTCTGAATCATCAGCGGGAAATTCTCAGTGCTTTGGCGGGCTGACACGGCGGTCGAAGGCAGAGGCTCCACGTCGCTGCGTTGGTCGACTATCAGGCCCGAGTCGAGAGGCAGCTAGCGCAGACGGTGCGGAGAGCGGTTTCCGAGGCGGAAAGGCGGACAAATGACGCACGACGTTGAGCAGTTACTGCGCGTCTTTGTTGGTGAGGTGGAACTGGTGATCGAGACCTCCGCGCACTCTTTGACCAGGCAGAAGCGGGCAAGCTACCCACAAGGCAGGCGCAGCGCTCCGTCCGCTCCTTGCGGGTCCTCGCGGCACAGGCTCGGCAGATCCGCCCGATGCTGTCACCACCGGTGATGTGCGGCACACGATGATCGCCGTCGTCTACTCCGCAAGTCAACCAAGCAGAACGTCGCGAAAGGCGTGGCCACGGGGCAACGTACGTGGAGGTTGGACCGCAGAGGGCACGAAATGACCGACGACGACATCAGGTTACTGCGGATATTCACCGAACAGGTCGAGCGGGCCCGAGAAGGACGCGTCGTAAGGGGCACTATCGCTTCACAGCCGCCTGCCAGTTGAACACGACCGAGAACGGCGACGGCGTGGCGTGCCCGGCAGGCACGGCGAGCAGAAACCGTTCGCCGTCCCTGGTGACAGCCCACGCCGTATCGGCTCCAGCAGCCTGGAACAGCGCTCTCGCAGGACCAATGGCGCCTCCGCGATCGCTGGCGAACGCAACTGATGTGATGGTTCCGTTCGCCGCGAGATAGAAGAGCTCCTTGCCATCTCCCCTCCAGCGCGGCGCCGTACCGCCGCCTTTCGAGACCGCCGAGCTCTGAT
>Ga0207701_10001720_pt1 | contig 22850 bp, 19 predicted proteins | sample KBSSwiSSwithPhiX_FD_184294 | JGI IMG/M metagenome (GOLD analysis project Ga0207701, IMG submission 184294) | Switchgrass rhizosphere bulk soil microbial communities from Kellogg Biological Station, Michigan, USA, with PhiX - S5 (SPAdes) (version 2) | ecosystem: Environmental > Terrestrial >... | reverse complement strand
CCTCGAAAGCGTCTTGTCCCGTAAGGGGCACGTGGGTTCGAATCCCACCCTCTCCGCCATCCTTCGCCAAACGCTCGCTTCGCTCGCAGCTTCGGATGACAGGTCCGGATCGCAGGCCGCGTCTCAGCGAGCGTTCGCGTAGGAGGGCCTCGATTTGTTCCATTGCAACTTTCGTCCATACACCACGAATCGAGCTGAGCCTCCGGCCGGACGGACCGGTCGACAGGGCGCCGATGGTTATGAGGGGACTGGACACCCGAAGACTGACCGCTGCTCGTGTTACCGTTCGGCCTGAGATCGTGGATGGACGTTCGATGGGGTTGAAAAGCTTGCTTGGATGAGCGGGCCTTGGCAGGCGCTCCACGTATCGAACGGGCGGCATTCGAACGGCATTTTCGAGCGGCCGTCGAGAGCTCCGTCGCATTCGCGGCCACTATGGTCCGGCCGTCTCTTCCGGCCGCACGCCGCTTCTTGATAGAACCAAATGCCTCGTACGATTGGCAGCCCCTGTTGGAAGACCAGCGTCTGTATCCAGAGGACTCGCTGCCGGATGGCGAACGACTGGGGCCGCTGACCTTCGAACAGGCGTCGGGCTGGATGTGGCGCGACGGGAAGGTGCCAGAGTGGGTGGATGTGGGAGTTTGCGGCGTCGATACCCACCACACCTACACGAGCCTGAGGTGTTGCGGCAGGTTCACCGGGATCGCCGGACGGCTTTACTACCGAAACGGATTACCGCCGTTCGGAATCAAGAGTCCCGTCTTGCCGGTCGGTTGGAAGTCGGTGGAGGAAAGCGGCCGGTTCGACCTGCCAACGATCGGATTCCCTCAGCCTCGTGAGCACCCGCAGGAGTCCGAAGATTTGCCATGAAGGCGGCGGCCGAACGATCACGGAGATCGCGGCCGCCGCCGCCGTCAGTTCTAGTACTCGAGATATCTGCGCGCAATCGCGGGATCGCAGACCTCGGAACGCGGAGAAGCCTTCAGGTCAGGTCGGTGGTCCCACAGCATCGTGAAGCTGGCCGGCTTCTCGAGATATTCGGAGTCCTCCACCGTGGTCTCGTAGCGGAGGCGCAGGTGATCGTCGGTGAGTGTCAGCCGCTCGACGGTGTGCTTGCGCGCGCTTGACGGTATGTTCACAAAGAGCCCGGAGGGGTTGGGCTCAAAGGCGATGGTGTCGATCACGAGCGTCTCACCCTCCCACTTGCCCGTGGCGTCCCCGAAGCGCGAGGGTTTGACGTTGGCAGCATGCGTCGCGTTGAGACGCACCGTGCGCACGGCATCGTCGCCCGAGTTGTTGAAGTGGAATACGACCTCGTTGCGGCTGACGCGGATGGTACGCAGCTCGTCGAGCGTCGCGAGGAATGGCGTCGGCTCGACGTAGCAGAGACCGTCCGCCTTGTTTTGCTTCTGGACCTCGCGGCCCGCCGGCGTGATCGGCCACCGCGCAATCACTCCCCACGCGGCGGTCATCGACTGCCTGGACGGCGCCCAGTTGCCTGCGAGCGAAGCCGCCGGCTTGAGCGTGCGGGTTCGGGAATTGGCGGCGTAGAACGGGTGAATCTCGCCGTCCTGCGTCGTGACGTCGAGCAGGCGCACCGTCTTTCCGGGCCCGGTGCGATTGGGATTGGCGCGCACGACGACCGTCGCGCCGGGTGGAAGGTCCTTCTGGTGGAGGCCATCGACAAGCGCCTGCGTGATGGCGAGGCCTTCACCTTGTATCAGCTGCTTCTTGCCGTCCTCGCCGACGGTCTCGACGACGAGGTACATGTGCGGGTTCTTCCATTCGAACCGGACGACTTTGCCCTTGATCAGGATCTCCTTGGACGTATCGAACATGGACATGCTGTGGTGAGCGAGCGCGGGTGCGACAAGCAAGGCGGTTGCGGCGAGCCCCGCGATTGCAGCAAGCAGACGTCTCATGGCAGAACCTCCGGGTAGTAACCCACGGGGATAATATCGCGGAAGGCCGCGATCTCGCTGGGTGCAGGCGAGAGAGCAGCCAGTGACATATCGTGGCGACGAGGCGCGGTTGGCCGTGTCCTTCGAGGAGGCGGGCAAGCCAGGCGCCCGTAGCGGATCTCGTCGAACCCGCACGAATAAATCTCACCGGTGGCGGGACGGCGACGTCCCACATCGGCACGAGCACGCACGCGTCTGCCGTTCGGCCGGCACCGGCTAAGTCTCGCGAATATCACCGGCGCAGCGCATCTTCTACTCGAGGCGTATCAAGGCGCTTGTCAGCCCCCGGGTGCCCACTTGGGCAACCGACAGTGCATGCACCGCCGGGCGAATCCGCTGTATCCCCATTTTGTTCTGTGAAAGGGCTTGCCGCACCGTGGACAGGGCCACTGAATGGGTGCCTGGCTGACGATCACCGCCGGAGCAGTTCCCAGCGCGAGGCAGATCGGCAGCACCCACTTCGGAGCCATGGGAAACATCGTCCCGACGATCCAGAGCAATACGAAGTTGACGCAATAGAACAAGACGATGATCAGGAACAGGCTGCGCCGCCAGACGCGGCTGTAATCCTGCCAAGCCTGGTAGTAAGGATCGCCGATCACGAGATCGCGTTTTCGCACCGCGATTGCTCCACTATGTTGGGTCCGGCTTCGACGTTCAGATCGGCGTCACTACGGCGAGCAGGCTCACTCAGCTCGCACGGGACGCCTGCAGCAGCCATCGCGCGTGTGCGAGTGCCGCCTCCGCAGTCGGGAGCAGGTGCGCCTCCCCGATGTGCTGGTGGAATTCGGCGCGCCGCATCATCCGCGCCGGCTGATCGCGCATGCCGCACAGCAGCAGGGTGCGGCCGCTCGCCTGCAGCACGTCGGCGAAGTGTTCGAGCGCATGCAACCCGGTGGCATCGATCGCGGTCATGTTGCGCAGGCGCAGAATCACGATCGGTGGCAGATGTGGCACGTGCGGTTCCAGGGCCTCGAGCTTCTCCGTGCTCCCAAACAGGAACGGACCGTGGATGCGGAAGATCGCCACACCGTCGGGAATGTCATGGAGCTGGAGGCTGTGCGCGCGCCCGCGGTGCACGTAATCGGGGGTGACCCGCGTCACCGTCGTCGTGGACGTGACGCGTCGGATGTAGAGCAGGGCTGCGAGGGTCATGCCCGCCTCCACAGCCACGGTCAGATCGGCCAGGACGGTGAGCGCGAACGTGATCAGCCAGACGGCCGTCTCCGCGGTGCCCAGTCTGATGACGTCCGGGATTTCGCGCCATTCCCCCATGTCATACGCCACGATCATCAGGATTCCCGCCAGGATGGCCAGCGGGATATGGCGGGCGAGAGGGGCGGCGAACAGCAGAATCAGCACGAGGGTGATGGCGTGCGTCATGCCGGCCACGGGGGTACGCGCGCCGGATCGGATGTTCGTCGCGGTGCGGGCGATGGCGCCGGTCGCCGGCAGTCCGCCGAAGAGCGGCGACAGGACGTTGGCGATGCCCTGGGCGGTCAATTCGACATTCGGATGGTGTCGGTCGCCGGACATGCGGTCGGCGACCACCGCGGAGAGCAGCGACTCGATCGCGCCGAGCATGGCCACTGTCAGTGACGGCGCGAGCAGCGGCACCACGAGATCGGCTCTGAACGTCGGCAGGTGCAGGTGGGGAAGACCACTGGGCACGCCGCCGAACCGCGTGCCGATGGTCTCCAGCGGCCACTGCAACACGAGCGCCGCCATCGAGCCGAGTATCAGCACGAGGATGCTGCCAGGGATCCGGCGCGACACCCGGCGCAGCGCCAGAATGGCGACGATCGTGACGACGCCAATGGTGGTCGCGACCAGCGAGGTGGTCCCGGCGGCAGCGAGCAGCACCCGCATGCGGCCGATGAAATCGCCTGGCACGACGGCAGGCTGGAGACCGAAGAAGTCGCGGATCTGCGTGCTGGCGATCAGCACCCCGATGCCGTTGGTAAAGCCGATGACCACGGGCCGCGGAATGTAGCGCACGGCCGTCCCGAGGCCCGTGAGGCCCAGCAGCATCAGGATCACGCCCGCGATCAGCGTGCACATGAACAGCCCATCGAGGCCGTGCGCGCTCACGATGCCTGCCACCACCACCACGAAGGCGCCGGTCGGTCCGCCGATCTGGGTGCGTGAGCCTCCCAGCGCCGAAATCACAAAGCCGGCGACGACCGCACAGTAGATCCCGTTTTGCGGCGGCACGCCGGACGCGATCGCGAAGGCCATGGCGAGCGGCAGCGCCACGAGGCCGACGGTGACGCCGGCGATCAGATCGCCGAGGAGCGCCTGGGGGGAATATCCGCGCCGGAGACACTCGACGAGCTTGGGGAGCGGGAGGGAGGCGGGCAGCGATAGACGAACCATGTGGGTAATCTTCTCGACGTACGTCGCGCGTGTTCGTCCAGCGGCCGGTGCCGTCCGTCCGTTGTGGACGCCGCCATCTCCACCGGCAACCGGGCCGGCATCGGGCCGGTCGATTCGCGCGCGCCCGAAGATCGTGGCGCGGCGGCCGTGCCCGGTCATAAAATATATGAATATAGTAATATAACGATATTAACCGTGGCAAGGTGGGAGGCCTCATGGCGACGCGCGTCCCCGAGCAGTCCGTGGAACCGCTGTTGCGCGACCTCGTGCGAGCGATCGGCTTCTCGCACGTGGTCTACCTGCTGGCCTACATTGCCGACGAGCGGGAGCAGCTCGCGCGGAGCGCCGGTGACGACCGCCGCGCCGAGCGCTACGAGCACGATGCCCGCGTGCTGGGCGAGGCGGCCATTCGCCTCCTCGACTGACAGGCTACGTAGAATGCCGCGTATGACCGATGTGGTGACCGACGATCTGCAGGCGTTCAAGGCCGCGTTCTTCCGTGCGCTCGCTCACCCCGTGCGCATTCGCGTGCTGGAAGAGCTCGTGCGCGGGGACCGCACCGTCCAGGAACTCCAGCAAGCATTGACCCTCGATCAACCGGTAGTCTCGCAGCAGTTGGCGATCCTGCGCGCCAACAACATCGTCACGGGCAGGAAGGAAGGGGTCAGCGTGCGGTATACGGTGCGCGATCCGCTCATTGGCGAGCTCCTCGAGGTCGCCCGACGAATCTTCAATAACCACCTCGTGGGCACACAGGATCTCCTGCGCCAGCTGCAACGGGAGCACAGGCGCCGCTAGAGTAGTCGGCCTGCGCGTGCTCGGCCTCCGCGTTCGATACACCTGCCAACGTGACGACGTTCATCCGAGGTCGGTGGGCTCGTGGCACCGGTGGTCCGCCCTTCAACTGTCCCCAGTGCCGTCGGTCGACTCGCGCGCGCCGCCGCCTTCAGCAGTCGCTGAGCCGCGTATGAGTCGGGACGTTTTGCGCATCTGAAAACGTCGTCGTCTGCGGTAGGCTGTCACCGTTGCGCCCGTCCGTCGACAGGGCCCGTCCAGGCACGTGCAGCCCTGGCGGCAAGAAGGAGACAGAAACATGTCAGGCAGACCGCACACGTCGCTGGAGTGGACGCTGGCTCTGGTCGCCGTCGCGCTCGGCGCCGCCGGGCTCGCTCGAGCCGCCGGGGCCGGGAAGGATGGCGACTCCAACACTCAGCCCCCGGTCGTGCTCCAGACGAGCCAGCAGGATCACGATCGGCAGATGCGCCTGCTGAAGATTTCGGGCTTCCCGCCCGGGCCAGATCCGTATCAGGCCGCGACGTACGACGAGGCCACAGCGAACCCGTACGCGGAGCTGCCGGATCCACTTGTGATGGAGAACGGCAGCCGGGTGACGACCGCCTCGCAGTGGAAGGCGCGCCGGGCCGAAATCAAGGAGCTGTTCGATCGCGAGGTGTACGGGCGCGTCCCGAAGAACATGCCGGCGGTCAAATGGGAAGTCGTCAGCAGCGAGAAGGGTCTGCCGATGGGCGGAGGCGGATTCGGTGGCGGTGCCGCGCAGCCAATCAGCGACAGTCCGGTGGTGACGAAGCAGTTGATCGGGCACGTCGACAACTCGTCGTATCCCGCCATCACGGTGAATATCGGGTTGACCCTCGTGACACCGGCCAACGCCACCGGACCCGTACCGATCGTGATGCAGTTCGGCGGAGGCGGTCCGAACCCGATGCCCGCCAACGACACGCCGAATCCCTGCGCACTGCCGCCCGGCTCGGCGCCTCGCGGTGGCGGGGCGGGAGGCGCGGGACGCGCAGGGCGAGCCGGCGCCGCCGCAACGGCCACCGCTCCCGCGGCTCCAGCACGGGGCCCGGCTGCTCCGAACTGGCAGGCGCAGCTCCTGCAGAAAGGCTGGGGCTACGCGATGCTGAATACCGCCAGCATTCAGGGGGACAACGGCTGCGGCCTGACCGTCGGGATCATCGGCCTGATGAACAAGGGACAGCCACGCAAGATGGACGACTGGGGCTCGCTGCGTGCACTGGCCTGGGGCGCCGACCGCGCCATGGACTACTTCGAGACCGACAAGGCCGTGGACGCCAAACGCGTGGGCGTCGAAGGGCACTCGCGCTGGGGCAAAGCGACGCTCGTCACCATGGCCTACGACGAGCGCTTCGCGATCGGGTACGTCAGTTCGTCCGGTGAAGGCGGTGCGAAGCTGCACCGCCGCAAGTTCGGCGAGCTGATCGAGAACCTCAACGCCACGAACGAGTATCACTGGATGGCCGGCAACTTCATGAAATACGGCGGCCGCTGGGATGCCCTGCCCGTCGACTCGCACGAGCTGATCGCGATGGTCGCCCCGCGCCCGCTGTTCCTCAGCGCCGGCAGTGGTCCGCGGACCAATCCGGACGGCACTTATCAGCTGATGACCGCCGACGATCCGCGCTGCCAGGCGAATCGCGGCCCGTGTGTCACGCAGCCGGTGGACATCATGGATGCGTGGGTCGATGCGAAGGGGACGTTCCTGGCCGGCGTCGGAGCCGATCCGGTCTATCGCCTCCTCGGGAAAAAGGGACTGGGTACGACGCAGTTCCCGAAGATTGAAACCGGGCTCATGGACGGCAGCCTCACGTTCCGGCAGCATGCAAGTGGACACACCGACGGACCGAACTGGCCGGTGTTCCTCGAATTCGCCGACCGCGAGTTCAAGGCGAAGTAGGCCGGGTCTTCCTTGGGCCGCCGTAGCACGTAGCGCGAAGGCGGCAGACGCGGCAGAGAAGTCGAAGCAGTCCGGTCGCTTGGCCTTGGTGCGGCAGGCGACGTAAAGCCGACCAGCTGTGGCGGAGGAGTCGCCGGCGTGAGTGAGGCGCTTCGGTTCGCGCGTTGTGTGAATCGTTCGAGCTCACCGGAGCCACGCGACCCGGGGCTCAGCGCTCGCCGATCAGGAACGCCCGCATCGCCTCGATCTCTTCATCGAGCGCCGGTTTGAAGCCGCGATCGCGTGGCGCGCGGCCGGAGACGTAACCCAGCATCGTCTCGATGCGGCGATCGCGCCGCGTGAGATTCGCCCAGCCGATGACGCGGTCCCGCCACAGGAGCGGCAGGGCGTAGTAGCCACGCTTGCGTTTCGGCGCCGGCGTATAAGCCTCGAATCGATACGCCCATCCCCACAGCATCTCGAATCGGCGCCGGTCCCAGACGACCGGATCGAATGGCGCGAGGAACCGGACCGCGTCGATTTCCACGACGGCGGTGTCTTCGCCGGCCGGCCAGTACCAGGTGTGGCCGTCGATAGTGGCCCGATCGAACCGGCTCTTCGCGCGCTGCAAGGCGCTCTTGATCTCGCCGCGCCACTGCGGCGCGGCATAGCGAAGCCGGCTGACGAGGAACGACAGGCGCGAGGCGGGCACCGGGGCATACAGCGAGGCCACCGCGTCGACGAGGCCATCGAGGTGCGCCCGGCGGGCGGCGGCGCCAACGGGGCCCTCCCCATGCTGCGTCGCAGCGTAAATACGGATGCCATTGTCACGCCTCGTCACGCGCAGCATGCCCTTGTAGTGCATCAAGTCGAGCAGGTGCGTCGTGGCGCTCGACTGGCCACCCCACCAGTTGGTCACGCGGCCGTGCGCGAAGTGCGCGTCGACGTCACGCGGGTGGACGGAGCCGCGATCGCGGACGAAATCCAGGATCGCGCGCGCGCGCCTGTTCGAGGCGGTCGGGGTCAGCGACGATCGCGGATGCATCAACGCCTGCAGCGACCGGGTGACGAAGCCGTAGTTGATGAAGAAGTCTTCTTCGATCGGCAGCACCGGATAGTGCGCCTCGAGATCGCCGGCACGGTAGCCGGGTACGCGCGGACGCAAGGTGAGGTCCTGCGCCCGGGCGGGCGAGCGAATCGGATCGGCCTGCACGAATGCCATGCGCTCGAGGGCGCGTTCCAGGTTTGCGGCGCGAAACAGGCTGCGGCCCACGGCGAAGCGCCGCAGATCGGCGGACGTGTTCATAGAGGCGTTCGGCGGGTCGCTACTTCGGCACCCAGTAGACGACACCGGCGCGCACGTGCTGGACCTTCACTTCCGGCACGATCGGTTTCAGCCAGTCGGCCATCTCCTGCATGCCCGACTCCTCCGACATGTTGTGTCCGATGACGATCCAGCCCTTGGGCACGCCCAGCGTCGCCGCGTCCATGACGTACTCGGGGCTGTCGAACGTGCCCTCGATCTCGCGCTGCTCGCCGCCGATGACCACGTCCACATCGGGGACGTTCACCGCCGGCGTCGCCATGCCCGCCCCCGTGGCAATGCGACTGACCCTGGCGCGCGGGTCGCCGACGACACGGATGGCGTCATCGCCGCGGACCTTCTTCACCCTCGCCGCGAGCGCGCCGAGCGTCGTTTCGGGAATCACGAACCGGTGTGAATTCGGCGCCGTTTCCGTCGACGGATCGAGACCGATCTCGCGGGCCGTGCCGGAGAACGTGAAGTCCGGCCGCTGCCGGTGCATGTGATCGTGGATGCGGAAGACGACCATGTCGTGCTTCGTCATGAAGTCGATCTTCGCGCGGTAGACCAGCGGGTCGGCTTCGGCAATCAGCGTGTTGTCCGCGTCGTTCCAGTAGGTGTCCTCGTGCGGAATGATCATGTTGAGGCCACGTTCGGCGGCGTGCGAGATCGCCTCGAACGTGCCCATGAAGGTCGTGGCGATGCCGGTCACGACCGTGTCGGGCCCGCCGAACTTGAAGCGGTCGCGGGTCGACGCGTCGCTCCACGGAACGCCCTGCACGGCCATGACCGCCTTGATGCGGTTGACCACGTCACCGGCCGTGAGCGCCATCAGAGCGGCCTCCAGTAGGGATCGCCGGCCGATATGTGCCGGACGGGCACTTCAGGAACCATCGACCGCAGCCACTCGGCGCACACCTGCATCCCCGGCGCTTCGTTCACGACACGGCCGATCGAGATGAAGCCCTTCTTCACGCCGGCGAAGGCGACATCCTGCGCGTAGGCGGCTGATTCCCATTCCTGGACCTCGCCGGCGACGATCGCGTCGACGTTCGGCATCATCGCGACCGCCGCCTGAATCAGCGAGTAGCCTGGCAGCAGCCCGATCGTCCGGACGGTCATGGCGCGGTCGCCGATCGCGCGGATGCCGCCGCGTGTCCCCAGCGTTTTCTTCAGCTGGCTGGCGAGCGCGTCGAGCGTCATGCCTGGAAGGGCATAACCGAGCGCGTCGCCGCCGGCCTGGTATTTCGTCCAGCCCATCGCGTTCGCCAGGCCCTGTGCCCGCGGGTCCGGCGTGCGCCGATTCCAATGCTGCGTCAGCCGGAACACCACCAGGCGGTGCTTCTCGATGAACGCGTTCTTGCCCGCGTAGACCGGATCGGCTGGCGGAGGTGCGCCCGACGCACGGCCTGCCGGCGGCGCCGGCGGCACTGCAGACTGCGGCATCGCCGGGGTGGCAGGCATCGGCGCCGATGCGCCCGTCCCCGGTCCGCTGACTGTCGCGGGCGACGGCGGCGGCGCGGGTGCCGGGCCCGCGCTTTGCCCACGCGCCGGTGCCTGTCCGCGGCCGGCGCCGCCAGCGCCGACTCCGCGGCCGCCCGGCGTGTTCGAATCGGCTCTCGAATAGAAGGTCGGCGCGGCGGTGATGACGAAATTCGCACCGGCCAGGACCGCCTTCTGCAGCACGTCCAGCGTCGCCATTGACGTCGTCACCACGCCGGTCACGATCGTCGACGGATCGCCTGCCTTGAACGTGTCCACATCGTCGCTGCCCCACTCGACGCCGATATTCGCCTTCACGCGGTCGATAATCTGCTGCGCCGTTACGGCGCCGGGGGCCGCCGCCAGCCGCCGCTCGAGGATGAATGGGCTGATGGCCGCGCCCGCCGCGGTCAGCGCCACGAAGTGGCGTCTCGAGATGTTCCGCATATCGCTCCCGGCTGTGAAGAAAAGAGGCGCATTGTACCCGCCTTGCGCGCTCGTCACTTGGATGCGCCGCGCTATCGGCTTAACATTCGCCGCCAAGATGAGATTCATCGGAGCGGCGTGCGTCGCCGCAATGGTGTTGGTCGGCGCCTGCCGACAAGCCGGACCGCCGGCGCCGCTTCGCGAACGGCCGGAGACGGCGATACCTGCCGAGACCGCGTGGCTGCTCGAGCGCATGAAGGAGGTCGAGCAGATGACGCCGGAGGCGCGGGCTGCGCTGGAGAGCAGCTGGTTCCGTGCACCTGGTGACCTTCGGGCCGCGGAGCAGCTGCTGCTTCTGTATGCGCAGAATCCGGGTAATGTCCCGGCCGCGAGCCGTGAGGCACGACTCCGCCATCGCCAGCGGTTGATTCTCTGGTTCATCGACCAGCATCCCGATCACTTCGTGCACCGCGCCTACCTCACCGATCTGTCATCACGAAGCCAGCGGCCGTGGCTGATCGATCCTGAGGGCTATCGCGCGGCGACCGACGCGTGGCGTCGCCGGGGCGAAAGGACCGACACGTCCGCGGCGGCGCTTGGGAACGCCGCATCCTTCTTGAGCGCGTCGGACCCGCGGCGGGCGGAGGCGTTCCTGATTCGGGCGCGTCGCCTCGAACCTGAGAAGTCCGATTGGACAACGGCGCTCGCGTCCTTGTACACCTCCGTGCTCTACCCGCCCGCGGCCACGATGAGAGGCGGCGAGGTCATCGACGCTGACGCGGCGTTCGTCGCTGCAGTGCGTGAACGCGTCGAGACGTCGCGTGATGCAGGGCTGCTCTCGGCGATGGGGCGTTCGTTGATGCTGCGAGACACGACGGCAGCGAAGGAGTATCAGCGGCGAGCTCTCGCAGTGGATCCAGGCCACGTTGAAGCGACGAAGGCGCTGGCGAGCGTCGAGCAGCTCGATTGGAATCGGCGCCTGAACACACTGATGGCGAAGAAGACACCCGGCCCACGGGAGGCGGCGTTGTCCAGCCTGTCGACGGACGAGCGGCTTCGGGCGCTGGTGTATCTCGCCAACGGCGACTACTTGCACGCGGAGTACGCTGACTGGATGGCCACGCATCCACCGGACGCCGAACAGCGACTCCCCGAGAACATTGCCAAGCGGCGCGCCGAGTCCCGGGACAGCTGGCACCGCTCGAAAGACCTGGCGCAACAGGCGCTGACGCTCGCGAGCGCGCACCCGGAGGAACCGTCGGCCGCGGACGCTATCTTTCACGCCCACATCACCCTTGGCCTCAATGCGCTGCGCGACGGCGATCACGCGGCCGCTCGCCAGCACCTCGACCTGGCTTCCAAGGCCCCGCCGCCATCCACGTCGAGCGACAGCTCACCGATCGACGAGCTGTCGCTCGAGGATCGTTTCATCAAGTGGCTGCTCAAGGACGGCGAGCGCGAGACCGTCATCGCCTATTTCGAGCGCCTCGCGGCGGGCAACGAGCCGGCCCGCGACCGGCTCACACGTGCAGCGGCCGATCTGCGCAACGGGATCCAGCCGCGAGACTACTTCCGCGGGAAGTCGATCTACGCTCCCAGGTCGTAGCCGGGTAGAGAGTCGCCGTGGCGGGTCCGGCGCCGGGTTTCCCCATCTCGTCCTCGGCGCAAAAGCACTTGTCACGGGGCAGCGCCTGCGCGGCGAGATGGGGATCGCCTGCCACGCCGAAGCAACGCGAAGGCGCTCCCCTCCCGTCGCCACCCGCGAGCGGCGAACAGTCGTCCCTCTTCGTGTCCTTCGTGTCGCGCCGTCTTCGTGCCCTTGGTGTGTGCGCGGAGCGCCTTCGTGCCTTCGTGTGACGCGAAGCGCCCTCGTGGTCTTCTACTTCTGGTTTTCGTCAACGGTGCTGAATCCTCTGTGGCCACCGCGTTCATGCGCTCTGATGACTAGTCCGGCGAAAACCCCTTTGTATTCCGGATATGCCTTGGGCAATGCGGCAATCAAGTCACGATTCTTTCGATCCGCGACTGTGTTCTCTGTCCAGGGGTCGATTTCATGGTCCACGACCAGATAAACCTTCCCGCCTACCGCGATAGGTCCGACGCTCATCACCTGGAACGTGGAGTGGTCAGAGGTCCAAGAAAGTGGAAAAGGACCTTCAAGGATAGATGGCCTCGGTAGGTCTCTCATTCCCTTCTCAATCTCGGGCCTGATACCGAGTTGGAGGAATGGGCCTCGGTCCGACAGCTGGAGGGCAGACACATATAAGAGGAAAGCATTGAACGGGTGTTGCCGCTGGCGTTCCGTCTCCGCCATTCTCCGTAGATCGTCAGAGGATTTCGCTGCCATACCCGCTGTCGCAAAATGAATATATTGAACGCGCCAGTCTTCCTGCTCAGGTCTCAGCCGAAGCACGAACACGTGCGTGTTATTCACGGTCTGGCCTTCTACGATGACATGCGCCTCCGGACTGCCGGGCTTTGCGGCGACGGCCACCCAGCCCTCTGGACTTGAAGAGTTTCCGCAAACGACTCGTTGTTCCTGCCCGCTGCCTCTGACCTCGGCCAAGTACGTATGCGTCACCTTCAGATTCTTGAAGGGTCCCATCGGCTGAATTCGATTCTGAAGCCCGGACACGAACTGCTCCCTGGGAATGCCTTGCTTGGCCTCCGCGGTAAATGTCTGGTACGCGGCTGATGGGTCTGGGCCGAGCGCGTCTCGAACGAATCCTAGAGCGACACGACCGATGGATTCGCGGTCTTTCGCAGGCACTTCATTGTCAGATTTGCAACTGGTCATGAAGGGCCGAACTTGCGCACACGCACCGAGAGAGGGAACGAAAGCAATTGCCAGCAACGCGATCGCCCAGGACGAACGTGTTCTCATCAGCATCCTCATAATTGGCAATCCGTGATCATCTCCCTGGTAGGCGCACGGTCATTTCCTTCCCCTTCTCCATCACGCGCACGACGAGCAGCTTCACGGGAGCGACATTCCGCGTCTCGTGGATTTCGCCCGGACTCTCGTGGAGCACATCGCCCGCACGGACGACGATGGGCGGTTTGCCATCGAGCGTTTTCGTCTCCGATCCTTCAACCACCCAGGTGAAGGAGTGGGCCGGGTGATAATGCCTGGCGCTCGTGCCTGGCCCCGCACTCACCAGTTGCATGGTCACCTGCTTGCCCGCGCACCAGGTACCCAGGTCCACGGTCATCAGGTCTTTCGTCTCGGTGGGCCGCGTCTGCGCGAAGAGCGGCGGCAGCAGGCTGCCGGCGGCCACGCCCGCGAGGAATACGAACGAAACAAGGATCGAGGTTCGTCGTGTCACTGGTTTGTCCTCGAGAAGCGGTTCACTGTCCTCTGAATCACGTGGGGAACTGTAACGCCGATCGGACGGGGTTCGTATTCCTCGCGATCCGACACATGCGGGGAAGCCATCGACGATGGGCGTGCTCTTGCATCGGGCGCGCCGACGGAGCGGAAGGGTCCACCTGAAGGTGGACGCTACGGCGGACATTACAGAGGTCTCGCATGGATGTGCATCGCGGCGTCGCGCTCGTGTTCGTCCTGTGTGCGACGGCGGCCGTCTTCGGCCAGCAAGCCGGCCGACCGCCGGCGACTCCTGCGGACCAGTCAGTACTGACCGTGCGATCAAGCGTCGATGCGGTGCAGATCGATGTGTTCGTGACCGACGCGCAGGGGCTGCCCGTTCGCGGTCTGACGCCGGACGATTTCGAGGTGCTGGAGAACGGCAAATCGCGGCCGCTGGTGGCGTTTCGTGCCGTCGATATCCCCATCGAGCGCTCCGAGGACATTGCGCCGCCGCTCGCCGAGTCTGACGTGCTGTCGAACGACAGACCCGAAGGCAGGGTGTACATGTTCGTCCTCGACGAAGTGGGAACGGTCTGCGATGACTGCGATGCAACGATCCTGCGGACGCGCCGTGTCGTCCGACAATTCATCGAACGGCACTTCGGTCCGCACGATGTGGGCGCCGTGGCCCTGCTCGGCCGCGGGCTCAGTACAGACGGCCAGGATTTCACCAGCAATCGGCGGCTGCTGCTCGAGGCGGTCGACAAGTTCTCGGGCGGTTTTCGCGGGTTCGACAGTAGCCGTCAGGAGTCGGGCGTCACGCCTGATCGTTACAACCGGAAATGCATCGATCAGCAACGACGCCCCGCGGATATGCGCGTGATGGGCAGAAGCCAGCAGATGTCCAGCCTGCGCGATCTCGCCGAGCTCACGTCGCGCCTGCCCGGCCAGCATAAAGCCATGCTGATCTTCAGCGAGTGTTTCGACGTCGACGTCACCGAGATGATCGATTACAACGGCGGGACGTGGGGCGTCGGCGGCGACGATGCGCACGCGGCGATGGCGGCGGCGACGCGCAGCAACCTCGTCATCTATCCGATCGATCCGACCGGATTGACTTCTGGTGGCAACTCGCGCAGTTCGCTCATGCTGCCAGGGAATGCCGACGGGACCCCGCTCGAGGCGCTCATGGCGTTTCGCGGGATGGCCGAGATGACCGGTGGATTCGCGCTGATCAACTCGAACAGCTACGAGCAGGCGTTCGAGCGCATCGTGCGCGAGAACAGCACCTACTACATGCTCGGCTTCGACTCCGCTTACGAAAAGACCGACGGCCGCTACGTTCACGTAGTGGTCAAAACGAAGCGCCCCGGATTGACGGTGCAGTCCCGTAACGGCTACGTCGCGCCGACACGGAAGGAGAAGCAGAAGAACGCGAGCCGGTTCGAGTCGACGCCGATGCCCGTTGCCGCGGCTCTGGCCAGCCCGCTGCAGACGAGCGGCGTCACGCTGCGTGTCTCGGCCGTGCCGATGCGGGGGAGCGGGCGCAATGCCAGCGTAGCGATCACGACCGACATCGACGCGAGCTCGTTGGGACTGGTCGCACACGACGGCACCTACGCAGGCGACTTCGACATCCGATACATCGCCACCGACGCCAAGCGTCAGATTTTTCCGGAAGTACGGCAGACAGCCAAGGTGCGTTTCGACCCTCGACCAGTCGCAGCCACGACGTCGCTCTCCGGCATTCGCGTGCGCGTCGGCACGACACTCGAACTTCCGCCGGGGCGCTATCAGATCCGCGTGGCGGCAGGCTCCACGCTCACCGCCGGCAACATCGTCTACGACCTGAAGGTTCCCGACTTCTCCGAGGGGCCGCTTGCGATGAGCGGCATCGCGCTGGTCAACCGTGGCGAGGGCGGCGTCCTGGAGTTGTACGCGACGGGCAGCGGTAAAAGCGCGAAGCCGGCGAAGTGCTGGAGCTCGAATTGCGCGGCCGCGGCGCCGGCTGTCACGGCGGCGAGTGCGCTGGTGCGCGACACGGTTCCGGCCGGCGGGCAGCCTGCGTCGCAGCTGCCGACCACCGCGCGCGTGTTTGCGCCGGCCGACGAGATGCAGCTGAGCGCAGAGGTCTATGACAACGAACGACCCAAGAAAGGCGCAGCGGCGAATACCATCTCGATGACGGCCACGTTGCGCGACGCGAGTGGTCGCATCATTCAGCTCGCCGCCGAGGACCGCGTCTCGACGTCAGCGTCCGGGAATGCCGCGCTTCGATTCGCGCTGCCGCTGCGGTTGAAGGACGTACCGCCGGGGGCCTACGCGCTCGAGGTTACCGCGCGCTCGACCGCCGGAGATCGACGTGTCGTGACGCAGGCGATCCCGATCCGCGTGGAAGTTCCAGGCAGGTAGCCGGCACGAGCGGCACGCGCCAGCTCGGTGACGCTCGGGCTGGACGACGTCCGCAGGTCTCTGATCCGCCAGGGCCTGTCTCGGGTAGGATCCCCCTACCTTTTCTATTGATGGAGAACCGATGAAGTCTTCAGTGCTCGTCGCCGGGGCCGCCGCCGCCATTGCCGGCAGTGTGCTCCTTGCACAACAGAACTCGACCGCGCCTCAGCCGCGCGCCAACGCGTTGCCCGCTGTCGCGCCGGCGCAGCCCAAGTTCGGGCGCACGGTTCCACGTCCGGAGGGCATGCTGCCGAAGGTGCCGGACGGCTTTACCGTTTCTGTCTACGCCGAGCTGCCGACGCCGCGCCAGATGGTGTACGCGCCGAATGGCGACCTCTTCGTCAGCTCGCCGGCGGACAACAGCATCACCGTCCTGCGCGACAAGAACAACGACGGTGTCGTCGACGAGCGCAGCGTGTTCGCGCAGGGCACCCCGCCCCCTGGCCGTGCCGGCGGTGGCGGTTTCGGTGGCGGTGGCGGTGGTGGTGGACGGCGTGCCGGCGGACCGCCGCCGGCACCCCCGGTAGCGGCCGCGCCCGCCGCGGTGAATCCGACAGTCAATGGACCGCTGCTCGGCGCCACTGCGCCCGCATGTACGCCGCCTCCCGAGTTCGTCCAGAAGGGACCGGGCCAGGTGGCTGCGCCGTTCGGCCTTGCGTTCAACAACGGGTATCTCTACGTCGGCAACACCGCCTCGCTCGTCCGCTTCAAGTACACGAACGGCGACCTCAAAGCGCAGGGCGAGCCCGAGAAGCTGATGGATCTGCCGGCCGGTGGTCACTCGACGCGGAACGTCATCTTCAACCGCCCCGGGACGAAGATGTACGTCGCGGTCGGATCGAACTCGAACAACAACGCGGGTGAGGACTGCCGCCGCGCCGCGATTCTCGAGTTCAATCCGGACGGTTCGGGGTATCGCATCTTCGCCTCCGGCATTCGCAATCCGGTGGGCCTCGCGTGGCAGCCAGGGTCCGACACGCTGTGGACCGCGATGAACGAACGCGACAACCTCGGCGACGATCTGGTGCCCGATTACGCGACCTCGGTGAAGGACGGCGGATTCTACGGCTGGCCCTATTCGTACATCGGCAAGAACTACGACCCGCGCTACGCGGGTGCGTTCCCCGATCTCGTCAACCGCGCCATCGTGCCGGACGTGCTGCTGCCGGCGCATTCGGCCGCGCTCGGCATCACGTTCTATGACGGCACGCAGTTCCCGCAGCGCTATCGCAACGGCGGCTTCGTCGCGCTGCACGGCTCGTGGAACCGGTCGATCGCCAACGGATACAAGGTCGTCTTCTTCCCGATGGCCAACGGCCGTCCCGGACCGATGGAGGATTTCGTCAGCGGCATGCTCGCGAGCAATGGCGAGAACGGCACGGCGATCGAAGCGTGGGGCCGCCCGGTGGGCGTGACCGTGGCGCGCGACGGCTCGCTGCTCGTGTCGGACGATGGCTCGAACGTGATCTGGAAGATCAGCGCCAAGAAGTGAGTGGTCCGGCTGAAGCCGGACACTACGTCTTGAGCATCACATCTTGACAGTCAAGATGAGAGCGGTGTAGTGTCTCCGGCGTGGAGACCGCCAACACCGATGTCATCCAGGGCACCCTGGACTTGCTCATCCTCAAGACGCTCAGTCTCGAGGCGATGCACGGGTTCGGCATCGCCCGCAGAGTCGAGCAGATTTCGCAGGGTGTCTTCAAGGTCAATCCCGGCTCGTTGATGACCGCCCTGACGCGCCTCGAGCGCGCCGGGTGGCTCGACTGCGAGTGGCGGGACACCGCCAACTCGCGACGCGCAAAGTACTACAAACTGACCCGGACCGGCAGACGGCAGCTCGAGACCGAGACGGCCGACTGGTCCCGTCGCGTCGCCGCCGTCTCTCGCATCCTGAAGGCCGGAACCTAGCGCCATGTCTGTCTGGCGTCACGTCACACGCGGCCTGCGCACGCTCGTGCATCGCTCGGCCGCCGACCGCGACGTCGCCGACGAGGTGCAGCACTACTACGACGAGACGGCCGCGGCCCTCGAACACACCGGACTCTCACCCGAGGACGCGCGACGTGCGGCGCGAATCGAGCTCGGTCAGGTCGCATCGGTTCAGCAGCAGGTCCGGTCGTACGGGTGGGAGCATGTGCTCGAGACCGCCGCCGCGGATGTGCGCTATGGCGTTCGCCAACTGTGGCGCCGGCCGGCGTTTGCCACCATCGCGGTGCTGACACTGGGCCTCGGCATCGGTGCCAGCACGACGATTTTCAGCGTGGTGAATCCGATCCTGCTGCGGTCGCTGCCCTACCCCGAAGCCGACCGGCTGATGATGATCGAGGACGGCCAGGACGGGAATCCCCAGGTCACGTTCGGTACATACCGCGAGGTCATCGCCCGAACGCGCACATTCCAGTCACTGGCTGCCATGCGGCCGCTGCAGGCGACGCTCACGAGCGTCGCCGATCCGGAGCGGCTCGACGGCCAGTACGTGAGCGCCCACTACTTCGACGTGCTCGGTGTCGCACCCGCAATCGGACGCAACTTCGCAACCGCCGACGACAGGCCGGGCGCTCCGTTCGTGGTGATCATCACCGACGGATTGTGGCGGCGGCGGTTCGCTGCGGACCCGACGATCGTCGGACGCCAGGTGCTCGTGGAAGATACCCCGGTCACGGTGATCGGCGTGCTGCCTGCCGCGTTCGAAAACACCCTGAGCCCGTCGGCGGAGATCTGGTCGCCGTTGCAATACGACGTCGCACTGCCGGCCACCGGCAGGGAATGGGGCCGCAGCCTGCGCATGATTGGCCGGTTGCGGGATGGCGTCAGCGAGGAGCAGGCCAGGCGGGATCTCGATGCGATCGCCCGCCATCGCGTCGAAGAATTCAGCCGGCCGGCGTGGGCCGCCATCCAGGATGGCTTCATCGCTACGACGCTGCAATCCGGCGTCTCCCGTGGCGTCAGACCCACGCTCGTCGCCATCCTGGGTGCCGTCGCGCTCCTCCTGATCATCGCGTGCGTCAATGTCACGAACCTCGTGCTGGCCCGGGGCGCGGAGCGCCGCGCCGAGCTGATGATGCGTGCGGCCCTGGGCGCCTCACGGATGAGACTCGTACGTCAGCTGCTCGTCGAGACGCTCCTTCTGGCGACGATGGGCGGTCTGGTCGGGATCGGGCTGGCGTACGTCGCCGTGGACGTCGTCGTCGCGCTCAGTCCCGCCGATCTGCCACGAGCCGCGGCAATCAGTGTCGATGGCTGGGTCCTCGCGTTCGCCGTTGCGCTGGTGACGGGATGCGGTCTCGCCGTTGGCGTCGTCCCGGCTCTCCAGGGATCGCGAGTGGGCTTGCGCGCCCGGCTGCACCACGGAGTCACCATCGTCGCGGCGGGACGCGAGGTGATGCGCCGTGTCCTTGTCGTCGTGCAGGTCGCCTTTGCGCTCGTGCTGCTCGTGGGTGCCGGGCTGCTGATGCGCAGTCTGCAGCAGCTGTTCGCCGTGCCGAGCGGGTTCGACGCGGCCAATGTGCTGACGCTCCAGGTACAGACCGCGGGACGCCGGTTCAGGGATCCCGAGCCGACGAATCAGTTCTTTTCACAGGTGCTCGACGCCGTGCGGCGAGTGCCGGGGGTATCGACTGCGGGAGTCACGACGCAACTCCCCTTGAGCGGTGATGACGACATGTGGGGTGTGTTGTTCGACTCCGCCCCGGCGATTCCGTCCGACGACAACCGTGAGGCCTATCGTTACGCGGTGTCGTCCGGCTATCTCGAGACCATGCGGATTCCGCTGCGCCGCGGCCGCCTGCTGGGCGCGCAGGACCAGGCGAATACGCCGCTCGTGGCCGTGATCAGCGAATCGTTCGCCAAGCGGCGTCTGCCTGGAATCGATCCGATCGGCCATCGCCTGCGCATCGGCGGCAACCCGGGCTGGTTCACCGTCGTTGGCGTCGTCGGCGACGTCAGGCAGATGTCTCTGACCCTCGCGCCGAGAAACGCCGTCTATATACCGGGCGCACAGTGGAGCCAGTTCGCCGATCGGGCCCACTGGGTCACTGTGCGCACGAAGGGCGATGCCGGTGCACTGACGGCGTCGGTGAGACACGCCATCGAGTCGATCGACAAACGCCAGCCGATACTGCGGGTGGCGACGATGGAGGAACGGGTGAGCACGTCGGAGGCGGCGCGGCGCTTCGCGATGATGCTGTTCGAGGCGTTCGGGATCGTCGCGCTCGTTCTGGCCACCGTCGGCACCTACAGCCTGCTGTCCGCCAGTGTCACGCAGCGGGTGCGGGAGATCGCCGTCCGCGCGGCGCTCGGCGCCGGGCGCCGCACGCTTCTCGCGCTCGTGCTGCGGCAGGGAATGATGTTGACGATGGCGGGAATCCTGGCCGGCCTGGGCATCGCGCTCATCGCCAGCCGCTTCGTCGAGACGATGCTGTTCGGCGTCTCCAGGCTGGACGCTGTCACCTACATCGCGGTGGGCGCCCTGCTGTCGCTGACATGCGCCGTCGCCTGCTGGATGCCGGCCTGGCGAGCCGCACGACTGGATCCGAATGCGGTGCTCAGAGCCGATTGATGTAGCGTCCGGCTTTAGCCGGACCCGACATATCGGCTGTAGCGTCCGGCTTTAGCCGGACCTTCGCCAGGTAACCGGACCTGTTCGCCTGAAGGCCGGACCCCACGGTCTGGTCTACGGCCGAATGACCGCCACGCGACTGCCCGACACGCCGTGACGCTTCACCACCAGGATCATCGCCGGGGCGCCGTTGCCTTTGGCAATGATCCGCTCGACCGAATACATCGACGCGAGCAGCTTCGGGTGGGCGCCGTCGGCGCCGGTCGCTTCGACCACCCGCATGTTGCCGCCGACGAGGCTCTGCGGAACGTATGACTCCACGACGGCGATGTGTCCGGGATTCGTCTTCACCATGTTCCCATTCATCCACACCAGCAGATCACCGGCCTGAATGCGGGCCGGATCGTTCACCGCCTTCGCGGCGCTGAAGTACGACGCGGCGCTGGTGTTCTGAACCACTTCGGTCGAGTACGCCTTCCTGCCGGCGGCAATCAGGTAATTGGTGACGAAGCCCGAGCAGTCGATGCCAAGGTGCTCGTCGACGTAGTGCTGCAGCGTGGCGCCGGTCACGACGGGGATTTGCTTCGAGCGCACCGCCCATTCGAGCGCGAGCTCGTAGTCGCGCGGCGCGCCTTTGCCCATCGCCGCAGTGCGAATGTGTTCCTTGTTCGTCTGGAACCATGCGTCCTTGGATCCTTGCGTCACCGTCTGATAGTCACTCAGCTGGTCGGTGCCGGCGGACCAGTTCATCATGAAGTATTTCGTCAACTGCACGTGATGGGTCGAGATGCGGCACACCCTGGTCACCGGATCGTCGATGACGACATTGACCTTGAGGTTGCGGTACTGCTGCATGAACTCCGTGGGCGTCGGCATGGTATTCCTCGCGTATCGTCGACGGTCAACGAACGACGGCTCCATCGCGAATCATGGGCGGCTGCGGTTTGACGCATTCCTTCTGCGGCGCCGCGTCCGCGGCCTTGCGCACTTCGTCGGCAGACCGCGAATCGTTGGGAATCCTGTCAGTGACGCAGGCGCCGTTCGGCGAGATCTTCGCCACTGCGATGTAGGTGTGCGTTGCCTTTGCCGGGTCGCCCGCATCTTCGTGGGCAAGCACGCCGACGACAAGGGCAACCGGCAGCTGCTTTCCGTCCGTGGTCGCCACCCGCCATTCCGCCTTGTCGCTGAGGGTGAACATGGCGCGTGTCACCACCTCGTGATAGTCGAGCGGAAAGACGTGCTGTGCGGCGTCGACGACGTCGATCGATACCCGGCCGGCATCGACGGGTCGCACGGCGAGGGCATAACCGGCGACGCCGGGACACAGGAGATACGGTGTGTCGTTCGGGTCGCTCCGGTCGATTTCCTTGCGACAGGAACCACCACCGAGGTCGGTGAAGACAGACTGGAGTGCGCCGGCGGGCGCCGATTGCGAACGCCCGGATGAATCGCCATTCGTAGGCGAGCAGCCACACAAAAGAAGGGCGTTCACCGCGAACGTGGCAACAGTCGACCGTCTCAATCGGAGCTCCTGCGATGGAATGCGGCTCGAAGGTCGCGGTGCAGCGTCCCGCGCAAGCCCCAAGTATCTCCTGCCCTGCTGCCTGGGGGCCAGTATCGAAGAGTGCGCGATCGGGACGTCGCCTGAGTTCGACGTTCGAACTTGGCGTACCTGTGCAACCCGTCGGGCAACTTCGCGGTGGCGGCTGTAATGTCCGGCCTCAGCCGGACCTTTGCCAGGAAAGTTCGAGATCCATTCCGACGAACTCACCATAGTCGCCGGCGGCATCGGCAACCGCCGATGTGTCCCTCTTGTTGAGCGGCTCGAAGGGCGTCAGCGAGACGGCAATCCGGTCTTCTTTCACGGCGCGTCTCCATCCACCGACGACCTTTCCACCAACGACGATTGGAGCGCTGAACGGATCGTGGCCCACGACGCGTTTCCATCGTGACAGGTCGAGAGCGGCGCTGCGATCTTTGTAGGCGATCAGGTATTCGTCGTAGAGCGGCAGCAAGTACGCGGTTCGCGATTGGCGCAATGTCGGAACGGACGTCGAGAACCAGTAGGTTGTGCCACGCACAGTGTCCCGGGCGAGATCGCGTTCGGCGAGTGCAAGACCGGCGCGTGCGTCGGACATCGCCAGGCCGGACCACCAGGCGAAGTCCGGAATCTGTGCCGGTCCGTGGCTCGTGAAATAGCGACGCGCCAGTTCCGCGAGCGCTTCATCACGAGTGAGCGCTCGTGTCGGCGGAACCCTGTCATCGAGCAATGCGTAGGTGTGGTGCCT
>Ga0207701_10001719_pt1 | contig 22863 bp, 20 predicted proteins | sample KBSSwiSSwithPhiX_FD_184294 | JGI IMG/M metagenome (GOLD analysis project Ga0207701, IMG submission 184294) | Switchgrass rhizosphere bulk soil microbial communities from Kellogg Biological Station, Michigan, USA, with PhiX - S5 (SPAdes) (version 2) | ecosystem: Environmental > Terrestrial >... | reverse complement strand
TTTCTATAGCGAATCGTGATATCGGGGGTGGGCATATAGGACCCACCAGTTGGTCTTCATCTGCTGGCGGTGAGAGTGCTTTCCTTGCATTCAATCCTGATAGTCCGGCTTATGTTATGGGTGGAAGTTACCAGGGCACGATCGAGTTACTCGATGTAAGAGCAAAAGCAGCAACCAATATAATGGCAGCGCCGATACAATATCTTGGCAGGGATGCAAAGGATATGAAATACCGGTATAACTGGAATGCTCCGATTGTCTGGTCGAAGCATGAGCCTAATGTTTTTTATCATGGTTCGCAGTTTTTATTGAAAACTTCAGATTTGGGAAAGTCGTGGAAAGAAATTTCGCCTGACCTTACCCGTAATGAAAAAGAAAAACAGGGAAGACCCGGCGGACCCTATACAAATGAAGCAGTGGGCGCTGAAAATTATGGAACGCTGAGCTATGTAATTGAGTCACCGCATGAAAAAGGAGTTATTTGGACGGGAAGTGATGATGGATATGTACAGCTGACAAGGGATGGCGGAAAAAATTGGAAAAATGTTACGCCGGCCGGATTGGCAGAATGCCTGATCAATGCTATTGAAGTTTCACCACATGATCCTGCCACTGCATATATCGCTACCACCAGGTATAAATTCAATGATCATACACCGGCAATATACAAGACCACTGATTATGGAAACAGCTGGACCAAAATCGTGAATGGAATAGGGGCAAATGCGTTTACACGTGTGGTAAGGGAAGATGTTGTAAGAAAAGATCTTTTGTTTGCCGGAACAGAAACAGGAATATATGTTTCGATGAATGGTGGACAGTTATGGGTTCCGTTTAATCTCAATCTTCCGTTAACACCAATTACAGATCTTAAGATACATCAGGGCGATCTTATCGCATCCACTTCCGGACGATCATTCTGGATTTTGGATGATCTTGGATTGATCCGCCAGTATAAATCAGGTGACAGCAGCATTTCGATCTTTACTCCCGAAGATGCAACCATTGTAAGTGCTTATAGTGAACTGGATGGTAATACCGATAATTTCAATGGATCTTATCCCTATGCAGGAGTTAACCCTGCTTCAGGTGTTGTTATTTATTATCAATTGCCTACACTTAAAGATTCGCAGGTTGTTATACTTGACATCAAAGATGATAAAGGGAACCTGGTGAGATCATTCACCTCCGTAAAAGATTCCACATATATTTCTTTTGAAGGGGCTCCTCCTCCAAATCCCTTGTTATCAAAGAAAAAAGGATTGAACCGATTTGTCTGGAATATGCGTTATCCGACCATGGGCTCTGCTACAAATGTTTATGTGGAAAGCAGCTACTCAGGTCATAAAGCCGGACCAGGAAAATATTCAGTTTCTCTTCGGGTGCAGGACAAGATATCCAATGCTGATTTTTCCATACTGAAAAATCCATTTTATAATACTGATGAAAAAACATACCAGGAATATAATACCATGATGACTGGAATGGAAACAACGTTGAATAAAATGTATAAGATGGTTAATACGATGAATGGCCAGAGGGAACAATTGGAAAACCTGTTGACTACATTACCAGCAGAGGAAAAATATGCCAACCTGAAAAAGCAGGGAACTGAACTTGCAAAACAAATGAAGGCATGGGACGAAGATATGGTACAGCGAAAATCAAAAGCTTATGACGATGTTGAAAATTTTCCGAATAAGTTCACGGCGAATTATATGTATTTGATCAACCAGACAGAAAGTGAAATTCCCCGTGTGAACCAGTCGTCTATTGAGCTCCGAAAAGAGCTCGATGCAGAATGGGCAAAACTGGAAGCCAGGGGAACTGAATTGTTGAATAATAAATTGCCAGCGTATAATAAGGAACTTTGGGATGCCGGCGTTGGTGCCATCTGGAAAAAATGATGCAATATAGATCCATAGTTATTCTGATCATTTTCTTTGGCCTGAATTTATTATTTGTTGATGCGGAAGCAGGAGCAAAGGAAAAAAAATTCAGGGTCATTGGATTTTTTACTGCTAAAAATGACCAGGCACATATCAGTTTCGTGCATGAAGCCAATATATGGCTGAGTAAAATAGCGGGTAAAAATCATTTTATTTATGACTCCACTAACGACTGGTCTAAACTAAATAAATCATTTCTTTCACAATACCAGGTGGTTATCTTTTTAGATACAAGACCGGAAGATTCAGTCCAAAGGGCAGCTTTTGAAAGCTATATGCGTGGCGGCGGAGGCTGGATGGGATTTCATTTTGCCGGCTTTGCTTTAACGGATTCTGATTTTGAGCAAAACTGGAATTGGTATCATAATGAATTTCTTGGATCAGGAGAATATGTCAGTAATACATGGAAACCTACAAGTGCAATTGTGAAAGTGGAAGATCCCAAACATCCTGCGGTAAAAAAAATGCCATCCACATTTACAACAGCACCCAGTGAATGGTATCGTTGGAAAAATGACCTGCGGTTAAATTCCGATATCGATATTTTATTATCAATAGATCCCGCAAGTTTTCCTTTGGGTACAGGACCCAAGCCTCATGAGATCTGGCATGAAGGATATTATCCTGTTGCCTGGACCAACAGAAAATACAGGATGATTTATTTCAATATGGGTCACAATGATATTGACTATCCACATAATTCAAATGCCAGCCTGTCTCAGACTTTTGAAAATGAAATGATGAGAAAGTTGGTATTGGATGCACTGCTCTGGCTTGGAAATGGTAAAAAATGAACGCATTGATAAATTACAAAAGCCTCCAGAAATGGAGGCTTTTTTTGAATTCTCATGAACCATTTAAACATGAGAATACCCCTAGGATGAATGAAGCACAGAATTAAAATTTATCCCACCAAAGTTTGGTGCTTACCTTGTCACCGCCGATAGCTGCTGCTGCGGCTTCATAGTTGGTTTTATTTACGTTTTGTTCGTTAACCGGATATGGATAACGGACAGGTATATCCGATAATGCATCATGTGCTGGTTCCAGAATAGGATAGTCAAATCTTCTCCAGGCGATCCATGCATTCCATCCACGATTGAAAAATGCGACCCATTGTTGCATTCCGATGCTTTCTTTCCAGTTTGCAGAATTATAAGGAACACTTGCGATGAATGCACTTGCTTCAGCATCTGTAGCACCCCAAAAAAGAATTGATGCACGAATGGCATTTTCATAATGGCCCTGGGCTGTACCTGGAACAGTATAACCCCTGGCAGCTGCTTCTGCGAGATAAAATTCTACTTCAGAATAATCCAGCAAAGGACCTGGATAATCAGGTTCTGTAATAGTTGGATTAACATGCGAGTATTGAGCATATGCTGATTGTACACCCGGATCAGCACCGGAATAATTTACTCCCGACTGATCTGGTGTAAAGAAAAATTTAAGTCTTGGGTCATGGGTTTCGTTGAGGAACTCAACCAGGGTACTTGCTGCAACAAAATCATCCCTTCCACTTTGTACAAGATCAACCCATATTGGATTTGTATTGGGTGGTGTACTCAGATACCTGATCTCAGCATTGTCTTCACTAGATTCAAAAACACCTCCTTCAACAGCTGACTCCACTACTTCCTTTGCCCTGTCGGGATCATCATCTGCAATGAGCAAACCCATTTTTAGTTTTATTGAGTTGCCGAATTTTATCCATTTTTCAACGTCACCTCCATAGATAAGATCAGCCGTAGTAAAACTTGGATTGTTCGGGTTAAGTTTACCAATGGCTGCATCCAACCTGTTGAGTACATCATCGTAAATCGCTTTTGCAGTATCATATTTTGGAAAAGGATTATCGATATCCATTGCCTGTGTATATGGCACATCGCCATATGTAGCTACGAGATAATACCAGGCATATATTTCAAGGATTTCCGCAATAGCAAGTTGATTATTTGCCCTTGCAGTATCGGCAGTACCCGTTGGAGTGAGCACATCAGTTGGTATAAGGTCTTTAGCTTCCCTGATATCGCGAATCACATCCCTGTATAAAGCATTCCAGATCGCATCGTTGATCTCTCTTGTTCCAAGATCATACTGGCTTTCTTCCGGATATTGCGTTTCCTGCCAGTGTTGGACTATGAGCCTGTAAATATTCGTGTTCACATTGGAAGAAGCCAATACATTACCGAAATTTCGCTGCGCATTGGTAAATAGCGAATAGGATGGTGCTGTAGAAGCATTTTTAGGATCTGTATTCAGGTCTGTTATGTCTTTGGTGCAACTGGCCAAGCTAAATGCCAGTATCGATATAAATAGAATAATCTTTTGCATAGTCGTAAGTTTTAGAATCTAAACCTGGCATTGAATGTAACTACACGTGTATTCGGATATGCTCCGCCCTGGTATCCCTGGAGATTACCAGAACTAATGGCATCTTCTGGATCAGCATAAGGAAGATTTTTTTTGATGATCCAGAGATTTCGTCCGGCAAGAGTAAAATCAATTCCTTTAAAAGTTTTTTTTGATCCAAGCCATTTATCGGGAAGTGCATATGTGAGTGCTACTTCACGAAGTTTGATATAAGTGGCGTCGTAGATAAATCCTGCTGTAGGCTGCCGATAGCCAAGTGTTCCTTCTGAATTTGCACGACGCTTAGTATTTGGATTTCCCTGTGGATCAACACCCGGGAGTATGATACCACCTCCGTCAGCAACGGTATTTCTGGAAGGATTTCCCAGATCATTTAGTCCTACTGTTTCAGGATAGAGACCTGTACCATAGCCATAGAACAAATCAAGAGAAAATAATTCACCACCCTGGCGAGTATCGATGAGGAAATTGAAATTGAAATTTTTGTATTTGAATATGTTGCTGATTCCACCAACCCAGTCCGGATTTGCATTTCCAATGACTTCATTGGATGTTGTAGAGATCAGGTAACGTCCATTGGTCTGGCTGACTGTTTTATCAACAGCACCTTTTGTAACGTCTTCTGTATATACAAAATTAGATCCCCTGATGGTGCCATAAGGCTGACCGAGTGTTGCATTTAGAGAAACACCTCCCTGGAAATCTGCCAGAACCAAATTGTCAGCTCCTTCAAAAAGTTCAACTACTTCATTTCTGTTCCTTGAATAATTCAGATTAATGGTCCATGAAAAATTCTTTGATTGTATCGGAGTCAGGAAGACAGTTGCTTCAATTCCTTTATTTTCTATCGTACCTGCATTCAGGAATTTGGAAGTATATCCAGTTGCAGTTGAAACAACAACCGGAAGGATCTGGTCAATTGATTTTGCATTATAAACGGTGAAATCAAGGCCAAACCTGTTTTTAATAAATGTCATTTCAATCCCGGCCTCACCACTTCTTGTCCTCTCTGGTAATAAGTCGGGATTGTTTTTAGTTCCACTCACGGAAGATTGGGGATCAGAACCAAATGGCGGAATTACAGTATACACATCATTGACACTGAACAGTGGTGCATCATTGCCGACTTCTGCATAGTTGGCCCTTAACTTACCGAAACTAAGCCAGGTTGCAGAGGGCAGCAATTTCGAAAAAACAAATCCAAGGGAAGCAGAAGGATAATAGTATACATTATTTCCTTTTGGCAGGGTAGATGATTCATCACGGCGAATTGTACCGTCGAGCGTAATCATATCTCTCCAAATAAATGTTGCACCGGCGAAAATGCCACGTATTTCCCTGGTACCATCAAATTCAACAGGAGCATTTGGAGTATTCAAAGAATTAGAAAGTGCATAAATTCCTGGAACGATAAGTCCGCCATTGGTAGAAGATCTTATGCTATTAGTATTCTGACGGCGGATATTGCTTCCCAACAGTCCCCTGAAAGCAAAGTCTTTGGAAATATCTGTATTGAAAGTGGCTAACAGGTCATAGTTGTTTTCTTTATAGGTTCTGTCAAATCTTGAATAAGACGACACACCAACGCTACCTACCGCCTGCCTTTCTTCCTGCAATTCTGCATAACTATCCTGGGATATACGACCCATTATACTTACCCAGTCGGCTATTTTATAATTCAGACTGATGAATCCAAAATAGCGATCGCGTGAATCTGATTCATAATTTTCGTAGCGGGTGAAATATGGATTATCCCAGAAATTTGGTGTAAGGTCATCAGGATCTTTCCAGTTCCAGGTGGTGTTTGCTTTATTTCTTAAATAAGCATCTTTTTGATCTTTAACATCCACATTAACTTCCCACCATTGCCGGAAATTCGTCATCAGGTTTTTGTCATCATAGCCTGTTCCATATCTGCCTGTTCCCCTGATATTTGAAAAATTTACAGAGGCAGCCGCTGTAAGTTTTGCGGCAATATTATATGAAGCGCCAAAGTTGACCAGGTTTTTCGCCACAACACTATTGGGCAAGATTCCTTTGTCATCTGTTCGGGTATATCCAAGTTTAAAATTACCGCGGTCATTTGCGCCATCTATAAAAACACTGAAATTTGTGGAAATAGCATTTTCAAAAAAATCACTTGGATCATTATCTGCGGCTTTCCATGGTCTTTTTGTCAGATAATTTGGTGATGTAGGATCAAAAGCATCCCAATGATAAACCTGCAGACTTGTATCAAATGGTCCACCATAAGATGCATCTTCCAGGAAAGGGACAACAAGATCCTGAGTGCTATCACCATCAATATCGCGATATAAAAAATAACCTGTGGAGTCTTCGTAGAAGGCGCCATAGCCTGCACCGTATTGGTGCTGGTAAGTAGGGAAAGTTGTTTTGTCAACCATTCCCAGTGAAACTGATGTGTTCACAGTAATGCCAAGCCCTGACCTTCCTTTTTTTGTGGTGATGAGTATAACACCATTACCTCCCTGTGAACCATAGAGCGCACTTGCTGCTGCACCTTTCAATACAGTAATAGTAGCAATGTCATCAGGGTTAATGTCGGAGGCTGCATTACCATAATCATATCCGCCCCTGCCTGTTTTCTGGTTATTTGTATTGGTATTTGCATTGTTGAATGGAATGCCATCAACAACAAACAGGGCCTGGTTATCTCCTGTAATTGATTTGATTCCCCGGATGATCACATTGGTGGAACCACCCAGTGTATTGGTTTGTTTTACATCAAGTCCCGAGATTCTTCCCGACAAATTCTGGACAAAGTTGTTACTCCTGTTTCGATTCACTTCTTCACCGGGGATCTGCTGTGCAGCATAGGGAACCTGGTTCCTTGATCTTCGTAGACCCAAGGCCGTTACTACCACTTCCTGCAGCCTTTGTTCTTCCCGGTTAAGGATTACCGTTATACTGTCGCCACTTACGGAAACAGTTTTGGAAGCATATCCTGTTGCTGATACTGTTATGGAATTGGAGGTTAATGTAATGGTAAATTTTCCCTTGTCATCTGCTGTAACAACATTGGATTTTGAAGTTTCTGTTATAGTTGCAAAAGCAATTGGTCCGGCAGAATCCAATACTGCACCCCGCACTGTTCGCTCACCCTGCCCGTAGCATATATATGCAGGCAGGAATAGCATAGTAATTAGCCATTTCGTCAGTTGCATATTTTGGTTTTTTAACGTTTAATTAATTTATAAAGTTGGCTACAGCTAAAGGTTTGCTCATTATATAATTATTAGAAAACCTTATATTTTTTTACCCTGTAAAATGGCATGATTATGTATTTATAACTGGTATAAATACACCAGAATGCAAACACATTTAGTGACATCTTTACAACAATATTTTGGATATCCATCGTTACAAAAAATAGATCCCAATACACAGGAGGTTTCAGCTGGTCAGGATCATGAACAGTTCAGATTTGGCCAGGCAATTATTCCAACTGTGATAGTTGGTATCGCCAGATTTTTATCAACCGAACAGGGAATGAGATCATTCAGGAGTGGAGAAACATACCCAAACTGGGGAAGCAGAATATTTGGACGAAACAATATTGAATTGTGTAAAAGAATCGCCGATTATTCTAACCTGAGGTGGGAGGAAGTAACGCCAAAAATGCACGAAGTAATAGATAGGGCTTTTTGGATGATCAGAAGTAAAGGAATTGGTAATGACGATGAACTCAGGAATTTTATCGAGCATGAAAAAAATCTTACCCTCATTTTTCTCCCTGCAACATTGAAATTAGGTGAGCTCCTGGGGAATGATGCGCTCGACGACCGCACTCATAAGATGGAAGGTCCTGTATCAAGTTTCATCAAAAAACTTGGTGGAAGTTTTGACAGTGCGGAGCAAAAAACTCCGGATGATGGGAAGATCTAAACATTTTACTGTTGAATAATTTCTCTTAGTTTTTGATACCATACCCATGCGAAAAAAAACTGCCTTAGCGGAACTGGATGAATTTTTTGAAAAGATCATTACCGTTGTGCTGAGATTTTATACTAGTTCCTTTGCCATTATCGGTGCAATTATACTCGTGGTCATCTACCTGATTCATTCAGATTTTATGCAACAGGATATAAAAGAATCAATCAGGGACATTATGACCTGTTTAAGTTTTATTATATATTTTATGGTTCAGAAATCAGTGAGTCGGTATTCTTTAGCCATTCAGATCAAACTGGATGAACTGGTTGCTTCACATGAAAAGGCGAGTAATGACATTGTAAGTGTGGAACAAAAAACTGAACATGAATTGGAGGAAATTGCCCGGCGTTATCGCGAGCAGCAACAAAAGGAAGGATCGGAGACGAAAACTTCCGATAATCTATACGATCGTTAAATCTGAAATATTAATTGACTATCCCGTTTTCTTTTTCGGTCCACCAAGACTGGCTTTAAGCTGCGACATGAGGTCCGTTGTATCAGACTTCACCACGCGCATTTGTGGCGCACTAACTTTTTTACCTTTAGCTTTCGCGTGAATGAATTTCAACAATTTGGCTGAATATTCATCTTTGTATTTGGAGATATCAAATTCTGTAGTGAGTTGATCTATCAACTCGATGGCCATTTTTAATTCTGCTGGTTTGATGGTGGTTTTTGCCGGTTCGATTTCTTTGGTGTCCCTGATTTCCTGGCTAAACCTGAGTTTATTTAACACCAGCAATTCTCCCATAGGTTTTAACAAGGCGATGTTTTCCCTGGTTCGTAATACATATGTCCCGATACCACATTTGCCTGTTTTTGCAAGTGCATCACGAAGTAATGCATATGGTCGGACTCCGGATTTTTCCGGACTGAGATAGTAAGGGGTTTCAAAATAAATTCCATCGATCTCGTCTTCAAATACGAATTCTGAAATTTCAATGGTCTTGGATTTTTCCGGACTGGCATTTGCAAAATCGTCGTCATCCAGAATAACATACTGGTCATCCAGTTTATATCCCTTCACAATATTTTCCCAGGCCACTTCTTTGCCTGTGCTTTCATTTACTCTTTTGAACCGGATATGGGAATGGTCTTTTTTATCAAGCATTTCCAAATCGAGTTCGCTCTGCTCAATGGCAGAGTATATTTTAACGGGAATATTGACCAGTCCAAATCCAATTGAACCGGTCCAGATTGCTCTCATGGTTGTTTATAATTCTGTGATAAAGATGTGTAAAATATTCATGCCGGAGAAGGGTGTTTGACTCGCTCGAAAAATGTGGAATCGGCTCCACTTCCCGTCCATTGTGGATTGTAGGGTAAGCAGGCATGATAATTTCAAAATAATATGAAACAAATTATTTTTTTATGAGCACAAAAATGAAAAACACCACTGTAAAAAGTCTGGGTTTCGCACTGATTTTATCCATGTTTTCTGTGATAGCAATGGGGCAGGAACAACAGACTCCTGAGGAGACAGGAATAAATGCCAAGTTTGGATTTAAAGGCGGTATTAACTTCTCCAATCTCTATAATATTAATGTAGACGATAATAACAAAAGAGTAGGATTTAATATTGGAGTATTCGCAAAACTTCCCATTTCAAAAGGTGTATCAATTCAACCTGAATTGTTGTATACTACTAAAGGTTCAAAATTAAACTATACCAATTTTACCCTTGGAGCAGGTGAATACAGATTTAATCTGAATTACCTGGAATTGCCTGTGCTGGCAGTTTTCAACCTGGGTAAAAATTTCAATTTACATCTTGGCGGATATGCAGCATATCTCACCAATACTAATGTCACCGATGCAAAGAACGATGGTACAATTGATGAAATTGCAGATCTCAACGCGTCAGATTTTAACCGATGGGATGCAGGTCTTGTAGGTGGCCTTGGATTTGATATCAATAAACTCACCATTGGCGCAAGGTATAATTATGGTTTAGTGGATGTTGGTAAAACAGGTAATGTTTCCAGCCAGCTGATAGGTAAATCAAAAAACAGTGTACTCTCCTTATACGTTGGTATTGGGCTATAGTTTTTATTCATTCATTTTTATAAAAATCAATTTTATGGCTAAGTATTCCAGGAAAAGTGAGAAGACAATTGGCGATGCTGTTTCCCGGGCCAAGCATGGTAAACTGACCAGCGGCAAAAGCAATAAAAAAGTAAAATCAAGAAAACAGGCTATTGCAATTGGTATTTCAGAAGCCCGTGAAAAAGGATACAAAGTTCCACCAAAAAAATCTTGACACCAATGGTTTTATGATCCAGTTTAATATTTTAAACAAATAAACATTAGGTTATGAGAAGGAGAAATTCCGGAAGTCAGGGGTTCGCTTCAATGGACCCCGAGCAGCGACGACGCATTGCCCGCAGAGGCGGACTTGCCAATCAGGGAAGTGGGAGCAGGTATGACCGGGGTAATGAGTATGAGGATGATTATGAAGACGAGGATTATGATGATGATTATGATGATGAAGACGAGGATGAGGATCAGGGTTTTCGATCTCGTTATGAAGATGAGGATTATGACGACGAAGATGATGATGATTATGAGGATGATGATCAGGGATATCAATCCCGCTATGAAGATGAGGACGATGAAGATTATGATGATGAAGACGAGGCCGATTATGAAAGCGGACGCCAGTCAGGCGGTCGTCGCCAATTTAGCAGTAGTTCACGCCGTGGCTTCGGTGCAATGAGCAGGGAGCAAAGAACCCGTATTGCCAGGATGGGCGGACAAGCTTCTCATCGCAATGATGGAAGGTCTGGTAATAGTAGCAGATCGGGAAATAATGGAAGATCCGGAAACGGTGGAAACAGAAATAGTGGAAACAGAAATAGTGGAAGCAGATCAAATGACGGACGCAGCAGCGGTTCAAGAAATGGCGGCAGGTCACAGGGCAGAAGCCGCCGCGGATTTGCTTCTATGGATCCTGAACAAAGGCGTGAAATTGCCGCAATGGGAGGCCGAGCTTCTCATGGCGGAGGAAGAGGAAATGGTAACGGTAACGACAACGGACGTAGAAGTTCGGGGAATGGTCGTACCTCTGACTCTTCTAACTCACGCTCAGGTTCCCGCAGTCGTAGCAACGGAAGAGGCTTTGCCTCGATGGATCCTGAACAAAGGCGAGAAATAGCAGCTAAAGGTGGCAGGGCTTCACATGGTGGAGGTCGCGGAAGCAACCGTAACAGTTCAGGCAATGGCAATGGAAATGGAAATGGAAGGCGCAGCAATTCCGGAAGATCCGGCGGCAGAATGCGTTAAAAACTAAAATTTAAAATAAGGGTGCAGGTTTTGATGATCAAAACTTGCGCCCCTGTTTTATGAGACGTTTTGAATATGTCAGCAATATGAAATTCAACGAGTAATAAAATATCAACATATGAGACAATCCAATAAGAAATCTACATCCCCCGAAGGATTAAAAAAAATACAACCAAGAGAAAAATTGCAGAAGTCGGAACAGACTCCGAAGGAGAGAACTGGTGGTTCATCACTGGAAAGATTGTTCATGGCTCAGTTGAAAGACATTTATTACGTTGAAAAACGTTTAATGGAATTATTACCGAGAATAAAACAGGGCTGTACCACGGAAGAGTTGGAAGATGCGTTTGAACTCCATACCCAACAAACTGCAAAGCAGGCTAAGCGGCTGGAAAAAATATTTTCGATGCTAAAGCAGGAACCGGAAACAAAAAGATGTGAGGCTCTGGAGGGATTATCGAAAGAGGCAGAAGAGACGCTGAATGAAACTGAAGCAGGGAGTATGACCCGTGATGCAGCGTTGATCATTACTGCGCAGAAAGTAGAGCACTACGAAATTGCTTCTTACGGGGGTTTGATGGCTCTAGCCTTTACTCTGGAACTGCCGCATGTTGCGCGCTTACTGGAAAAAACCTTATTTGAGGAGGAAGAAACAGATCATCTGTTAACAGAAATAGCAGAAGGGTTTATCAATTTCGAAGCTGAAGAAGAGGGGGCTTACAGCTGGCAATCTAACGGCACACAACAAGATGCCTGATATACTTGTTTCTTTTTTATTCCTCAGTCATTACCGGTTTTTTAACCGGTAATGTTCGTTTATACATTCACGTTATGCCGGAAGGGACACTATAAATTCTGATCCTTTACCGGGAATACTCGATACCCTTATATTGCCATGATGGTTTTCCAGGATCTTTTTGCATATTGCCAGGCCTAACCCCATGCCCGGAAAATCTTTCCGCCCGTGCAGGCGTTGAAAAATAATAAAGATCTGATCGTTGTATTGTTGATCGATCCCTATCCCATTATCTGCAATGCTGATTTCATGGTAAACATGGCAGGGATTATTTATACTGTCTTCAGTGATTTGATTCTTCACCAGCCTGTAATTAATTTTTATTTCTGGTTTTTTATCAGAAAATTTTAATGCATTGGAAATCAGGTTGGCAAAAAGTTGAAACATTTGCAGATTATTGCCAAATATTGTGGGAAGCGGATCTGTAGATATAATAGCTCCTGTTTCCTGAATCAGTATTTCGTAGTCTTCGTAAACATTCTGCAGGATCGTGTTCAGGTCAACAGAAACAAATGATTCCTGGGAATTTGAAATAGTGCTGTATTGAAGCAAAGACGTGATGAGATCACTCATCCTTTGTGTACTTACAGAAATTTTGTTGAAATAGCTTTCCATGCCATTTAACGAATTGCTGTTTTTCTGGATGAAGTCAGAGAAAAACAAAATTTTTCTCAGCGGTTCCTGAAGGTCATGGCTTGCTATATATGTGAAGGATTCGAGTTCGCGATTACTTTTTTCAAGTTTGTTATTGATCTGCATTAATTCATCGTTAGCCACTTTCAATTCCTGTGTTCTTAGAGCTATCCTGGATTCCAATTCTTCTGAAAATTTCTTTTGCTCCGTTATATCTAATACAGTACCTACAAAACGGTAGGCATTTCCCCTTTCATCAAAAAATGTTTTACCATTCACCTTCAACACTTTTTCTTTCCCGGTAGAAGCGTCGATAATACAAAACTGGAGATCAAGATTACCACCGGAATCAAGTTGCAAAGCATATTGAATGGCAGTGATCACATGGGCCCGGTCTTTCGCTATGATGGTATCATAAAGCGACATCATGCCGATCTTTTCAAATTCATTGAAACCAAATATTTCCCGGGTTCGATCAGACAGATCCAACTCATCGGTGATTGGGTTGTAGTCCCAGGTTCCCATATGAGTTGATTCAAGGGCAAGCCTTAACCTGGAATTGGATTCTTTTATTTTTTCTTCCGAAACTTTGAATTCGTGGATGTTGGTAGCAGTACCAAACCATTGTATGGACTGACCGCCTTTTTCCATTTCCGGGTATGCCCGACTAAGATGCCATTGATAACTCCCGTTTTTCATTTTGAGGCGATGTTCTTTCTGATAAGGAACGCCTTTTTTTACAGAATCAAACCAGGCCATTAAAGATGGTTTAAAATCATCCGGATGGATCATGGATTCCCATTCATAACCTATCTTATCGCCATATAAATATTCGTTTATCCTGTTATTATAATATTTTACTTCTCCATTATTATCAGCAATCCAAACAAGTTGTGGTACAGCATCAGACAGCAACCTTAATTTCTTTTCGCTTTCGATCAATGCTCTTTGTGCATTTTTCTGTTCCGTTATATCCAACAGCATATTCACTGCACCATCAATATTGCCGGATTCATCAAAAATGGGTTGCGGATGGAAAATGATATTTCTCCGGCTGCCGTCCTGCCGCTCAATTATGATCTCTGTGCGGGGCATTGTTTCTCCAGTCAGGGTTAGTGCAACCGGACAGTCTTCTTTTTTAAGTGGATTCCCGTCCTTGTCAAATATTTTCCAAGTTGAATGAAGAGCATCAGGTCCGGATGGTGGTTGTCCGCCCCAAAGTTCCAATGCTGCCTGGTTATACAACAGGATATTTCCTTTGTTGTCACAGGTATAAACCGCAGCAGGTAATCCCTGGATAAGGCTTCTGTATTTAAGTTCGCTGGACTCAATGTTTTTTCTCAGTTGCACTTGTGAAGTGATCTCTGTGCTCACTACCATTATTTTGTCAGTGAGTCCTTCAGAATTTAATAGTGGCTGATAGAGATATGTAAAGAAAGCTGTTCCTGTTTTTCCATAATTGGAAAGGTCAACTTCAAATTCATGGTTATAGTAAGGTTCACCCGTTTCCATGCAAGTCAATAATATTTTATCCAGTCCTTTTTCGCTAATGGCAGGAAAAAGGTCAACTACTGATTTGCCGATGATCTCTGCCGGTATTTTATTAAGTAGCTGATAAGATTTAATATTTGCTTGTTCTACGATCAGCTGTGGGCCCGACAATATAATTATTGCAGAAGGGGAGTGGTCAACAAGTTTGCGTAGAATGTTTTCACTTTCCAATATTTTTTCTTCCAATTTCCTTTTCTCATGAATATTGGTAGTTGTGCCATACCATTTAGTTATGTTCCCCTGGTCATTAAAAACAGGTACGGCCCTGGCGAGAAACCATCTATATATTCCATCAGTTCCTTTAAGACGATATTCTGTTTCAAAAACATTTTTCTTTACATAGGCTTCCTGCCATTTGCTTTTAATGGCGACAAGATCATCTGCATGAAGGGCATTCTGCCAACCGCCATTTAACAATTCTTCTGAAGTTAGCCCTGTATATATATTCCATTGCTGGTTGTGAAAATATGCATTACCATCGGGGTCGGTTACCCAAACCATTTGAGGAATTGAATCTGCCATCTGCCGGAAATTTTTCTCGTTGGCACGATGGATCTCCGCAATTTTCAATGCCTGGATCCGGGCTTCTTCAAAGGATTTGATCTTGACAATTTCAGTTGTGATCTGGTCTGCCACGAGTTCATAAAAACTCGCATATTCAGGGGTTAGTTTTTTATGTGGATTTACGCCTGCAATAATGATGACTTTTGGTCTTTCTGCACCTGGCAATGTGATGGGTAATAAAATCCCTTCTTCCGGTGAGGTTTTCCAAATACCTCCGGGCATTTCACCCAGTCGTGATTTTAAGTCATGCACCATTACAGGGGCTTTGGTGCCGATGCATTTTAAAAAATTCCGGGAGCCTAATTGTCCGGGTTCAAAACTTAATGTAAAAGGTGCCTTCGATAATGAAGTATTGTCAATCCCCGTGCTACCGATCAATCTGGCGCCTGTATTGTTTTCATTGATCCGGTAAAACAAAGTAAATGGGAAATCGATATTGTTTTTACCTATGATGGCGAGGCATTTTTCGTACACTTCGTCAACATTTTTAACATCAACTATATGTTGTCCCATATCCCTGAGCATGCGTAAGTGTCGATCATTGATCACTTCAGTTGTTGTTTCTTTTACAACGGCAAAAACAGCAAGTATAGCGCCATGATCATCACGTACCGGGCTATAGGAATAAGTCCAATAGGTTTCTTCAATGTAGCCATACCGCTCGATCAAAAGCAACTGGTTATTTTCCCATGTAGGCTCTCCCGTTTTTAAAACATTGTTCAGCATGGGACCAATAGTTTCCCATATTTCCGGCCATACTTTATTCGCCGGTTGTCCGAGAGCGTGAGGATGCTTGGTGGTTCCCAGGGTTGGTCTCCATGCATCATTGTAAACGAGCCTGAATTCGGGCCCAATCCATAAAACCATTGGGAAAAGTGAGTCAAGACATAAGCGGAGAGAAGTCTTTAAAGCTGTGGGCCAATTTTCGGGTATACCTAAAGGTGTGGCAGACCAGTCAAATTCCCTGATTAGTTTTCCCATTTCACCTCCATGGGCAAGGAACTCAGGAAACATTGTTTCGCGCCTAATCATGCCTTTAAGTAAACTTATACTTCCGGATATGGAAAATCCGTGCCAAAATATTTACCAGGGATGAAATATTAGAAGGCTTAACGATAAAATCTGATGCACCCATTTGTCTTGTTTCTTCAATAGCCCTGGGATCAGATGAAGTGGAATAAATATATATCGGAACATTCTTCAACCTGTCCGTTTTTTTTATTTCTTCCAGGCATTGACGACCATTCATCCTTGGCATATTCCAGTCTATGAAAATAACATTGGGTATTAAACAGGGATCAGAATTTAATTTTTTAAGAGCCTCCATTCCACTGAAAGCATAGTTTAGCGTAATGGATGGATCGATCTCATCTAGTGCCATTTTGAAGATTTCCAGATCATCTTCATCGTCATCAATGAGAAAACAGTTCGTCAGTTGCTTCACAATTTCCATTTGCTTAAAGATAGTTTTTTTGAATCAGGAAATTCATCTAAACCAAGCCAAGAAATTGCAGGAAAGAATAAAAATGAAAAAAGTATGACATTCCTGTAGAGAATATTCTACAGCAGAAAGGGTAGAGATTACACATTAAATTTTCTTTTGGGTTCGACGGAATTATTGGTAGAATTCTACTTTACCGGTATGTTTATAGTACCAAGCCATTTGAAGTAATTTAATGACCAGAACGGATTTCACCACGGAATTATTTGTGGTTGTCTGGTGGTCAATTTTGGCTTCGCCGGTCATCCTAATAAAATTCCCTTTTTTCCGGTTAATGCATTTGATGGTGACGTGAAAATCCTTCTGATGCATAGATTCAGGAAACAATTCTTCTGTAAAACAAATCAATTTGTTTTCTGCATTTAGGTAATAGGGTTCAACCAAAATAGATTTTGCTCCCGGATAGACATCGGAAACGATATTCAGGATCGCATAGTTGGTATGGCCGATCACATTTCTTATTACATTCAGTTCTTCGTGTATGTATTTCATAAAATGCATTAATTAAAAATATACTGGGCCGTTGTTTCTTCATAAGAAGGATAAAAAGGCTGCAATAATCTATTGATAAAGCTTAAAAATCTTTTTGCCCTCATCCTGGTTTGACCGGTTTGCCATTCCCGGTATTCAGCAGAATAAACTTTTACTTTTATCAGTAAAACTTTTTCTGAAATTTCGGAACAGCAGTTTAAGTTTATACCTGTCAATTCACTTATATGCCGGAGATCCCTTACAATACTGGCCTTCCCGTATATGTTTACTGAAAACGGAATGCCTTTACGATAGAAAGAAAGCCTGGCAGGAAAATCTTCCTCATTCGATTGCATGTATGCATCGTTGTTGAGAAAAAACCATATACCGCCATTTTCGTCCATTCTTAATGCCGATATAATGCTTGTTGCAGAAAAATTGTCTTTTGGCCGGGCATTAAAAAATAAAGCACTCCTGATCATGTTTATTTTTTGCTGTATAAAGCCCAGGTTTTTATCGTTCACTGAGATTACCATTTTTAATTTAACAATATTCAAAGCATATACCGTGTTAATTGGCACGCTTAATGTGGAACCAAATCCACTTAGTTGTTAGTTGATGGTTGTTGGTTGTTAGTTAGTGCAAGAGAACTAGTGCTGACAAAATGCAACTAACAACCAACAACTAACAACCAACAACCAATTTGCTCCCCATTCTGAGGAAATGACTCCACATTTTCCGGGTTTTTGTTGTAGAATTCAGACATTTTCAGAGTGGCATCAAGATTACATTAAATATATTGCCGAGTGAAGATTTCATGCGTTGCGATTATCCTTCTTTTTATCGTAGGCAACTCAATACTCGGGCAGTTTGGATGGAAGTCAGATCATTTTTATGATCTGACTTTTTTTATTTGCCAGTTTATTTTATCTCTTTTCAAATAATTTCAAAATGAATACGAAAATCAGTTCCGATAAACTTAAAAAAGCAGAATCATTTAACAGGATCACAGGAGTAGTCACTTCTGCCGCTGGTAGTCCTGTTGCCATCATAAGTTCATTTCTGTTAATTATACTATGGGCGATTGGCGGGTTATTCTTTGGTTTTACGGATACCTGGCAATTGATCATTAATACCCTTACCACCATTATAACTTTTTTAATGGTATTTACTATTCAGCATTCCCAGAATAAAGAAACCATGGCAATACAATTAAAATTAAATGAATTGATTGCCTGTAATGAAAATGCGAGCAACAGGCTGGTAGATATAGAAGATCTTACCGATGCAGAGGTTAAGTTGATCAAAGAGTTTTATACAAGGCTCTCTGTGCTTTCTGCCAAAGAGAATAATCTTAAAGCATCTCACTCACTGGATGAAGCTGAAGACATCCATGAACGCAAATCCAAAACAATAAGAAAAGAAACAGGTGATACCCAAAAAGCCCGCTAACAGGAACAAATGGCATTATTAAATGATGGCATTGTTATTTAAACACTATCCTATATTGAGGATATGTATACAGAATTTATTGAAGTAAATACAGATTGTATAGTGGCCTGCGAGCAATGCGTCCAGGCTTGTTTATCGGAAGGCAAGGCATTGAATTGTTGCAAAATTTGCCTTGATTGTGCAAATCTCGGAACCCTGGCAACCAAAATGATATCGTCAAAATCTCCTTTTGCCGATGATATCCTGATGTTGTATGCTGAAGCCTGTGATGCCTGTGCTGCAGAGTGTGAAAAGCATGCACTGTACTATCATCATTGTAAAGTTTGTGCAGAGGCTTGCCGGGATTGCAGCAGGAACTGCCGCGATTTGATCCTGCAGATCAGAGACTAATTGCGATGCGCGAAAATCTGGCATTGATATTTTGTTGTCCCTCAAAACAATTACAATGCAGAAGAATTATTTGGAAACTGAGGCGCGCAGGAAGGCAGCTGATATAATCAACGATGCAGAGACGTGTTTTTTTATTACCCAATTTTCAGGGACCTCAAGGCCAATGGCCACAACAAGATTTGACGAAGAAGGTGTGATATGGTTTTTTACTGATATTAATTCAAGGAAAGTAAAAGACATTAAATCAGATACCGAGGTCCGACTGTTATATGCGCATACGGGGAAAAGTAAATTTCTGGATCTTCAGGGAGAAGCTGAGCTGATCACCGATCGCAGTATAATCAAAGAATTATGGAACCCGGTTATTAAAGCGTGGTTTCCTGAAGGTGTTGATGACCCGGACCTTTGCTTAATTAGGATCCTGCCTTTCAGTGCATATTATTGGGATGCAGAGTCTGCGAAAATGATACAAATGGTAAAAATAGCAGCATCAATTGTGACTGGTAAATCGCTTGCTGAAGGTAAGGAAGGCGAGTTAAGTTTTTAAGGTCGGAATTTTTCTGCTGGTTGGATACGATTAATTGACGTGTGGTTCGAGTATCCTGGTGAGTTCAAGAATCAGGTTATTATCATACCTCAGGTCTCCCGGGATTTTAATCACTTTCCATTCCGTTTTGGTGATACAAACCATTGCAAACAGGTATCGTCTGCTGGGTGAGTATATTTCAAAAACCGGAAGGTCAAATATTTTGTAGTGACTGTAAGCAAAGTGAATTGGTTTTTTATCCTGTATGCTATAATGCCATTTAAGTTTCCTGTAAACAGATTTTTTTGGTTTGAAACGAGATTCATATTTTTCTCCTACCAGGTCTGCCAGTTCTGTAAAGCCGAGATCCTGTTCTGTCCATCTTCCAGTTTCCACATCTGTAAAAAATATGTTTTCATAACCATCGGCAAATCGTAAATGTACCATCGAATGCAGCGGGTGATAGATTTCTGAAAATTCTACATCTGTATTGCTGCCATTATAAAGAATGTTCATTTCATTAGAGATAATAGGTGAACAAAAAATTAACGGGTGAACAAAAGAAAACAGGCCTTACAAGTTTTATCTGCTTGTTACTGGAACTGGTATTATCCAACTCCGGTTAAAAACAATTTAAACTATGCGCAGCCTGCCTTTATCTTGAGTGTGTGTTTTTCAGTATAACTGTCTGTCAGAAGCGGAACATCGTCCGGCTTATATTTTTGTATAGTCCTGTCGCGCTCGTTTTCTGACAGAACAGTTATTCATTTAGGCCAGCTTGCCTTATTGTTTCTTAGTTGCGTCTTCAGCTGGTTTGGAACTTGTTGAGGATACCGGGGCGCCGGTACTACCTTTACGAGATTCCAATTCCTGCAGACGTTGTTTTCTCCTCTCTGCATCTGCTTTTGACTGTGAGTACGTTGTTTCCATAGTGGAAAGCTGCTTATTAATATCTTCAACTTGCTGTTGCAGTTTTTTCTTCTCTGAATCATATTTTGCTGCACTGCTGTCATCCATTTTTATACTGTCTGAGACCTGGTAAATATCATAGTCGATAGACGTAAGATTATTTGTTCCTACAAAATCATAGAGATATGACTTTACCTGTTCAGCTGCAGCTTTATCTGTTTCTTCAGTGATAAAGGAACCATCGGGACGAACTGCTGCCAGGTAAACAATGCTTTTGTCTTTTCCTTTTGCTTCAACCTTAGTAAATACATTTAAACTATCGTTCATTGACGGAGACAGTTTAACATTTTTGTATTGATACTGTCCTTTTTTCATTTTGGTTGCTTTCACTCCGGTTTGCGTCAATTGTGTCTGCATTGCTTTTTCCACTTTGCTGGCGGGTTCATCAATTTCAATTCGAAGTGCAGTTCCTTTTTCCTTACCCATCGTAGTCTGAACTTCCGTTGCTTGTGAAAATCCTGCAAGTGCAGAGAGTGAAAGGGCAACGGTCAGTAGTGTTTTCGATTTCATATGTTCAAGTATTTTATTTAATGAATAAAGAATTAAAAACTGTGCCAAAAATTTTAAAAGCAAAAACACAGTTGGTCATTAACTTTTCTATAATATTTCCATGTTCAATTAATAAGCCAAGACTTGTGGACGATATTCTACAAGTATGTGCATTTGGCTGTAAAGCTTGTCTGTAAAGGTGTTTAGAAGAATGTAAAATGCTATTTCCGTTAGTGTGTAGGAGAGTCTACAGTAGTTTTATGGTATGCAAATTTTAGCCTCTAGGAAAACTAAATAATATGTATACAGACAATTCAAGTGAGTCAATCGGCATACTTAGGGATTTGGTAAAAATTAATAATGACCGAATTGAAGGCTATATTAAAGCAATAGAAGCAACACCTTCTGATCAGACTTCTCTGATTGCCTTATTCAGGCAGATGATCGAACAAAGTGAAGAATATGTTCAGGAGTTACAGGCATTAATTCAATCCCGTGGAGGCGAACAAATAGATCACTCTACAACCAATATGGGAAAAGTATATCGTTTATGGATGGATATCCGATCAGGATTGCAGAGTAATAAATCAAGGACCGTGTTGGAACTTTGCGAATTTGGAGAAGACGCAGCTTTAAAAGCATATAGAAAGGCACTGGAATCAGAAGATACTTTTGATATAGATGTCAGAAATCTTCTTTTTCGCCAGGAATCAGAATTGAGGGATTCTCACGATACGATCAAGGCTCAGCGCGATCAGTTCCAGGTGACCAGATAACATTTCAAAAGGCCAATATCTTTTTGGAAATTCCTGAAACCCCCTAAAAATAAATTTTATGATTACAAAATCAGATAGAACACTGCCATATTTAAAAAGTCTGTCCAGTTGTCTTAGTAAAGTGATGAGGGATGGATATACACATGATATGAAAATTGAAAATGGTGTTATTCAATCTTTACAAAGTGAAAAGACTTACTATCCTCATGAAATTAAGGTCGTGAATTTCTTTCGCTTTGAGGGTTTATCAGATCCTGAAGACAATGCCATTTTATATATCATTGAGACAAGGGATGGCACAAAAGGAACGCTGGTAGATGCCTATGGTATTTACTCAGATCCTGAGATCGATAAATTTATGAAAGCTGTTGAAAGCATTCAAAAAGATGCGAATACAAGTACAAATACTAACGCCTGCTGAACGCGTAATTATTTTTTTGATTATTCGCGTAATTATTTTTGATTATTATAACAACAATTAAAATTGCATGTGATTATGAAAAGGATGAAACAACGAAATGCTGACTATTCCCGACAAGAAGGTTCTTATGGAAGGGATCAATATCGTGGAAGATCCCGTGGTCAATCATATTCCGGAATGGAGGATGATGATGACATGAATGATCGTTATAAAGACGAAGATGGCGATGAGGATGTTGAGTTTGGAAACAATCGTTTGTATGGAGAACGCAACAGTAATAATGGAAATCGCAGATCTGGTTTTTTTGGAAGGCAGGAAGGAGATCAACCCAGAGTCGGACGCGGAGGATATCGTGAGAACGAAGATCGTGGACAGGACTATTGGAACCGCGGACGCAACGAAGGCCGCCGGTGGGGCATGGGATGGGATGACTCATCATATGGAAATAGGGGTCAGTCCGGACATGAAGATTTTGGCCAGGGTAGTATGGGACATCAGCCTTATCAGCAGGCTTTTGGAAATCAGTCTGCATGGCAAAATTATGGACAGGGTTATGGTCAACAAGGTTCACCATATGGACACCAATACGAACAGTATGGTGGTGAGAGCAATGCTTTCGGACAATCTGGTGATCGTCAGCAATGGCCTGATCGTCAATGGGGCGGACAGTCCGGATACCAGGATAATCCATATGGACAACAGTATGGTGGAACTCAATTTGGTGGTTATGGTCAGCAAGGACATTATAACCAGGGACAACAGGGCC
>Ga0207701_10001717_pt1 | contig 22876 bp, 22 predicted proteins | sample KBSSwiSSwithPhiX_FD_184294 | JGI IMG/M metagenome (GOLD analysis project Ga0207701, IMG submission 184294) | Switchgrass rhizosphere bulk soil microbial communities from Kellogg Biological Station, Michigan, USA, with PhiX - S5 (SPAdes) (version 2) | ecosystem: Environmental > Terrestrial >... | reverse complement strand
CGACAAGGAACTGAAGCAGCGTGTTCGCTGGGATGTGTATCTTCTGGTATTGCGCGCAATGGCAATGTTCATCATGGCCGCGCACGGCCTTGCCTTCATTCTGGTCCCACTAATGGCGCTGCTGCTCAGCTATTTTGAGATCTGGCCCGAGCGTGCGCTCGGTGCGGTCTTCGGCGATCCGTCGAGGCTGTACGAATACGACCCCGACAATCCTGCATCGAAGCGGCGCCGACACTGACGACAACTGCTGCGTCGCGGCTAGGAGAGTAACAGCGAGCTATAACGGCTAATTGCGATGGCTACTTCGCAATGCCGACGATTTTGCGGATGTGCTTCTTTTGTTCGATCGCGTCGAGCATGAATGCAGCCACCGCTTTTCGGGACAATGTGAAACCCATCCTGGGTGCAGCGTCCTCCCGACTTCGATAGTTTAAGGAATCTTTCTGAGTGAGACGCGGAGGCCGCGCGATCGTCCAGTCGAGACCGTTGGCCTGGACAATTTTCTCCATGGCAAGGGAATCGCGCATGTGATTTCTAAGAATGAAACTGGCGATGCGATTTGGAATCCCGGGAAAATGAGCGGCTGCCGAGAGAACGACGATCCGTTTCACTCCTGAACGCTGCATGGCGCGGCTTGTGGCAATCGCACTGTCATTGAGAAGAGAGCTTGGTTTGAAGACTTCTCGCGGTCCCAGAGTGGAAATGACTGCGTCATGATTCTGCATGGCCTCAAAAAGTTGGCTTTCGGCCATGGCATTCCCCTTCAAGACAGTCAGCCGCTCGTTTTTTAATGCGATGCTTTCAGGCGAACGCACGAATGCGGTTACATGGTGACCTCTGTCCAGAGCTTGCTGGACGATCTCTTGCCCGGTTCGCCCGGTCGCTCCTATCACAAATAGTTTCATAATCGTTTCCTTATTTATTGAGAGCTCGTTGGTTCTAGTGGTGTTGCATGCGCGAAAGATTCCGTTTGTCGGCAAAATAACGGTGTGACATCCGGATCAGATCCATCGCCGGCTCCAAATCCTCTTCTCTGTGTACAATCACTGTCACGTATCCCGCTTCAGGCGCCCAGCGGTGCTGGCGTGCTTTGCCTTCCGCAAGAACCCGCTCTTGGTCGTCCTTCGCCAATTGAATGTCGCAGTGGCCGTGGCCATGGATATGCATGAACATTTTCCCTCCAACAAAAAATGCGTCGTCGTGGATCCCCGCATTTTGCCGCTCTGTCACATCGGACAAGCTGAGAATCCTGCGCCGTAATTCCTGATGAAGCCCGTCTGAAGATTTGATGGTCATTCCTTTCCCTTGCATGTGTGTTCTTAATCCAGTGTTTGCCGGTAACGTTTCACGCCGATGGTCAAAGCGATCAGGGCAAAGAGCGCCAGCTGCCAAAGCTGGAGCGAGACATCTGCAATCCCGTTGCCTTTCAAAAGGATGCCGCGCACGATTCGCAGGAAATGAGTGAGCGGGAGAACTTCTCCGAGCGCCTGTGCCCAGGCTGGCATACCGCGAAAGGGAAACATGAAACCGGAGAGCAAAATCGACGGGAGAAAGAAGAAGAAAGTCATCTGGACAGCTTGCAGTTGGTTTTTTGCGATGGTGGAAAAGGTGATGCCCATCGCCAGGTTGGCCGCAATGAAGACCAGCGCTACGAAACCCAACAGGAGGAGATTGCCCTCCATCGGCACGTGAAAGAGGACGGAAGCGGCGACAAGAATGACCGTGACCTGGATGTAGCCGACTAAAATATAGGGGACGATTTTCCCGATGAGCACTTCGCTCGGGCGGGTCGGCATCGAGAGAAGATTCTCCATTGTGCCCCGTTCACGTTCGCGGGTAATAGCCAGGCCGGTAATCATCACCATGGTCATGGTCAGGATGACGCCCATCAGGCCGGGAACGATATTGTACTGAGTCACGACTTCCGGGTTATAAAGCGCGTGAATCCGCAGATCGATCGGGCCGTTCGTCCCAGCGAGCGGAGCAAGGGAGCCTTTCAAATCGTTTAGCAATGCTGCGTCGAAAAGCGCCCCTAACGAGCCCAGGGCGGTGCCGGTGGCGACGGGATCCGTCGCGTCCGCTTCGACCAGGACCTTTGGCCGATCGCCGCGCAAGAGGTCGCGACTAAAGTTTTCCGGAATATTCACGACAAACTGCACCTGGCCGCGCTCGAGTAACTTGCGTCCCTCAGTTTCGGTTTTTATCTCGCGAACGAAATCGAAGAAGGTGCTGTTCTTCATCGCAAAAAGCAGAGTGCGTCCCTGGGGACCCTGGTCGGCCAGAAGCACGGCGGCGGGGAGATGCCGCGGATCGGAGTTAATCGCGTACCCAAACAATGTGAGCTGAATAAGCGGAATGCCCAGCATCATGGCGAAGGTGAGACGGTCGCGCCGCATCTGCGTGAATTCCTTCGTCATGATGCCGAGCAGGCGCTGAACCGAAAACTTGGGGTGCCGTTTCATGCCGGAACCTTCTCCGGTGAATCTTCCATCAGGCTGATGAAAGCTTCCTCCAAACCGGACGGAATCTGTTGCCACTCATGGGGCGGATGCCGGAATGGCGCGATTGCACGCTCAAGGGCCGCTGAATCAGTGCTGCTGACATGCAGCGCATTGCCGAAGGCGACGGCTTGAATACCCGGTTGCCCGCGGAGTTGTTCAGCCAAACGGGCCAAGTCGGGCCCGCTCACTGACCATGTCGTTAGGCCAACCTGACCGATGACTTCATCAACTGTGCCGTGGGCGAGCAATTTGCCTTTGGAAATATAAGCAAGCCGCTGGCATCGCTCGGCTTCGTCCATGTAATGGGTGGTGATGAGAAAGGTGAGTCCTTTTGCGGCCAGCCGATGAATCTCTTCCCAAAAATCGCGCCGTGCTTTCGGATCGACTCCGGCGGTCGGTTCGTCGAGCAGCAGCAGCTTGGGCTTATGAATGAGGCAGGCGGCCAGGGCAAGGCGCTGCTTCCACCCGCCCGACAGCTGGCCGGCCAATTGGTTTCGACGATCCGCCAAACCGAGCTGTTTGAGGCTCTCTTGAACGGTTGCGCGCCGGTTCTTGAGCTCGTACATACGCGCGACGAAATCAAGATTTTCTTCGATGGTTAAATCTTCCCAAAAACTGAATCGTTGCGTCATGTAACCAACCTCGCGCTTGATCGCTTCACTCTCGGCGATCACGTCGTAATCGAGAACTTTCCCGCTCCCGTCATCAGCCCGAAGCAACCCGCACAGCATCCGCAGAAAGGTCGTTTTGCCACTTCCGTTAGGCCCGAGGAAGCCGTAAATTTCGCCTGCGCGCACCGTTAGATCGACATGATCGACTGCGGTGAGTTCGCCGAAACGCTTGGTCATCCCTCGCACCTCGATGATTGCTTCGCCGTTTTTCATTTGGATTTAAATTCCACGTCCACCGGTTGACCCGGATGCAGGTTCGCGGATGCCCCCGGATCGAAGACCGATTCAACCATGAAGACGAGCTTCGCCCGGCTCTCGCGGCTATAGATCACCGGCGGCGTGTACTCCGCGCGCGGTGAGATGTAGCTCACTTTTCCGAGGAAAGGATCTTTTACGCCGTCCACGGTTACTTGCGCCGTGTCCCCGTAGCGAATCGAACCGATGCGCGTTTCCGGAACGAACGCGCGCACCTTGATGTTTTGCGGCGGCAGAAGCACAACTACCGGTTTCCCTGCGGGAATCCACTCGCCTTGACGAAATAGTGTGTCGTAAACCAGACCAGATTGCGGGGCCGCCTGTTTTTTCTGATCGAAACTCCAGTCTGTTTGAGTAAGTCGCCGCCTGTCCTGGTCTCGCGTCGAGCGGGCGCGATCCAAATCCTGAGTCGCAGCCACTCCGGTGCGGAAAAGTTTTTCCTGTCGCGCGAGCTCCGCTTCAGAAAGGACAAGCGCAGCCTCGATTTGCTCGCGCGCTGCCTTTTCTGCGGTTTCATCCAGAGCGAAGAGTGGTTGCCCAGTGGTCACCTGTTGGCCACGCTGTACAGACAAGATTTCCAATTGTCCGGCGAGCGGCGACGCGACATAAACAAATTCGCCCTCCACATAACCTTGGAAGCGATCCTTCGAAGGATCGCTGCAACTGCTGAGAAACAGAAGCAGCATCAACGCCCAAGTGGCACCCACTGGTTGTCGATCTTGCCTAACGAACAACGCGTTCATGCTTTTCGTCCTTTTCCAGTCAGCGCGCCTTCAAGAACAATCTTGAGAATTCCGGCGAAACCCTCCTTCGGCGTCATCGCCAACTCCTCCATCTTCGGCGGATTCATGATCGCCTGAACCATAGCGAGCAGAATCTCGATCATGAGCTTAGCTGGAACATCTTTGCGCACCATTCCGGTCCGTTGTCCTTCAATGAAAAGTTTTCCAAAGAAGCGTTCGATCAAAGCGGCGCGGCGACGCTCGACTCTCTTGAAGACATGCGGCGCTTTCTGCCGCATGTCGCGAACGAATGGTGGTTTGATCTCGTCCAATTCGCGTTGCATGGTCGCCAGCAGTTCGTGCAGCGCGGTTGGGAAATCGTGCGGGCACGCGCGCGAGATTTCGGTCAGCTTCGCTTCGACGCCCGCGAACTTATCGGCCAGTACCGCCTCGAGCAGTTCGATCTTGCCCAGGAAATGGGCATAGAGGGTTTTCTTGCTGACGCCCAGCTCTTCCGCTAGGTCATCCATGGTTACGCTGCGGAACCCGTGGCGGAAAAAATGCGCCCGGGCCGCCTCGACGATTCGTTGAGAGTCGCCCTCAGCGGAGTTGCCTCTCTTGGAGCGGTTCCTTGTCTTGTTAGTCGGCACACTCTTACTCATATACTGTGGTCGAGGCGACGAGTTGACGGACGCAAGGTCCAGGAAGCAATCGCTAGACCGGTGAGAACGATCGGACCAACGAGCGTGACCAAGCCATCGCTCACCGCCAGGCGGGAGGCAATCGCTCCCGTGTAGATGAAAAACAAACCAGCGTAGGCCCACTCTTTCAGCCGGGGAAAACGCGGCACAAGCAAAGCCACTCCACCGAGGACATACCAGACACCGATGATCGTCATCACGTAGCCTGGGTAGCCCAGATGTTTCATGATTCCAACGAAGGGTGGTCGCTGCAGGGCGCCTATTATGCCTCCCGCCAAACACTCTAGGGCCAGTAGCAGAGTTGTGACCCAGTAGGCGATGGTGCGGCCTCGGGAAGACTTGGCGAGATTGATTGTGCCCATATATGCCTCCACTCAGGAAACTACTTTAGTATCTTTAGTTTCCATATCAACAAAAAAATGTCCAAACAAAATCCGGGAACACGATATCCTGTGAGATCTGGTAAAATGTACTCGCAATCAATGTGGCTCTTGAATAAGCAGATCGCGCGCCCGTCATGCTTTTCAATTCGCTTACTTTCGTTGTCTTTTTTGTAGTCGTCGTCGCAGCCTATTGGACCATCCGTTCCTGGAATGCGCGCAAGAATCTGCTCGTAATCGCAAGCTATATTTTTTACGGCGCCTGGAATCCGCCCTTCGCGGCGCTGCTCTTTTCCACTACGGCAATGGATTTTTGGCTCGGCAGGCAAATGAGCAGGGCGAAAGGCCGGCGTTCGCGTCGCGCGTGGCTGGTTGCCAGCGTCTGCATGAACCTGAGCATGCTGGGATTCTTCAAATACGGGAACTTTCTGCTGGAAAATTTTCAGTGGCTGCTCGCTCGCATTGGCATCATTTATCAACCACCGCATCTCGACATTCTTCTCCCGGTCGGCATCTCCTTTTACACTTTTCATTCTCTCTCCTACACGCTCGACATCTATCGTGATGTCCTGAAGCCTACCAAGTCGTTGCGCGATTTCGTCCTGGCCGTGTCGTTTTTTCCTCAGCTGGTCGCCGGGCCGATTGTGCGAGCTGGCGATTTTCTTCCGCAACTCGTCAGGCCGCAGCCTTTGCGCACAGGGCAGTTTTTCTGGGGATTATTACTTATGACCCTCGGCCTTTTCGAAAAAATCGTGCTCGCCGATACGATGCTTTCCGGTTCGGCCGATCGCATCTTTGGTTATGCTGGGCCACTCATCGCAGTGGATTCCTGGCTGGGCGTGATGGCATTCGCCGGACAGATATTCTTTGATTTCGCGGGCTACTCCACTTGTGCCATCGGCGCCGCGTTGTGCCTGGGTTTTCATCTGAAAGACAATTTCCGTTTTCCGTACGCGGCCATTGGGTTTTCCGATTTTTGGCGGCGCTGGCATATTTCGCTTTCCACATTCTTGCGCGATTACCTTTATATTCCGCTCGGCGGCAATCAGGTCCGTCCCGTGCGCGCCGGGACCAATCTGGTCGTGGTCATGTTTCTCGGCGGCCTCTGGCACGGCGCAGCCTGGACATTCGTAGTTTGGGGCTTGCTTCATGGGTCTTATCTCGTTGTGGAACGTGTCCTTCGCGGCTCATTCGAGCACAGAGCGTGGGCTAACACTCTCCCGACCCGGCTCCTCGGCGGGTTCGCCACCTTTGCTGCTGTCTGCGTGGCGTGGGTTTTTTTCCGGGCACCGAACTTCACGGTCGCCGCTAGAATGTTGGGCGGGATGTTTGGCGGACATCCGCACGGCGACGCCATCCTCAGTACGCGCGAGATGCTTCAGATCGCACTTGTCACCGGTGGGATGATTCTCGTGCACTGGTCCCTGCGTGATAGCAACATCGAAACAGCCGTGCTGCGTGCGCCGCCCTGGATTGTGACAGCGGTATGGGCGTTCATGGCCTGCGCCATCATTCTTACTCAAGGTAACAGTAATGCCTTCATTTACTTCCAATTTTAAACGCAGGCTTCGTCTGCCGCGGTTGTTCTTCAGAAAGCCGCCGGAAATCGAAAGCATACATGGCGGTCCTCCTCTGGAATATGTGCGGCCGATCCCACAGTTGCCCTGGCGCGGTATCATCGTAGCGGTTGTGCTGATCGTGGTTGGCGCGGCCTCTGCGTGGGAAATCTATTGTCGATCCATCGGTTACGGTCCCACGCTCAACGATAACGAGGATCTCTGGACATCTGCCCGCCGGCGGGTGAAACCCGAGTCGATTGTCATCATCGGCGATTCGCGCGGCTGGTACGATCTCGATCTCGACGAACTTGAAAAGGGACTAGGCAAACGTCCCGTTCAGCTGGCAATGGGCGGCAGTTGCGCTTACCCCGTACTGGCCGATCTGGCCAATGACAAAAATTTCCACGGCACAGTCATTTGCAGTGTTGTTCCCCGTTTGTTTGTCGCGCCGCCGGGCAGCCCGCCGATGGATCGCGCTGAGAAAACCGTTCGGCGGTCTCGTACCCAAACACCCGCGCAACGTGCCAGCGAATATCTAGCCATGCCGTTGGAAGAACATGTCGCGTTTTTAAAACAGGAAGAATTGACTCTCGAGGATTTGCTCAAACGTCTGCCCATTCCAAATCGTCCCTATGCCCTAGTATCGCCACGACTTCCGCCGTACTTTGGAACCGTGGATCGTGAACGTCGCGCGCGCATGATCGAAGAATGCGCCCGACCGGGCAGTGAATTGGCGAGCATGATTCAACAAATCTGGATCCCGCTTTTTACTCCACCACCGCCGCTGACTTACATTCCGAAAGAAGAATTTGCCAAAATGATGGGGGACGCAATGGACCAACGCTTCAAGGACGTTGCCGCAGCCGTACGAAAACTTCAGGCTCGTGGAGGCAAAATCGTTTTCGTTCGTTTTCCATTTAGCGGAGGCCTCAAAAAATTGGAGGACCGCGAAACTCCGCGCATCGGTATTTGGGATCGTGTGCTCAAGGACACCGGTGCACCCGGAATTCACTATGAAGATTTTCGCGATCTCGCAGACTTCAATTGCCCCGAATGGTCACATTTATCTGCCGGCGACTCCGTCGAATTCAGTAAACGTCTGATCCCACATCTTCGCGCCGCGCTTGAGATGTGATTTATATTCTTTCTTCATTATGCCGCGTTGTCCCTGGGCTGAGACCGAGCCGAACATCACTTATCACGATGAGGAATGGGGAGTTCCTGTGCACGATGATCGACTGCTTTTCGAATTTCTGATCCTCGAAGGAGCGCAGGCAGGACTCAGCTGGACCACAATTTTGAACAAACGAGACAACTACCGGAAGGCATTCGATGGATTTCGCCCGGAGAAAATCGCACGTTACGATACGCGCGATGTGAAGCGCTTGCTCGGCGACGCCGGAATTGTGCGGAACCGCTTGAAAATTGCGGCCGCGATCGAGAACGCAAAGACGTTCCTCGCCGTGCGCAAAGAATTTGGGACGTTCGACGCTTATCTGTGGAGCTTCGTCGGCGGCAAACCAATCCAGAATCGCTGGCGACGCATGGCCGACGTCCCTGCGCGCACAGCCGAATCCGACGCGATGAGTCGCGATTTACAGCGCCGTGGATTCAAATTCGTTGGCTCAACGATCTGTTACGCGCTGATGCAAGCCACGGGGATGGTCAACGATCATCTCGTGACGTGTCCGCGACACGCGCAGGTCGGCGGCGCACGCCGTCGCAAGTGAAGCTCGTCAATAGAACCCATCTGATAAAGTGAAGCAGCCTGAGGGCACGCTGTCTCCAAGCTTGTCGTCGACCCATGTCGTTGGAGACGGGCCGCCCTCGGCCCGCAAACACAACGCTCATAGCGATTTGATGAATGCTGTAGCCACCGGCCTGTGACCGGTCACAGGCCGAAAATGCTTTCACATCAGGGAGGCGGCCCGCAGGGCCGTGGCTACAGCAGCTACAGTTGTATAAACCCTCTAGACGCCGTCGGGTCTGTTCAGCGGCGGCGGCGGTGGTCCGGGCGGCGCGGAATGTTGATTATCGCCCGAGGCCCCTTTCGCGTTCGCTTCGGCGGCTCGTTTAGCCGCCCACCTGGCTTTCATGGCCGCCGCAAGTTGGGCGCGACGTTCCGGCGAAAGATTCAGCTTTTTCTTCGGCTTCTTGGCGGCCGCCGTTTTCTTCGGCTCGGCTCGCTTAGAAGACTTGGCGGCTGCGCGAGCGGCGCGAGCCGCCGACTTTCTCGCGGCTTTCAGCTTCTTTGCTGTTTCCGCCGCCTGTAGTTGTTGTTTTAGCTTGGCCAGTTTCTTTGGAACTTCTTGGAGGCGCTTTTCGAGTCGCCGGATTTTTTTCTTTAAATTCTTAGGCTTCATAATTTTGTGTGTCCACTCGCGGCAGACGCGGATAAAGGGTTCTCTGCACAGTTAATGACGAAACTTAGCCGATGTCACGTTCTTCTTTAGCCGAAGATCACTGGCTACGGAACAGAGACCGCTGATCAAAATCCTGTCGTCCGTTGTCCCGCAGTCTTGCAGTCTTTGGGTCTCGTCGCTATCTTCGTTTCCTTCTGTGCCGACCGGTCCTCTGTCCATCGACGCTCACGAGGAAATTTGGCCTCTCAGTCAACCATTTCGTATTTCGCGGGGCAGTCGCACTGAAGCGCAGATCGTCGTTTTGACGGTTAGTGATGGCAAAGACATCGGTCGCGGCGAAGGCGTTCCCCTCTCACGTTACGACCAGAGCATTGCCTCGGTTCTGGCACAGATCGAATCGATAGAAGGCGATAAGACTTTGAATCGCCAAAATCTTCAAGGCCTCCTGCCTGCAGGTGCTGCACGCAATGCCTTGGACTGCGCATTATGGGATTTTGAAGCGAAAACTTCCGGCCAACGTGCCTGGGAACTGGCAGAGATTCCGATTGTTCCTGAAGTCGAGACATCGTTTACGATCAGTCTGGATACACCGGAGAAAATGGGAGAGGCTGCAAAAGCGAGTGCAAGACTGCCGATCCTGAAGCTCAAACTTGGAGGCGACGATCCGGACCTTGCGCGCATCGAAGCCGTACGCGGAGTCGCGCCCACGGCGCGCTTGCTCATCGATGCTAATGAATCGTGGTCGCCTGAGCATTATCAGAAAATTGTCCCGCCTCTGAAACAATTAGGCGTCGAGCTTATTGAACAACCTTTCCCTGCCAAGGCCGATGAAGCCCTGGAAAGTCTCGATCATCCGATTCCAGTCTGCGCCGATGAGAGTTGCCATACCACTAGCGATCTTCTTCGTCTGACGAACCGTTACGAAGTCATTAACGTAAAGCTCGATAAGACCGGCGGGCTAACCGAAGCCCTGCGCTTGTGCGAGCGCGCCCGCGACGGCGGCTTCAAATTATTGATCGGTTGCATGGTTTGCACTTCGCTCGGGATCGCGCCTGCTCGCCTTCTGGCGAGCTTTGCGACCTGGATCGATCTCGATGGGCCGCTACTCCTCGCCCGGGATCGTGATCGTCCGGTGCCATATGCGAACGGAAAGATTGGAATTCCGCCGCGCGACCTGTGGGGCTAGCAGGCAGAGTAAAAATGAGAAACCCGCTAAACCAACCCAAGGGATTCAACAGTCGGCTCGTCAATTGACGCCGTGACTGAGAGCCCGTGATCGGCCTGATAATCCGCGATTGCCGCACGCGTGTCCGGCCCTAGGATCCCATCGATAGGACCGTCGTAATAACCCTCGTTAAACAGTTGAGTTTGGACATTTGCGATGACTTCGTCTGGCGGCAAATCATTGTAACCGTAGATCGGACCGTCGTAGGGATAGTAAGAGTCAGGATAGTATCCCCACGCTGGATACCAATATCCTGCATCAAAGTAGAATGGGAATGGCTGCGAATAGACCGTCACGAAAACGATTCGGTCGCCGCAATGGTGGTGCCACCAACCGCTATCGTGCCACTGACGTTCGTAATTGCGAAATGCCCAATATTGTCGCCCGGAAAACTCGGAACCTCTCCAATTATTGGTGACGGCTGCACGCCTCCCGCTCCAAAACGCCGCACTTCGGGGCCTGTTCACGAACGAACCGCGCGCTTGTCGCCGGAAGTTGGCGTCTGACCACTTATTGTTGAATTCTCTCCGCGTCTGTGGTCGGTCGGCAATGTCGTTCGCGGTAAACCGATTGAGCACCGAATCGCTGGGGCGCGGCCGTACGTTAAACCTGGACTCTCGCCAATTATCGGCGGTGGTTAGACGCGTCTGTCGGTGAGTCGCAATGCCGCCGGCTGTGGGCCAATTTACGAGCGCGCTGTTCGAGCGCGGTTGTACGCCAAACCGGGAGTCTCGCCAATCATTAGTTACAGATGGGCGAGTTCTTCTCGAAGCAGCCGTGTTGGTGATTGCGGGCCGATTCGCGAACGAACTGTTCACTCGTGCTGGCGTCGGTGTCATTCTGAAAGTCGGCTGGCGGGATCGCGCGGTTGAAAATGCCGGTTCACGATATCGCGCGGACGAAAACGTGCGTCTTGGTGCCGCCTGCCGGACAGTGTTCGTACCTCGGTATCCGGAATATTTCGTCGTCCTTTGCGGCGCCTTTCCATGGTTGGTTGGTATTTGCGCGTCCGCCATCAACGCGAGCGTTACGATTCCGGTACAAATCAAAGGAGCGCTTCTCATAATATCCCGGTGTTTAACTTCGTTAATGAAAACACCGGCCGTTCGCTGAAGTTGCGCTGGCTTCGCGACTGCCTCCGTTTTGCCTTGCGTAGGCCTACCGTTACGGCGTGAGGAAAGTCTTGCCTGTGTAAGGATCTCGTACCTCAGTTCCAGGCGGAAAACTCCGGACGTCGATGTAACCACTGTCTGGCGAGAAGGGACTCGTGACCAAGCCTTGTTTTCCGGGCACGGGAATTCCGTACGGCACGTCCCCGTTTCGGTTCTTCTTGGCGGCGGTCGCTTTCGCCACGCGGACGTTGCTCGGGTTCGGAGGCGCTGGGACCGGAGTCGGAGTTGGTGAAGCCTGACTCGTTGAAGTATCTGAAGAATCGCTCGGCGGAGTCTCATTACTCTGCTTAGAGCTGCTTGGGCGAGGTTGCGGCGTTCGCGGCTTTGGCGCCGGTCGCGCAAACGAATTGCGTATCGATCTAAAAACGTCCTCGAAAGGTCCCGCTTGCCCTATGTGGGGGGCACTAAACAGGGTGACGATCGACAGGCACATGACAATTCTGTGGAGCGGCGGTTTCATAGACTGACGGATACTGCCTGCATCTTTTGAAAAATGCCAGTCTTCCTAATTTTACAATGGTTCCAACTTCTTAATTCTTACGTCTACATTTTCTCAGCGCTCAAATAAAATTTAGTCTTCGCGGATTCGCGGCATGTGAACTGTCAAATGTTTAGACATGATCTGTTTCAAAGGCCGGTCCGGGAAGCTGGCTGCGCCAGCTTGTAACCATCGACTCTGGAATACTTCCCAACCCCCGCGAAGTGCCCGCGCGTTCCCCTTCCACGGGGCTACTCTTCAACGTGCACAAGATTCGGGTCGAGTCTGACAATAAGCGGTGAGCGCGATGCCCGAAGATGGCTTTAACTCAATCCAGAAAGGTAAAATATGAATAAACTAATAAGCACATGGAATCCGCTAAGAGAAATGGAGGAAACGCAAAATCGCTTCAATCGTTTCTTATCGGGCGGCTTTCCCAACAGAATAGGCAGTGGAGAAATCCACAGCCTTGCGGTCGCAGATTGGTCACCAGAGGTTGATATCAGTGAGGACGATCACGGGTATCTTCTCAAAGCTGACCTGCCTGAAATGAAGAAGGATGACGTTAAGGTAACAGTTGAAGACGGTATTCTTAGCGTTTCTGGAGAACGCAAAGTCGAGAAGGAAGATCACAAGAAGAAATTCCATCGCATCGAACGATGCTTTGGCACTTTTCGACGCACCTTCACGCTGCCTGAAGACGCCGATAGCACGAAAGTCACGGCAGAGTTCCGCGACGGAGTGCTGAAAGTGCATCTCCCAACAACGACGAGAACAAAATCAAAAGCTAACCAAGTTAAAGTGGCGTAATGCCTAACACTGACTGCAAGCGTGCGGAGGGTTCCGTGCGTTTGCCGCAGTGTAAGAGTTCAGTCAACGATTGCCGGGAGCCAGGAATTACACGGGGACTAACCCAGCCGGTTTTTATGAATTAGCACGGCCACCAAGTAGCCGCCTCTCCGCACCGTAGAGCCCGTGCAGTCGTTGCCTCTCCTGAGATTTCGGTTTAAAACAGCGGACGTGGCCGTGCGGGCCGTCAAAGTTAATTAACCAGGTAGTAACGGAATGATGTAGGACCTGCGATGCAAGCGCACTCTCTGAGCGCGTGCAGCACCCCGACAGGGTTGAGCCGAACGACATTGCCCCGCCTACGATTTCTACGAGTCACGTCTTGCGGGACCTGCTTGGTCTTTCGCCACAAACGAACAGTGCTATACCGAGCGTCGCAACTTCGGAAGCGATTTGCGAAATTGCGTGGGAGAGCGACCGACGATTCGCCTAAACGTGCGATTGAAGTTCGTCATGGATTGAAATCCGCATGCGAAAGCAGCTTCGCTAATTCGCGAGTTAGGATTGAGCAAAAGCGCCTTTGATTTCTCGACTCGGACTCTCGAGAGATAGTCGATGAAATTTACCCCGGTCGCTTTCTTGAACATCTTGCAAAAGTAATGCCTGCTGATGTTAGCCGCCTGGGCCACGCGTCCGAGAGACAGGGGCTCCGCCTGATGCTTCTCGATGAAGTGCCGTGCTCGCGCCATGTTCTTGGACTCGTCGTTTTCACGCCGTACGGCTAGTTGATTCGACAAGATTGAAAGGTGTTGCGCAAAAATACTCAGGAGCCGCAACATCGCGCGATACCGGTCCGGTGATAAAACGCACGAGCGAAAATAGGCCCGCTCAAGTTTTTTCCAATCCGCCCTGTAGCCCCATGCGCGCAGCTGCCGAGTAATGCTCGCGAAGTGTTTCTTAGTCGGATTCTTGAGCATCACTTCACCTGTCTCAAGAAAACCAAGAATGTGGTCGCCTACATACACCGGCACTGCACTTTCGGATAGTCCCGCAAACCAGGTAACGGTACGCGTTGTCGAGTTCGGTTCTCGAGATGCGTCGGTCTGAGCCCTTAAGCATGCGGCGCGAGCCTTGTTGAAACGAGCCAGAATTGAGGCGAATGAGTGGTGATCGTCCTTACCATGATGCACAGGCGACCACGAATCATGCGCTCGGATATTTAGCGGTAAGCCCGTGGCTTCGCTAAAAGCTCGCTCGTAATCTTTGAATATGTGCGAGCGCGACAGATGTCGCATCACCTCCTGATCAGAGGATTGGGATGCGTTTCGCTTACTCATTTCACCCTGCGAGGCAGGACGTCTGCCCCCCTTTGCGTGTCGCATCGCCGAACGCATACTCAAATTCGAACCCTCTCAGCCACAGCTGGCCTGATCGAAGTCTTTGCCCGATGCATGCGTTGCCGAACGTCTGCTGCTTAACATCGCAGGTCTGATTTGCGGCTGACGCGCGAAGCTGCCTGAAAAGCGCAGCCCGACGTTTAGAGCCTTTATGTCGCTTGAAATAATTCGCGCTGCTTTGGACGGTTAGTTGCATATCTGTTGATAAGGAAACTGCCGGTGCTGATCTGAGCTACATTCGCAGCCCGCGAAACACCGCACTCCTGCAAGGTTTTGGTCGTCTCCTCCGCAGTCAGGAGATATTTGAACACGATCGGATGAATTGCATGCGCCACTTCAGCATCTCGCATTATTTCGCGAAATTGGATTACATGCATGTTCGGTTGACCTTAAATGACGCGGCTCACCGCCCGTTGTCCTGATGAAGTCGTCGTGCGATGAGTAAGGCCGTGCGGGTCAGCTCCCGCTGAGCATCCGGGCTCTGCTTGCTGGATGCGGTCCTAAGCCCGCGGAAAAGCGTGGCACGACGTTTTGAGATTTTACGATGCGCAAAAAAAAGCGCGCTGTTTTGGGTGATCGTTGGTTCCATATTGTTTTGTTTTTGCAGTTTAATTTTTTAAATGCGTCGATCGGATTCCGTTCTCGGACTCATTCCTGCGCCTGATACTCTCTCGATGCGAGTGCGCATCGCCGTACATCTCTATTTCAGATTGGTGATCTGAGCGGGCAATAACCCGATGCTGTTGATCCGACATGGTAATGTTGCTGGACAAGAAGTCCGTAAGCCATGTTTGGCGCGCCTCCTTTTTTGTGTGAATAAATACTGTCATAAAGAGATAGTTCTGCCCTATTTGGTTGGTGCAGAGAGAAGAGGCCGTACCGGCGGTCGATTGACGCTGCAAACGCTAGCAAACCAATGTATACCCGCAATGCCGATCGCCTAATGTTATTTTGGCGCTTGTGTGAGTCACGTCGTGCTTCGGATCTTCTCTGGAGACGATTGGCTCAAGCTGCTCTTTTGGCAACGTCCAGGTGCTTTTGCTATTCGAACCAACCGCGCTGCTAAGCTTAGGGAGTTGTAGCACGATCACACGGTCGAGGATGCCAGACTGGCATTAGCTGCAGTGCGTGAGTGTGGGCAACGAGTGAGTTCAATAGAGCGTGCTGGGAAGCGTTGACACAGGATGGGCAAACCCGAAAGATCGAAAATGACCGGGATTACCACGAGTCAACCCTTTCGAAGTTTAGACCGCGAACCGATCGCAGGGCGCTAAATCAGAAACGAAAAGGACTTGACACAATGGCGCGAATTCTGTACAAGATCTTTGATTACGTCATCCGACGTTTCAACGCACCTTCGGCCGGGCTGAAAAGCGGACTGAACCTTCGCTGAGACACCGCTTAGCGCGATCTCCAGATTCAATTGAAACCCCGAGTCACTTGAAGCGAGGCGGCCGTTCAAAGCGCCTCGTGAGGATTGGTTCCTCGTTTCGCGCGGATTTGGAGCAGTCAATCCAATTAGAAACCGGTTTATGAAATTCGTAATGCTCAGAAAGAGCGCACTCATCGGACGGGTGGAATTACATAGACCACTAAAACAGCAAGAAGGCACGTTATGACGAGATCAACCCCGACCCTTACCCAAAGCGGACTGCTGGCCGTGTTACTGCAACGTCAGCACTACAAAGTAATCCAGTTGGCCTGGCGTCGTGCCCATCGCAAGCACATGCTCGCCGCCCTTTGGAGTACCCTGACCTGGCGATGGCGGGCGCCTAGGGTTCCCATGCCCGTCCGCGCTTCGCACCGACCCCTCCGTCTGAACCGTCCCGCACCGGACTTCAATGTTTTATCGAGTCCAATTCCCATGTTTCATCAAATCCACACCTACACCGAACTCCAGCAACAGATTCACCACGATCTGCGGATCCAACATCCCGAATGGGTCAACCCAAATGGCGAATCTCCCGCGTGTGATTCTTACGAGGCGCGCCTGACAAAGATGCTCGACACTTTGACGCTAAGGGGATCCAATGAGTCTATCGTTCCTCCTCATCACGCACTGGAACACGCAGTAACTGGAACCTAAAGACTTATGGAATATGTTTTAAAGCTAGTTGAACTATTTCTTATTCTGCCTGGGGATAACCTACACAAGGCTCGGGCTTTCGTAGCTGCGCGAAGTAAATGATTCAGGACACATTCACCTTAATAATTCAGTTCGTTCTTTTAGCTGCTATTATTCTCGCTCCCTGGCTTTATAAGAGGAGTAAGAGCTAGGTTTGTTCCGCTCAGGTCTAAAGCACAAAGTGTCAGACCAGGTGGTGTTTGCGATCAGCACTTCCTAACCAACACAGATGGTCGTGGATAGGCCAGCTTCGATCGAGATTCTCGCCCGGCTCGCCGCCTAGACAGGAGAGCCGGATCGCGCCGTCGCCGCCTTATAGGAAGCTGCTCTCGATACCGTATGAAGGCGCGCTACCTGTGGGTAACGCGCCGCTTAACGCGGCCTTGCTCCGGTTCGATCCAATGTTCGGCTGGCTGCGAAATGATCCCCGTTTCCAAACACTCGTCGTCTCGCAATAGAGATCAATAAAGCCCAACGGACTGCCATACGAAACGAGTTTCACTCAACAATCTGTAATACCGTCCCCATATCCTACCTTGTCCGGGCAGTTGTCGCTGGGCGTAACAAGCCCCTTCCACAGCCGCAGAAAACGCTTACGGCGTTTCCATCGGGCCACTGCTGTCTCGGGCATCCAAAGGTGAAAGTGTTTGCGTTGGAAGGCTCTCCTAATGTTCCTCATGCAACTAATATCGCACAGTTTACCCAAATCCCTGCAGAATATCTCTGCCACGCTCTGATCAGCTGTATTGGCGGTTTATAACCGCTGTTAGCTTAGCTAGTTATAAACCAGAGCAAACAAAGCTTAACTAACGATTGAGGAACTACTTACTCAATAAAGAAGCGTCTGAACTGCCGTATCTTTAGGTAAGGGCAGTCAACAGCTCGCTTAATTCGATTCTGACGATGCTCGAAACTGTATCGCTAATGCCATAAGGCAAAATGAGTTGACCGTTGTGGATGAGGGACCCACAAGAGTAAACAACATTAGGAACGTAGCCCTCCCTTTCATTCTCTTCAGGTCTTAAGAGCGGCTCTTTCAGCCGGCCAATGACTCGTGCAGGATCGTTCAAATCGAGCAAGGTCGCTCCAATGCAGTATTTTCGCATTGGACCGACGGCGTGAGTAAGAACTAACCAGCCGACTTCGGTTTCAATCGGCGAGCCACAGTTACCGAGCTTCACAAACTCCCAGGGCTGTTGGGGCTCTTCTAGCAGCTGTGCGTCGCTCCAAAAATGCGGACTGTCCGAAAACATAAGGTAAAGATTTTCATCATCCTGTCTTGAAAGCATCACATAGCGTCCATCGATCCGACGAGGAAAGAGAGCCATGCCTTTGTTTTGAACCGCCGGCCCGTTAAGAGTCAGAACACGGAAGTTAAGGAAGTCCAACGTCTCGATTAGCTGGGGCAGGATCACTCGCCCATTGTAGGCCGTGTAGGTCGCGTAGTACATAATGCTTCCATCGTCTTCGACAAAACGAACGAAACGAGCATCCTCAATGCCGTTGCTTTCGTTGGGCGACACGGGAAAGATGATGCGTTCCGATATTTCCGAAGAAGGAGCGAAATGAATTTCGTAGTTGGATTCCGCCAGCCAATGCATGCACTCCAAAGTTCGCGGCACGTCGCGCGTGTGTGCAGAAGCTTGGTCGGGCGCTGCTTGCTGGATAGACTTATCCAACTCATCAAAAAGGAAGGTCTTACCTAATCGCCCCATGACGGAGGCGGCCCAGTCATTCTCAAGTCCCATCTCACTTAGTTTGTCCAGGAAGCTGCGTTTGTGGTAGGTGGGATTAAGGTTAAGCTCAGGCAGTGTTACAAAAGGCGTCGTCTTGTCGATCTCGATTGAATAGTCACGATGAATAACTCCTGTTCGAAACTGGATCGAAGAGACATGTCCCTCACCGGTCGAGCGGAGGCTCATGATAAAACGAAGATCGCCCTGCGCCAGACCAGTCTGGTCGGGGTGCGGCACAATCGAGGGATTGAACAAGGCTGCCGATTCGAGCGCATACTCGCCGGAGAAGAGTGCACCGATAAATAGTCGACGTCCTTCGGAGATCGTTTCACTGTCCGCGATATGCCCTCGCACTTTTTGGAAATGTCGCAGCCAACTCTTATCAAGATCGATATGTCTCTCGCTGAAATCCGCTCTAACTAACGAAAGCTGCTGTTCGGTTTCCTGCTCACTTAGGGCGAGAGCGCGCGCGATAATATGCTCGACACGCGTGGGATTAATCGGGATGAACGGACGCACCACCACGCGTTTATTGTCCGGCCGAAGAAGGACGCCCGTCGGATGAAGTTTCATCCAGCGTTGTGAGTCGTGATGTTTAAGTCAGGCGCGGTTTCCGCTTGCGTCATCTCGGCGAGAGATAAGTAAAACGCGAGACTTGATTCTGCTCCCTGGTTCTGGCTCACGCGATCCTGATGCAGAGCGTCACGACACCCTCCCGAGCTGGAATCGTAGAGCGATTCTCCGAGGTCGTTCCGACCAAGGAACCACTCGAAACAGCGTCGCGACGCGCGCTTCCAGTATTCGTCATGAGTGAGAGCAAAAGCCTCCAGACAGGCGGAGATGGTAGCATACGCCTCCACCGGCTGTTGATCGAAGCGCGCGCGTTTGCCGCCGCGCTTCCAAAACCCGTTGGAACCAATCGGCGCGAAATGTCCGGCCTTCGCTCTTTGCGTTTCCACCAGCCAGCGAAGCGACTGCAAACCTGCCTGGAATACCTCGCCACGCGAAGTCCAATGACCACTCAGAATCATCGCATGCGAAAGCTTTGCGTTGTCGTAGGTGGCGACGGGCTCGAACCATTGCCATTCCTTCGAACTGTTAGCTTGAAACAACTCCAGTAGTCGTGTGGTGAGCAGGTCACGCAACTGATTCACCATCCGGTCGCCGGAGAAGCTGCGCAGGTATTCCTGCATTGCGAGCAGGACGAAGGCCCAGGCGCGGGGCGAAGTGAACTGCTCTACAACCGGCAAACCCCCTTGGAATAAGAGCGCGCAAAGATTACGATGACCTTCGTTTCTGGATCGGCCAAGCGCCATCCCCACAGCCCAAAGCGCCCGCGCGTGACTGTCTTCCGAACCGACCTTTTCCAGCCATCCCCGGCTATGACTCATAAAATTCCGAAAGCGCTTCGTTTCCTGATCGAATGCATCCCATAAAAACGAAAGATACGTACTGGCCAGGCGTTCAACGTCCCGTTGCGCCACACGACTGGTCATCTCCGGAAGTAGCAGGGTCAGGATAAAAGCGCGTGCATTGTCATCGGTGCAATACCCTTCGCGGTAATTCGGCACGTTAAAAATAGCGTGTTGGAAAATTCCGGTGTTGTCGGTCATCCGAAAAAGGTGATCGAGTTTTAGCGGTGGAAATTCATAGGGACGATTTCCCAGAGTTCGAACGGCAAAGGCTTTGCGTGACGGAACAGTCAAACGCACGCGCGCGCGCTCAAAGCTTTCCATGTAACGACCGGCTACTACCGGCCAGATCATTTCGCGTCCGAGTTTCCATGCACGTTTTCGCATTCCCGCCATCAGTGCAGGATTAGATAGGAGCCGAGTCACTCCTTCGGCAATGGCATTACTGTCGCGAAAGGGCACAAGAATGCCGCCCTCCTCCGCGAGTAACTCCTGCGCGTAGAGATACGGAGTCGAAATCACCGCTTTACCTGCGCCGAAAGCATACGCCAGGGTGCCGGAAGTGATTTGCGCTTCGTTAAGATACGGGGTGATGTAAATGTCGGCCGCGCCGATAAAATCTGTTAGTTCCTCCAGCGTCACGAAGCGATTGTAGAAAATAACATTGCCCGTCACATTTCGATCTTCAGCCAGACGCTCAAGCTTTAACCGGTAAGACTCGCCTTCCCGCGAAAGAAGATTGGGATGTGTCGCACCAAGGACAATATAAACGACATTGGGGTGCTCCTTGAGAATTTCCGGTAACGCCTCGATTACGTACTCAATGCCTTTGTTAGGCGAAAGGAGTCCAAAGGTAAGCAGCATTGTCTTACCTTCCACGCCGAACTGATCCTTGTGGAAAGTCGGGTCGATGAACTGCACATCAGGCACGCCGTGCGGGATGAGATCGATCTTCTCGGGCGAAACGCCATAGACTTCCTTCAACAACCCTCGCCCGCGTTCGGCCATCACGATAAAACGATTCGAGAGCGCATTGAGCTGCTCCATGACGAATCTTTGCGCATCGTTAGGTTCGCGTAGCACAGTGTGCAGCGTTGTCACCACGGGCATGTGCAGATCGCGCAGCAAAGCTAGCAAGTGACTTCCAGCCGGCCCGCCGTAGATACCAAACTCGTGTTGGACCGAGACGACTTCGACGTTGTTAATGTTTAGGAAATCCGCCGCGCGCCGGTATGAGTCGACCTCCTTTTCATCGATCTCAAAACGGATACGCGTCGAGTAATCGTAGCCTTCGGGACGATCGTTAACCGCTCCCACGATGCATTCGCAATTTGTGTACTCGGCTGCGACCGCCTCGCAAATGTCAGTCGTAAACGTTGCGACGCCACATTGCCTGGGCATATAATCTCCCACGAAAGCGACGCGATTAATCGTTGTCATGGTAGCCTCAGTTAGTGGCAAATGTCAGCTTTCTCCATCTAGGATCCGCGGGGACAACAACACTCCGCCGCTCTCGACGGCTTGTCGCGCCTGGCCGCGCGTGAAGGCGGATCAACTCCCGACTTTGCTTCGTAAATCCCGCACTCGCGCCTGAGTGGACTCAATTGTTTCCCGTGGGACTCGGCGCAGGCCTCCCGTCAAGCCGAGCTTCGATAAAGTCCAAATCAACCATTTCGTCGGGTCCCACTGCCACGGCTTTACGCCGTTACGATAGTCATGCTGAAATTCATGGTGATAATTGTGATAGCCTTCGCCGAATGTAAACAGCGCCAAGAAAAGCGAGTCGCGTGCACTGCATCGTGTCGAATACGGCTGACGCCCGATGGTGTGGCAGGCTGAGTTAATCAGGAAGGTACAGTGTTGAAGCACCACCACTTTTGCGACACCACCAATTAGAAAACCGCCGAGCGCGCCAACCCACCCGTCCCACACGAACCCGATCAGAGTTGGCAGGGCGAAGCCGATCATGACAGCGAGGAGATGAATATGTCGGTGTTGCCACATGACCAGCGGATCTTTCTTTAGGTCGGCAACATTATCGAACGGCGGTTGCGGCAAGAGCTTGAACAACAGCCAGCCAATATGGGCGTGGAAGAAACCTTTGGTAATGTCGTAAGGGTCTTCGTCGTGATCCACATGTTTATGATGGCGGCGGTGTTCGCTGGCCCACATGAGAACAGAATTCTCAAACGCCGCGGCGCCGAAAATGAGAGTAAACAGACGCACCGGCAGTTTTGCCCGGAAAGTCATGTGCGAAAACAGACGGTGATAACCGAGCGTGACGCTGAAGCCGGCGGCAGCCAATAACACAGCGAACACGGCGAGTTGAAACCAATCAAGGCCGAAATGCCACAGATATAGCGGCACTGCGGTGAGTGTGAGAACAAACGTGCCGATCAGGAACGCGCTGGTTATCCAATTAATCCGGTCGGTCGGAATGCGGAAAATCACGGCGAGAAAATTTTCGAAAGGTCACCGGCTCGCAGACGTCGGGCGCCCCAGAATAACGTCGCTCTTTGTCCAGGTATGAACGCTACCGCAGTGTGCACAGGTTAACTTTTGTGTTTTCAGTTTGGCTGTTGCCCAGCGTTTTTCTTCGATTGTCCTTCCGGTATCGGTCAGCTTCGACGTTGAAGGACAGCGTACCAGTAAGCTTTTGATGTTGGAACCGACTTTTGATTTCGGCCGTCGCGGCGGATCGAACAAGAATCTCGTCGCCATAGTTAAAGGCGATAAACGATTCGCGCCTTAGCGGTATCGTACGGTGACATTTCCATTTTCACTCGATCACCAATTGTAAGCCGAATGAAACGTTTGCGCATCTTTCCAGAAATGTGCGCCAGAACCATACGCTCATTCGCAAGCGCGACGCGGAACATTGTTCCTGGGAGCACCATCATGATGGTGCCCTCGAGTACGATCGCTTTTTCAGAATTCATTTGTTAATCCAACAAAAAACGCCGGCGCCCATTTTTGTGAGCGCCGACGATTGATCGCAGTCTACCTGCGAAAGCCGGAGAAATTCCGCTTCCCACCCTGAGGGCGCGGACGGTCTGCGCGGGGACGCGCTTCGTTAACAGTTAATGTGCGGCCGTTAAGTTCGCGGCCATTGAGCGCGCCCGTGGCAGCGGTGGCTTGCGCGTCGTCGTTCATCGTGACGAACGCAAAGCCACGCGATTTGCCGGTCATACGGTCCATCATCAGATTGACTTCGCTGACTGCGCCATGTTGTTCGAACAGATCCTGAAGATCGTTCTCGGTGGTCTCAAAGGAGAGATTACCTACGTACAGTTTCATTGTGTTTTGAATTTGGAAAAACTACCGAGCTACAGAGCCGTTCCCGTGAATCGGGTTTCAAACCACCAATGAGCGACGCTCACCTGACGATCT
>Ga0207701_10001715_pt1 | contig 22881 bp, 23 predicted proteins | sample KBSSwiSSwithPhiX_FD_184294 | JGI IMG/M metagenome (GOLD analysis project Ga0207701, IMG submission 184294) | Switchgrass rhizosphere bulk soil microbial communities from Kellogg Biological Station, Michigan, USA, with PhiX - S5 (SPAdes) (version 2) | ecosystem: Environmental > Terrestrial >... | reverse complement strand
CGGGGAAATGCGCACCGGAGTCGCTCTCTCCGATGACCTGCGGGTGCTGGCGCATCCGTTGGAGACGATCGCAAGCGCGTCGCCGAAGATGGTCGCACAGCGGCTGCAAAAAATCGTCGCGGAAAGACAGGTCGATTGTGTGGTGGTCGGGCTGCCGCGCCAGATGAATGGTGCACTTGGTCCGGCCGCGAAAAATGCACAACGTTTTGTCGAAAAATTGCGGTTACTCGTTTCCTGCGAAGTTGTGACCTGGGACGAACGGCTCTCGACTGTCGCGGCCGAGCGGGCGTTGCGCGACGCGGGTAAGAAAACGCGCGAAACACGCGGCATTCGCGACCAAGTGGCGGCGCAAATCATCCTGCAAAGTTATCTTGACCGGCTTAATGCCTGAATCGCGCCGGCTCAAGTTGATCATCAGTTACGACGGGCGAGATTTCGCCGGCTGGCAGAGTCAAAAACGGGGAAACACCATCCAGGACAATCTCGAAGCAGCGTTCGAACGCGTCTGCGGACAACGCCTAACCGTCACTGGCTCCGGCCGAACCGATTCCGGCGTTCACGCGCTCGGGCAATGTGCACATGTGGACGTGCCGGCTGCACAATTCGTCGCCGATCGCTGGCTGAAAGCCTTAAACGGCGTGCTTCCACAAACGATTCGAATCTTGCGCGCTCGTTTCGTTCTCAAGAGTTTTCACGCCCGCTTTTCCGCCAAGGGCAAAGTTTATCGTTATCGGATCATAAATGGATTGGTCCGACCACCATTAGAGATCGGTCGGGCATGGCATGTCGCGGCTTCGCTCGACCGTGATTTGGTGAGGCGCGCCGCAGCGCTATTCCCTGGCCGGCATGATTTCGCTGCCTTTGCTGCAAATGGCGGAAAAAAGGAGCGAAGTAGCGTCCGGACGGTAGAATACGTTCGAGTGACTAGCCGGCGCGATTTGATCGAGATCGAGTTCTTGGCTGACGGATTTCTGTACAAGATGGTGCGATTGATGGTGGGATCGATCGTCCGCTGCGCCCTGGGGAAAGAGAGCCTGCAATCGATAGAATTGCGTTTAGAGCGCCCCTCGCGCGCCGCTAGCCGTTTTGTCGCTCCCGCAGGGGGGCTTTATTTGGTCCGCGTTCGCTACTAACTCATTGCGAATCGGAGCGAAGGCCCTCCTGACTCTACTTGCGATCGACCTTTGAAGGCTAGCGGTCGTCGCGGCCGAGCTGGTTCTCCAGAATTTTGCCGAGCAGAATAAGAGCAACGCCACAAAACATCCCCTTGGCGAAGAAATAGGTCGGGATTCCCCCGGCCACCACGTTGCCGATGACGATCGGCTTGTCTTTGTCCTCTTTCATCGCCGCAAATGAGCACAGAACAAAAACCAGGAGAGCAATTAACGGATTAAAGATTCTCAAATACGTGCGCATTGGCCGAGAGCATGACGAAACGATGGGCAAAACGCGAGCCAAAGTTGGGCCGGACTCGGGACATACGCGCGAACGAAAAGTGGCAACAGCCCGAATGGACGTGGAAACCAGGAAACCAAGACACTGAAACGCAGCAGCATTGGCGCCACTGTTCTCCTGGCTTGCTGGCTTCCAGATTTCTCTTATTTCAGCCGCGGAAGCAGTCGTTCCAGGATGGTTGCGGTGGATTCCTCCACGCTTTGCTGATGAGTTTGCACCACGATCTCTGGATCGACTGGCGTCTCATACGGCGCGTCGATACCGGTAAACTCGCGGATCTCCCCTGCCCTCGCCTTTTTGTAAAGATTTTTCGGATCCCGTTTTTCGCAGACTGCAAGCGGCGCATCGACGAAGACCTCGACGAATTCGGCATTACCTTCCATTGCAATCGCGCGAGCCCGCTGCCGATCGGCCCGGTACGGCGAAATGAAGGCAGTAATGACGACGTTGCCGGCGTCAGCCATCAACTTCGCTACTTCGCTCACCCGCCGAATATTTTCGAAGCGGTCATCCGGCGAGAACCCGAGATTGGAATTCAAACCATGGCGGACGTTGTCGCCATCCAGAATGTAGGGATGCATTCCGAGAACGAAAAGTTCGCGCTCGAGCGCTTGCGCGATGGTGGATTTTCCAGATCCGGAAAGGCCGGTCAGCCAGATGACAGCGCCACGATGTCCGTGTTGGGCGGCGCGGGCCTGCGCGTTGATTTTCCCTTCGCTCCAGAAAATGTTCTTGCTCTTCACCGCAGCGCGATCGGTGTAAACGCCGCCGTGAATAATTCCGCCGCCGCAAATCATGCCATCATCGACCAGAACAAAACGGCCGAGCGGCGGAACGCGATCATGGTTATCCAGAACGATTGGCGCACGCGTTTGAATGGTCAGGCGGCCGACCTCGTTGCGCGCCAACTGCTCGGCCTTGGTCGCGCTTCGCTCGAGGGACGACGAATCCATCACCTCATCGAGTGATACGATCTGACATTTGACTTCCTGGGTTGCCAAACGCGCAGTGTAAAGATGCGACAAACGTGCGGGCTGTCGTGTGATCCAGAAAAGATCGGCATGAAACCGATTCGTTTCGATCGGCGCATTCTTCGAGTGTGAGCCCACGTAACCGCGCTCGACGAAAATTTGCTCGCGCAACATGATTCCGACGGAATCCCCGGCGATGGCCATTTCGTTGTTTGCCCGATCCGAAGCGTTATCCGGGCTGGGTTGCCAACTCTCGATCGATTGCACAATCGAAGTTTTATTGGCGGGCGAGAAAACCAATTCGTCGCCAACTCGAAGTGTTCCGGTTTCAATACGGCCGGCGATGATTCTGCGCTCGTCGAATTTGTAAACATCCTGCACGCAAAACCGCAGTGGTAACTCGACCGGCGGAGCAAGTGGCGGCATGTCATCAAGCGCTTCGGCCAGCGTCGGCCCCTTGTGCCACGTCATTCTTTTGCTGCGCGAGGTAATGTTTTCTCCAAATCGGGCCGACGCAGGAATGAAAACACGCGGCTCCAAATTCAGCGTCTTCAAGAATTGGCGGTATTTGTCTTCGATCTCGCGAAAGCGGGCTTCGGAATAATCCGCCAAGTCCATTTTGTTGACTACAACGCAGAACTGCTGCACACCGAGCAGGCTCAGCAAATAGGCATGGCGCTTCGATTGTTCCTGCACGCCTTCATTGGCGGCGATCACAAGCACGGCTGCGTCCGCGTTCGCCGCACCCGTGATCATATTTTTTAAAAACTCCTTGTGACCTGGTGCGTCGATAATCATGTAGTTCCGCTTCGCGGTTTTGAACGGAATCTGAGTAGTATCGATGGTGATGTTTTGTTCCTGTTCCTCGAGTAGGGCATCGAGGAGGAACGCGAACTCGAACTCCATGTTTTCCGCCGCGCACGCGCGCTGCACCTGCTCGAGTTTCCCTTCGGGAAGCGAATTCGTGTCGTTTAGTATGCGACCGATGAGAGTAGACTTGCCGTGATCGACGTGACCCACGAAGACAACACGGAGCTTCGTCTCGATCCTGGATCCGGGGTGCTGGATGCGGGATGCGCGTTGCTTGGTGCTGGCTTTTTGTTTTGTCATTTTTCTGATATGTGCGAGCGAACTAGAGAAATCCTTTTGCGCGCAGCTTCTGCATCGCATTACGCTCATGATGGTCCTGTGCACGGCCCGCACGCTCGCTCGTTCGCGTGGTTTCCAACTCGGCAATGATGGCGTCGATGGTGTCGGCATTGCTCTTGATCGGTTTCGTGATCGGGCTGCAGCCGAGTGAGCGATAACGCTGGCCGTTTTTCGCAAAATACATTTTCGGGACCGGAATGTTTTCGCGCTGGATGTAGCACCAGATATCGACCTCGGTCCAATCGAGCAGCGGTTGCACCCGCACGTGTTCGCCCTTCGCGGCGGTAGTTGCGAACTGTCCCCAGAATTCCGGCGGTTGATCCTTGTAATCCCATTCAAATTGCGCGTTGCGCGGCGAAAAGTAGCGCTCCTTGGCCCGGGTCGGATCTTCGTCCCGCCGAATACCGGTGATGAGCGCGTCCCACCCGTACTGGGCCATCGCTTGTTGCAGCGCCACGGTTTTCAACTCGTGCGTCACCGTCACTGGATCGTGCGTCTCGTAACCGACACCGCGAGCACGCGCCTCTTCGTTGATCTTGACCACGAGATTCAGTTTGTAATGTGCCGTAGCCCATTCGCGGAACTCGAGCATTTCCGGAAACTCATAAGTAGTATCGATGTGCAAAATCGGAAACGGCACCCGGCCGAAAAACGCTTTGCATGCTAACCAGATTAAGACGTTTGAGTCCTTCCCCATCGACCAAGGCATCGCGATGTTTTTGAACGAGTGATAGGCCTCGCGAAAAATAAAGACACTCTGGTTTTCTAGCCGGTCGAGATTTGTGCGGGTCGTATTGGTCATTGCAGTTTTTTGCGAGCGCGTTCTATACAATTCGGAAAGCGTAATTGCAAAGGCAGCGAGCCCCCGGATGTAGCAGGTTCTGTGCGCTCTTCGGCCGTAACTTGGTCATCCTGAGCCACGAAACACGGGAAACGACGCTAAAGAAACAGGCTAAGGAAATCCGCTTCAGGAGTGTCCGAGCCGGCAGGCGACAAAAAACAGGGAGTGGCCTTGCGCTGCGCCGACCCGTCATTGTCTTGCATGCCTACCCGGTGACGTTAGTGTTGAGCTGTGCCGCAAGTCGCTGCTTACGATTCAAAGATTGAGGGCAACGTCATTTTCACCCAGCTCGATGCGGCGATGAATTGGATGCGAAAGAACTCGCTCTGGCCCATGCCCATGGGTCTGGCCTGTTGTGCGATTGAATTGATGGCAGCAGCCGCTTCCCGGTTCGATATCGCGCGGTTCGGCTCCGAAGTGATGCGGTTTTCTCCACGACAATGTGACGTCATGATTGTCGCCGGCACCGTCACCTACAAGATGGCCCTGGCGGTTAAACGGATCTGGGAGCAAATGCCGGAACCGAAATGGTGTATCGCGATGGGTGCGTGCGCGTCGAGCGGTGGGATGTATCGGAGTTACGCCGTCCTGCAAGGCATCGATCAACTGATCCCAGTCGATGTTTATATCTCGGGATGTCCCCCTCGCCCCGAAGCGCTTCTGGAAGGACTCATGCGTTTGCAGAAAAAGATCGAGGGCGAACAGTCGTTCCTGGCTCAGAAACCCCAACTCGCAGCCGAGCTGGTGCCGGAAATCCAAAAGCGACCTCCCGTGCGTGCCAACATCCGCGGCGGCGTCGCGACGGCCCCCGGCATCAAAAGTAATATGAGATGACTGGGCCCGAGGTGTTGAAATCGCTGAGCCGTCTGCTCGGCTCAAAAATTCAAAGCCGAATCGAATTTCGACACGAGACCACGTTCACTATTCAACCGGAAGATTTGCGTGAGGTGACGAAATTCTGTCGAGACGAGATGTCGTTCGATTATCTGATCGATATTTCCAGCGTCGATAATTTGGGCGAGGAACCGCGCTTCGAAGTTGTTTACGAGCTTTACTCGATGACACTTGCGGTTCATCTGCGGATAAAGCTCGCGGTAAGCGAAGAGGTCTGCGCGGTCGACACCGTGTCAGACATTTGGCCGACCGCAGATTGGCACGAGCGCGAGATCTACGACATGATGGGAATTCGTTTCAACAATCACCCGGATCTGCGGCGGATTTTGATGTGGGACGGCTATCCATTCTTTCCACTGAGAAAGGATTTTCCGCTGGAAGGTTTGCCCAGTGAAATGCCTGACGTCGCATTTACTTCCGCTGCTCCGATGGAAGGCGGACCGTTTGTCACTCAACCGTCGACGGCGACGGCAAAAGACCGCGAGCCGCGGGCGAGAGGGCCCGAAGTCAGCCAGTAGTGGAACCCGCGAGACGTAAGAGCTGGGTAAGCCTTTTGGAGTGCGCCAGCAGAGCATCGCGACGACAGCGCTTTGCAAGACTACTGGAAAGTTGGGACATGCAAAGCGGTGTCGCGCTGCGCTTGCCACCGCACTCCAAAAGGTCCCCCAAAACGACCCTGGGCGTCTTGTCTTTCATGATTAACGCAGCTTCAGACATAGCCGGCAGCCCTTCAATTCGCTATCGGTTAGCTCGATCTCGTTAGACCTTGCGGCGTTATCTTTTATTTACACCGGCTTTACTGCTGATCGCAGCAGCGACTGCCTTCATCTGTCAACAGCGGCAGAAACAGGCAGGAAACAGGCCGCCGAAGGCGGACAAGATCCTGGTCGAGAAAGGAGCGCGGCGGTTAACTTTGTTTTCCGCCGGTAGGAAATTGAAGGAGTATCGTATTGCGCTCGGCTTCTCGCCGATGGGGCCGAAAGAACACGAAGGAGATGGCCGCACGCCGGAAGGAATTTACACCATCGATTTTCACAAGCCGGACAGTGCCTTTCATCGAGCGTTGCACGTTTCGTATCCGAGTGCGGAAGACAATGCGCGAGCAGCAGAGGCGGGCGTATCGCCCGGCGGTGACATTATGATTCATGGATGGCCTAACGGTCTCGACGCGTTGGGCGCGGCCTATCGGTTGCGTGATTGGACCGCGGGCTGCATTGCCGTTACTGATCCCGAAATCGACGAGATCTACAGTTCAGTGAATGACGGAACGGCGATTGAAATTCGGCCGTGATGGAGGAGGTAGTTTGGGACACGAAGCCCGTCCCTCCAGGACGGATTTGAAACTTGCGCGGGATTTACACTCCTGCCGATGGAGGGCGCCGCTTCGTCGGGCCACCCAAACTTTCGAAATCGCGTGTTGTATCCCTAAAACAAACGGCAATTTGGAAACAACCGCTCCTTGTCAGAGTTGCGGCAACGCTTCACTCAACATCTGCGAAAAATCTTTTGCGGCGTTGCGGCCAGTTTCCAGTACTTCTTCGTGGCTCAGCGTTGTCGAGGAAAGTCCGGTGGCCAAATTCGTGATGCAGGAAAATCCCGCCACTTCCATTCCGAGTGCACGCGCCTGAATTACTTCGAGCACCGTTGACATTCCGACGACATCGGCGCCGAGCTTTTGCAGCATCCGGACCTCGGCCGCGGTTTCGTACTGCGGACCTATCATCGCAGCGTAAACACCTTGACGCAGGACGATCCCAATCTGGTGTGCGGCGTCGCGAAAAGCTCTCTGCAATCGCGGTGAGTACGCATTACTCAGGTCAAGAAATTGTGCACTCCCAATCAGCGGAGACGTTCCAGTCAGGTTGAGATGATCGCTAATCATCATCCACTCGCCTGGTCTGAATCTGACGTTTAGTCCGCCGGCAGCATTCGTGACGATCAACTTCATAATGCCGGCGTCCGCGAGCCTTCGGACATTCGCGGTCACCTCTGTAGACGAATAACCTTCGTACAAATGAACCCGCCCCTGGGCGAAAATCATACGCTTACCCGACACCTCGCAGAGCGAAAACTTACCGGCGTGTCCGGGAACGCGCGGCCTTGGAAGTTCAGAAAACTCCGTGAAATCGATGGATTCGATCGGCTGTTGAACGATCGAATTCAGGCCGGAGCCAAGAATGATTGCGATTTCGGCCTGCCAATTGCGCAGCTGCTGGCACGCTTTAGTCATTGGTGGATCGAGCAATCCTTACCGCCAGTCCGGCTCGGACCTCGACGTTAAAAGTAAGGCGGCGAAGCCGCATACAAGTAAGCATCGGTGCGAGCGGCACTGGCGGACGACGGAGCGGCCGCTCCACCTTGGTTCACGCCGCCGAGACCGGGGGCGCGCTCGCCGGCTTACGTGTGGTTGCCATCACGTCTGGGCGCGGCGAATCGTCGCGGGGCGCAGCGGCTTTGGTCTCCTGCCTCGGATAGGCAATCCGGCTGTGCAGCATCGTCATCAAGGTAAAACGAAAACGCTCGGCGATGATCCGAATATCGCGCAAAGTCAGATTGCACTCGTCGAGCTGGCGATCGCTAATACGCTGGTCAATAATATCGTTGACCAGTTGCTCGATTTTCGCAGGCGTCGGTTTCTCCAAACTCCGCGACGCGCTTTCCACCGCATCGGCCAGACTGACAATCGCGCTTTCTTTCGTCTGCGGTTTCGGCCCGCTATAACGGAAACTTTCCTCGCACACTTCGGGGATGTCATCTGGGCGCATCTTCATAATCTTGCCACCAGCACGCGCGTCTTCGTGCATCTGGAGCGCGCGTTTGTAGAAATAGTAAACCAGTGAAGTGCCATGATGTTCCTGAACGATGTCAATGATGCTCTGGTTGAGTTTGTATTTGAGCGCGAGATCGACCCCTTCTTTCACATGCGCAATAATGATCAACGCGCTCATGGTTGGCGCCAGGTCCTCGTGCGGATTTCGCTCGAAGCTCATGTTCTCGGTGAAATAATCAGGCTTCACCAGTTTCCCGACGTCGTGGAAATATGCGCAGACGCGGCAGAGCGTCGCGTTGGCGCCGATCGCTTCAGCGGCGGCTTCAGCCAGGTTCGCCACCACAAGACTGTGATGATAAGTGCCGGGCGCTTCGATGGTCATGCGACGCAAGAGCGGGTGGTTTAAATCTGACGCTTCCAACCACGAGATGTCGGTCGTGATTTGGAACAACGGCTCCAGCATTGGTATCACGCCACCGACGATGGTGGCGACGACGAGCCCGTTGCCAATGGCAAAGGCGCTTTGCAATCCGATCAGTCCCCAATCGTTTGCCGTGGGCGAAAAAAGATTGATCGGCCCGATGTAACCGAAAGTAAGCGACAAAATCCAAATGGCAGCGCCGGCACCGAGTCCGGCCTGAACGAGTTTGCTGCGTCGACGCACTTGCAGGGTGAGATAAACCGCTGTGAATCCGCTGATCATTCCGGTAACGAGCACCGGTGCATTCACGAGCACTGGAGCATCACTTTTTCCGAACAGCACGCTGCTCCAGAGGCTAACAAAAACTGCCGCATACAATCCGTGGTTGCGGCCCAGCAGCACGCTCAGCAACAGGGGCGCGAGGGCATATGGCGCGAGCAATTCCGCCATCTCAGGTTGCAGGTGCAAAACACCGCCGCTGCAAAGAACGAAGATAAACTTGGTAAGGGCGAGCTGCACCAGCATCACCCCAAAGACGAGAAGAATGCGTGAGCTTTGCGAGAAGGTGCGCGGCTGATTGATCCACAACATCATCAGCGCAGTCAGGAAAAAGAGCAGTGCAATGACGAAGTTCTTTGTCACCTCTCGCTGGTTGCCACTGAAGATGAGTAATGCCAGGCCGGCGATGAAGCCGAGAAGCAGAACCACCTTCATCCCCACCGAATATTCCAGTCCGCGCAGCAACCCGTTGCGGGCGCGACGGCGCCGTAGTTTTCCAGAGGCGAGCCCGCGGCGAACCAATTCGCTACGTTTGAAAAAGTCGATCATCACTTACGTCCCGACGGTGTCCGGTGCTGCTGGTAGGCGCTAATTATGGCACGGACCAGCGGGTGACGCACGACATCACGTTCAGTAAAGTAGCTCATTGCTATTCCTGGCACATTTTTCAATGCCTGGAGCGCCTCCACTAAACCCGAGCGCTTGTTTGCCGGCAAATCGATTTGCGTCACATCGCCGGTCACGACGCACTTGGAATTCATGCCGATGCGAGTGAGCAACATGAACATCTGTTCGGTGGTGGCGTTTTGCGCTTCATCGAGAATAACGAACGCACTGTTGAGAGTGCGGCCACGCATGTAAGCGAGGGGCGCTACTTCGATGACTTCCCGGGAAAGCGCACGCTCCAGTTCCTCCGCTTCCATCATATCGTGCAAAGCGTCGTAGAGCGGTCGCAAATAGGGCGTGATTTTTTCCTGCAAATCGCCCGGGAGAAATCCTAGCGCTTCACCCGCCTCGACCGCCGGCCGTGCCAGAATGATTCTCGAGACCTGTTCCTTTTTTAGCGCCGCTACCGCCATTGCCACTGCCAAATAAGTTTTGCCGGTACCGGCCGGTCCAATGGCAAAGACGACATCGTGTTTCTCAATCGCTTCAACATAATTTTTCTGTCCAACCGTGCGCGCGATGACCGGCGCCTTGCGCGACGAGGTGACGATGCGGGCCGAGATGGCGTCCGACAGACCATCAGCGCGTTCTTCACTCACGGAATTGAGCGCGTAATTAAATTCATGTTTCTGAATGTCGACGCCGCGTTTGCGCGCTTCCTCCAACTGATCGAAAACGCGTTGGACGCGGTCCAGTTTGGCCGGCTCCCCTTCTATTTTCACCCAGCCCTCGCGTGTCGTCACTCGTACCCCAAGGGAATCTTCCAGATTTTTCAATAGCTTAATGTCGTTGGCGTAAAGCGACTGCAACGCTCGCGCGCTTTCAAATTCCAAAGTACGAGTCTCAGTCATTGATCAAATCGCCCGCGTTCGCCGCACAGACATCTTACGCCAGTCCGGCTCGGACCTTGCGAGGCCGACGGCCATCTTGCCCATTGGATGACAATACGACTTTTAGCGGAACCCGTAAACCAGCGCCCAATGGGTCCGCTCCTCCGGCGATTCTTCGATGGCAACGATAATAAAATAACTATCGGTCGAGGTTGGAACGACATGGGCGGCGGCGAAGTGCCCTTTCTGCCAGCTATCAGACTGTTCCACTAATTTTCCGTCCTTATCGTAAATATGCACAGAAATCTTTGCCCGATTTACTTCTGTACCCATCCAGAACCAATATTCATTGCCTTTGAATAGCTGCTGGCGCACCGCCTTTTTCTCACCCGCCGCCAGGTCTCCACCCCAATAGTCTTCTCGCACCTGGAACCCTTCACGGACATACGGCTCGGCCGCCTGGAGCGCAAAAGACTGGGCGTCGTCCACCGAAGCAAAGGCGGCGATACCCGCCAGCACTGAGACGCCGGCTAAAATGAATGCAAGCCCGTAGCGCGAATTCATCACTAGCGCGTCACGACCTCGCTATCCAGGCGCGTCGTGATTTCGTTGATTTTCTTCACCGCATCTGGCGAAATCGGTTTGCTTTCGGTATCAACCAACGGCCGCACTTCCACCAGGGCGTGCTTGATACTTTCCACGACCGGCACGTTGTATTCCGGCATGCCAGCTAATCGAGCGCTAAAATACTTCAGCAGATCTGGCTGGTGCAAAAGTTCCGCGCCTTCCTTGGTGAAATGGCGGTTCACCACGGCGGTCAAGACTTGGGTACCCCGCAACCAGCCGCCAAGGCTGACCAGCTGTGAAAGCTTTTGGTCCTGCAATTCGTTCATCGCCTGTTGCACACTGTTCTGAGTGCGGTCGAGTTCATGGCGGACATTTTCCCATTTACGCTTGTCGGCCGCTTCCGTGATCGCTTTCGCGTGCGGGGTAATGGATGCGCCTACGCCGATACCCTTGGCCAGAGTCAGAACGCGCTGGCCGATTTCCTTAACCGCGGGGGCATCCTGCGCCTGGACTGCGATGAATCCATCCGCTATGACATTGCCAAGAAGTAGCGCCGTTCTGGGACGTTCGCTGAAGTTGGCGCTCTTTTCGGTCCTCACATACTCTTTCCAGTTGACCGGACCGAGCTTGTTCAGGGCGCTGAAGACCTCGCCCGGCAACGGGACGACTACGTCCTCCACCGTTTTGTACTGCTTGACGTTAATTTGCTGCGGCGCCGACGCTGCCTGGACGCTGAGCGCGACCACTGTCAGTGTAAACCCCGCCCACTTGCTATTTTTAAAGACTGCAATCATCGGCTGCTTCGACTGTTGATTTCGACCCAGTATTCAGGATTAATGCAACTCTAAAAAGAAGTAACTTTAGCTCAACTCCCAGTACCGTGATCTCCTTAAATCGCATTTACCCCGACATCCGGCGCCATTTACTTCAACTTTTGTGAATTCCGAACGACTACAGCAGATTCTTGATCGCGCCAGTCAACGGCGCCTCCTCGTCGTTGGCGATCTGATGCTCGACGAGTTCGTTTGGGGCAAAGTTGGGCGCATTTCGCCGGAAGCACCGGTTCCCGTGGTAGAAGTGTCGGGGGAATCGTTTTATCCTGGGGGTGCGGCCAACGTCGCGCGCAATCTGCGCGAGTTCACCGGCAACGTCGCCGTCGTCGGGATGATCGGGCGAGATCGCGGCGGCGACCAGCTCCGGCAATTACTGGCCGACCAAAAGATCGATACTTCCGCCTGTTCCGTCGCAGCGGATTTTCCCACCATCGTCAAGACCCGCATCATTGCGCGGCAGCAGCAGGTGGTTCGGGTCGACCGGGAGAAGGTTCTGGCGCCAAATGAAAGGCAGATCGACTCGGTTGTTGCTTGCGTGAAGAAAATGTTGCCCGAAATCGACGGCATCATTTTCGAAGATTATGGAAAGGGGTTTCTCGCGGAAAAGCTTGTCTCCGGAATCGTGGCGCCAGCACGCGCCCGGAAAAAGATCATCGCAGCTGATCCGAATCCACGGAATAACATTCCGTGGCGCGGGTTGTCGGTGGTGAAGCCGAATCGGAGCGAGGCGTTTCACGCTGCCGGAATTCCGCTGCAGGAATCGGACGCTGGCGACAAGGCCTTGAAGAAAGTTGGCGCTGCTCTGTTACAAAAATGGCGCGCGGACCTGGTCCTGATCACTCTGGGCGAGGAAGGGATGATGCTTTTCCAGCGCAATCAGAAACCGCACCACGCGGCGACGAAAGCACGCCAGGTGTTTGACGTTTCGGGAGCGGGCGACACTGCGATCGCATTGTTTACCCTGGCGCTTTGCAGTGGTGCTACGCCCCTCGAGGCAGCGGAGATCGCTAATCACGCCAGCGCCGTGGTCGTGGGCAAACTCGGAACGGCCACAGTTTCGCCCGACGAATTGCGCAAGAGTTTCGAAAATGGTTGATGGAAAGACGCCAGCGGTGTTTTTCGATCGTGACGGCACCATCATGCACGACGCGAATTACTGCTCCGATCCGAAGGACGTCCACGTTTTTCCTTTTGTCGCCGAATCCCTGCGAAGATTAAAGGCGGCTGGATTCAAATTGATCATGGCAACGAACCAAAGCGGGATTGGCCGCGGTTATTTCACACGCGAGCAATATGACGCAGTGCACGCCGAAGTGCTTCGGCAAATCGGTGAACCGCTTATTGACGCCACCTATTTTTGTCCTGATGTCCCCGGCGCTCAGTCCGAATGTCGCAAGCCGGCGCCCGGAATGGTTTTGCAAGGTGCAAGGGAAAATAACGTTGACCTGGCATCCTCGGTTTTTGTCGGTGACAAAGAAATCGATGTCCACTGCGGACACAATGCCGGAATCAAAGCGATTCGCGTCCGCACCGGTTTTGAAACAAACACCGCCGATAGCTCGGCCGATTGGGTGGCGGAAGATTTCGCGGCAGCGACGGATATTATTCTGACGAAGTCCGTATCGGCACAGTGAAGGCCGAAAAGAATGTCATTCCGAGCGAAGCGAGGAACCTCACATTTGGTTTCACATCACCGAACAATCGGGAGATCCCTTGCCGTCTGCGTGGCTCGAGATGAGAGCGTAGAGTGAGTAAAGCCGTTGTCATCATTCCCGCGCGCTGGGATTCATCACGATTTCCCGGGAAACCACTTTACGAAATTGCGGGCAAACCATTGCTTCGACATGTCTGGCGACGCTGCTGTCGCGCGCGAAAAATCGACGCTACGATCATCGCCACTGACGACATGCGCATCGCCGAAGCGGCTTTCGCCTGGGGCGCGGAGGTCGCCCTCACTTCGCCCAAACATCAGAGTGGAACGGATCGCATTGCCGAGGTAGCAAAACGCTCGAAGAAATTTTCGATCATTGTCAATGTACAGGGCGACGAGCCGCTGGTCGATCCGCGATTGATTGATCGGCTCGTTGAAACGCTGCAGACGAATCGCGACGTCGGAATCGCCACCGCAGCGCATCCGTTTTCCGATGCGCGTGATGCCCTTTCACCACATCAGGTGAAAGTGGTAATCGATCGTGCGGGCAACGCGCTCTATTTTTCGCGTGCACCAATTCCGGCTTCAAGAAATGCGGGAGGCAGCCGTTCTTTGTTTCTTCGGCACCAAGGGATTTACGGCTTTCGTCGCGCTACTCTTTTGCAGTTCGTGGAGTGGAAACCCACGCCACTGGAGCGGTGCGAATCACTCGAACAATTGCGCGCATTGGAGAATGGTGTAACAGTTCATGTGCTCGTCACTAAACATGGTTCGCCTGGCGTCGACACGCCGGCAGATGCTCAAGCTGTAGCCGCTTCGCTGCGTGGTTACAACCTGCGGAGGCCTGGCCGATGAAATACATTTTCGTCACCGGCGGCGTGGTTAGCTCTCTCGGCAAGGGACTGGCCGCGGCCGCCCTTGGCACTCTGCTTGAATTACGCGGGCTGCGCGTCGTTTTCCAAAAATTCGATCCCTATCTCAATGTCGACCCGGGAACGATGAGCCCGTTCCAGCACGGCGAAGTCTATGTCTTGAACGATGGCGCTGAGACCGATCTCGACCTGGGGCATTACGAGCGTTTCACCAACTGCGTGCTTTCACGGCACAACAATCTTACCAGCGGCCAGGTTTACGAATCCGTCATCAATCGCGAGCGCCGCGGCGATTATCTGGGCAAGACCGTGCAGGTGATCCCGCATGTAACCGATCAGATCAAAGCGCGAATTCGCGAGCTTTCCGACGAATCAAAATACGATGTCGTGATTACTGAGGTCGGTGGCACCACCGGCGACATTGAAGGGCTGCCCTTCCTGGAAGCGATTCGGCAATTCATCCTCGAAGTCGGCGCACAGAATGTCGTGAACATTCACGTCACGCTCATTCCATATATTAAGGCAGCGCGAGAATTAAAAACCAAACCGACCCAGCAAAGCATCGCCAAGTTGCGCGAAATCGGTCTGCAACCTCAGGTTCTGATGTGCCGGACGGAGCACCCACTCGATGCCGAACTGCGTCAGAAGCTTTCAATGTTTTGCAGCGTTGCGCCGGAAGCGGTTATTGAATTCCGCGATGTCGAGCACAGTATTTATGAAGCGCCACTGATAATTTACGAGGAAGGAATGGACGCGCTCATTTGTAAGTTGCTCGGTCTGCAAACGCCGGAGCCCGAACTAAGTAAGTGGCGCAAATTTGTCGAGCGCGTGGTCTCGCCCAGGAAACGAATCAAGATTGCGGTTGTCGGTAAGTACATTGATTTGCAGGATGCCTACAAGTCGATCTACGAATCGTTAACTCACGCTGCCGCCAGTCAGGATTGCGGGATCGATTTGAAATTGATCGACGCCGAAACTTTGGAGGACACAGTAGATGGCCAGCTCAAGGATGTGGCCGGCATCCTCATTCCTGGCGGTTTCGGTGATCGCGGGGTGGAAGGAAAAATCAAGGCCGCGCGTTTCGCGCGTGAGAACAAACTGCCATATCTCGGTCTTTGTCTCGGCATGCAGGTGGCAACGATTGAATTCGCGCGCAATGTCTGCGGCATCACTAACGCCAACAGCACCGAGTTCGATCAGACAGCATCCGATCCGGTGATTTGTTTGCTCGAGGAACAGCTGGAAGTGCGCAACAAGGGCGCCAGCATGCGACTCGGTACCTGGCCGACCAAAATTCAACCCGGCACGCTCGCGGAAAAGATCTACGGAAAAGACGAAGTGCTCGAGCGTCACCGGCATCGTTACGAATTCAACATGAAATATCGCGATCAAATGCGCGAAAAAGGCTTCGAAATTTCCGGCACCTCACCCGATGGCTCGCTCGCCGAACTAGTCGAGCTGCGCGATCATCCCTACTTCCTGGCCTGCCAATATCATCCCGAGTTTCAAAGCAAACCGAATCAGCCGCACCCTCTCTTCAAAGGGTTCATTCAAGCCGCTTTGGCGCACCAGGGCTAGGGTCCGAGGCGGACTGGCATTATTTGCGAGCTTGGAGCTGACAACGCTATTGGTCCTCGAGTAGTGAAGGAGCACCGGTCTTCCTAGTGAGTTGTCATCCTGTGCGTAGCGAAGGACCTCTCGAATCCGTCAGCACGCCCGAACTTTGCCTCATCCCTTACCGTCTGCGCGGTTCGGGATAACACCGTTTTGTTGCGGCGGTAGTGATCTTAATCAGTGCATCTATTCAACGCGCGCTCTAACCGGTCGTTAATCGCCGCGCCAATTCCCTTCTCCGGCACGCGCTCGGCCACGATGAGGTCCAGATTCTCAGCATCCAATTCTCGCAGCATTCTGAATAAATTTGCAGCGGCCTCCCGCAAATCGCCCCGCTCACTCAAGTAACGCACGGCTGCGAAATCAGCAGTTGTCGTCGTGGCCGTCGGGCGCGGCGAGCCGGGATCACCGGTCCCGGCTGCAGGAGAAAGAGAGAGAGCTCCGGTTCGTTTACCCGGCATTGCCGAGAAGTCCTGCAAACGTTTGATCATGATCAATCGCGTCTTCGGCGCGTAATGCGTCGGCAATTGTCCCGGCGCAATGATCATACTGGTTGACCTGCGCTCACGCACTTCTCCAAACTGATGAAGTATCTCCTCTGTGATTGGGCCCCACCGCGACACTTCGATCACACCATCCACGATCCGAACGATCGTCGACTCGATCCCGTGTTCCGTGGCCCCGCCATCGACAATCAATGGAATCCGACCTTCCAATTCATCCAACACATGTTGCGCGGTTGTCGGGCTGACGCGCCCGAATCGATTCGCACTTGGCGCCGCCAGCGGCCGATTCACTGCACTCACCACTTCGCGAAAAACTGGATGCGCGCTCATCCGCACCGCGACTGTTTCCAACCCCGCTGTTACAATGTCTGGAACGATGTCGCGCTTTCGAAAGATTATCGTTAAGGGTCCGGGCCAGAAGTTTTCGATCAAATCGCGCGCGAGCTGCGACTCAGCGATGGCAATCTCATCGAGTGCCTCCCGCTTCGGCAAATGTACAATTAACGGATCGAACCGCGGCCGTTCCTTGGCTTCGAAAATTTTCGCGACGGCATCGGGATTAAGCGCGTCGGCTGCCAGTCCGTAAACGGTTTCGGTCGGCAACGCTACCGCTTTGCCCTCGCGCAAAAGCTTGATCGCCTTCGCGCATCCCTCACTGGACTCCGCCCTAACTAGTGCAGTCGCGCCGGTCTGGCTCGAATCGTCCGCTTCGCTTCCGCTACATGCCAGTCCGGCTCGGACCGCGGAAACGATTTCTGTGTTCACTTCGGAAGTTTGGCAGCGAGCACGGTGTCAGTTTGCTTCTTCCGAAACGCCTGAAGATTCTGGCGAATCTTCTCGTCGAAAGTCGCGAGGATGGCCGCGGCCAGAAGGGCGGCGTTCTTCGCTCCGGCGGGACCGATTGCGAGTGTGCCAACAGGAATTCCTCCCGGCATTTGCGCGGTGGAAAGAAGTGAGTCCAAGCCGTGCAAGGCCGCTGACTGAATCGGCACACCAAGCACGGGCAACCAGGTATGCGCAGCAATGACACCCGCCAGATGGGCCGCGCCGCCGGCTGCCGCGATCATTACACGAACCCCGTGATCCGCCGCTTCGCGTGCGAACTTGGCTGTCGCGTCGGGCGTCCGATGTGCCGAAAGAACATGCGCCTCGTTTGGGATGTTCAGCTCATCAAGCGTTTTCACGCAACCGGACATTGTTTCCCAATCCGACGCACTTCCCATGATCACAGCAACGAGCGATGAAGACTTTTGCACAGCCATAAAGTAAGATCAGGTGTCAGCTCCCCAGCCAAAGTTGTAAAGCGGTTTTTCGAATTTCGAATTTAGCCATTGCACGGGGCCCAAGAAAGGTAAGGAGCGGCTGCTTCTAACGCCAGTCCGGCTCGGACCTGCCGACTCAGTACAAACGGCGGTCGCAGACTGCCGCCTAACCAGATGTCTGTTCCCCTCGCGCAACGCGATTTGCGATGCCCCTGATTCGCTTTCCGGTTATTATAGGAGGATGAACCCCGGCGACAATGCCATTTCCTTAATCGGCTTCATGGGCGCCGGGAAATCCGCCATCGGTCGTGAGCTGTCACGGCGCATCGGCTGGCCGCGACACGACACCGACGAAATGATTCGCGAGCAGTTCGGCATTTCGATTCCGGATATTTTCGCGCGGCACGGCGAGCCAGCATTTCGCGATGCGGAAACGGCATTGCTGAAAACATTGCGCCGAGGAATCGCTGGAATCGTCGTTACAGGCGGCGGAATTATTTTGCGCACTGAAAACGAGCAGCTCCTGCGCGGGATGGGCCGGATCGTCTGGCTCGATGCTGATGAAGAAGTGCTGTGGCAGCGCGTTTCAAAGCACAGTACCCGCCCCCTGCTCCAAACACTGGATCCACGCGCGCGATTTGCGGAGTTATTGCAAGAGCGGCTACCGCTTTATCAGTCGGCGGCAGACTATCGCATCAATACCACCAGTAACAGCATCGCGCAGGTGACGGATGAGATCATCGCATTGATATGAACGCGCAGAACGGATCAACGGATGTCCGTACCCAAATTGTAACGCTGGCACGGGAGTTGGGATTTGACCTTTGCCGCTTTGCGAGGGCGGATGCTCCGGAACACGCTACGCAATTTCGCGAGTGGCTGGACCGCGGCCAGGGCGGGGAATTGAGTTACCTCGCGCGCACTGCAGAAAAACGATGCGATCCGCAGCAGGTTTTGCCGGAAGCGAAAACGGTGATAGTTCTCGCGTTCAATTATTTTCAGGGAGAGCCTGTAAGGGCAGCCGTATCGGCTGCAGATTCTGTAGCGGCGGGCGTATCGCCCGCAAATCCTCCAAAGATTGGGGCCGACACGGCCGCCCCTACATCCGCCGGTCGCATCGCGCGATATGCCTGGGGTGATGATTATCATCAGTTAATCGAGAAGAAGCTGGCCGTGCTCGATGACTTCCTGCGGCGATACGGCGGGACACAAAAGTGCTATGTCGACACCGGCCCTATGCTGGAGCGCGACCATGCCGCGGCCGCCGGCGTCGGCTGGCATGGCAAAAGCACGATGCTGTTGAATCGCCAATTAGGCACCTGGTTTTTTCTCGCCGAGATCCTGACCACGCTGGAGTTCGCCCCTGATCCACCGCAAAAGAATTATTGTGGCCGATGCACCCGCTGCATCGATGCCTGTCCGACGGGTGCAATCACTGCGCCACATCAGGTCGATGCACGTCGCTGCATTTCCTATCTGACCATTGAATTGAAAGGGCCGATTCCTGTCGGACTACGTCCGATGATTGGCGATCGCATCTACGGCTGCGACGATTGCCTCGATGCCTGTCCATGGAATCGTTTCGCCAAAGTCTCACGCGAAACCGCATTCGCAATGCGGCGTGAAGTCGCCGCAATGAAACTGCGCGATTATCTCAGTCTCGATGCAGAGAAATTTCGCCGGCTGTTTCGCGACTCACCAGTCAAGCGGACGAAACGGCGCGGCCTGTTAAGAAATGTTTGCGTCGCGCTTGGAAATGTCGGCACAAAGGATGATTTGCCTGCCTTGGAAAAGGCGGCTGCCGATGCCGAACCGTTAATTGCGGAGCATGCACAGTGGGCGATCGGGCGGATAAGGGAACGGACGGTTGCGTGAATTGCTGAATCTGTAAAGATTACTGACCGCATCTGACGGTAGTGAGTCTGAACGATTTAACCTTTAAATAACCTAAGGAGCATCTCTTGCAGCTTCCCGCCATGCACCAGCAGGTAACCAGTCCACCCGCCACGGTAACGCCCGGTCCGCCCGTAGCCGGTGTCGTTTCGCCGCGCCGGCGGAAATCCCGCCGCCGCCGTAAAATTCTGATCGGAATCGGCGCGGTGCTTTTGCTTTGGATCATCGGCGCGATCGTCAACAGTAAACGCGAAAAGCCCATTCCGGTGACAACGGACAAAGCGACGCGACGGACTATTGTCCAGATAGTTTCGGCAACGGGGAAAATTCAGCCGGAGACTGAAGTGAAGATTTCACCGGAAGTCGCGGGCGAGATTATTGAGTTGCCGGTGGACGATGGGATCGCTGTAAAAAAGGGTGATTTGCTGGTGAAGATCAAACCCGATTCCTATAAGGCGCTGGTCGAACAGCAGGAGGCAGCGATCAGTTCGGCGAAAGCGACCAATCTTCAACAGAAGGCCACGATGCTGAAGGCGGAGCAGGACCTGAAACGCGCCGACGACATGTATACGAAGAAGACGATTTCGATTCAGGAATACAACGCGGCACAGGCGGCCCATGATGTTGCGAAAAATACCTATGAAAGTTCGCTGCATGAGATCGAACGGGCGCAAGCCGGCTCAAGCCAAGCGCGCGAGCAACTTTCCAAAACGACCATCTATTCGCCGATCGATGGAACGGTCACGGTCTTAAACAGCAAATTGGGCGAGCGCCTCGTCGCTACGGGACAGTTTGCCGGAACGGAAGTGATGCGCGTCGCCGATCTGAATCACATGGAAGCACGCGTCGATGTGAATGAGAACGATGTCGTGAATGTGAAGGTCGGCGACAAAGCCAGTGTGAAAATCGATGCCTACAGCGATCGCAGGTTTCACGGGACCGTTCACCAAATCGCGAACACTGGAAAAACCACCGGCACCGGGACTCAGGAAGAAGTGACAAACTTTGAGGTCAAGATCGGCATCGACGATCACGATGTGACATTGAAACCCGGATTAAGCTGCACCGCCGATATTGAAACGGACACAGTCAAGGATGTGGTCGCGGTTCCGATGCAGGCAGTCACCATTCGCACCGGCGACAGCAATCTGAGCCCCGAAGAGATCGAAAAAAAGAAGCTAAAGACGGCGCAGCGCGATAAAGGCGACAACAACGCGGAGTTCGTTAACGAGAAAGCGGAGAAGCAGGCGCAGAAGGAAGAGCGAGAAAGACTGGCGAAAGTTATCTTTCTGAAGAAAGGCGGCAAAGCGCAACTGGTAAGGGTGACGACCGGGATCTCCGACGACACCTTTATGGAGATCAAAAATGGTATTCAGCCGGGAGACGAAGTCATTTCGGGAAGCTATAGCGCCATCAGCCGCAAGCTGAAAGACGGCGCCAAGGTTACTTACGATAAGGAAGCGACAAAATAGTGTTCGGGGTTCAGTGAACAGGGTTCAGGCGGAACCTCTGAAACCTGAACCCTAAAACCTGAACACGATGAACCATAATTCCACGCGTCCGGTTGGACCATTGGTCATCGACATCGAAAACATCACCAAAGACTACGTGATGGGTGAAGAGATTGTGCGCGCGCTGCGCGGGGTGTCGTTGCAGATTCATCGTAACGAATACATCGCCATCATGGGCCCGAGCGGCAGCGGCAAGTCTACTCTTATGAATATGCTCGGGTGTCTCGATACGCCGACTTCCGGGCGATACGAATTCAACGGCCGAAATGTCGCCGAGATGGATGATGACGAACTGGCCGCAATCCGAAATCGCGAAATCGGGTTTGTTTTCCAAACGTTCAACCTGCTCCCGCGCTCGACCAGTTTGCGCAATGTCGAGCTGCCTCTGATTTATGCAGGCATTGACCCGGAGACGCGCAAAGAAATGGCCGCACGGGTCCTGGAAGAAGTCGGTCTGGGCGATCGCATGAATCATAAACCCAACGAATTATCCGGTGGTCAACGCCAGCGCGTCGCCGTTGCTCGGGCGCTGGTGAACAATCCTTCCATCATTCTGGCGGATGAACCGACCGGGAATCTCGATTCCAAAACCGGCGAGGAAATCATGGCCTTATTCGAGGATTTATATCGGCGCGGTAATACCATCATTCTGGTCACGCACGAGCGCGATATTGCTGCGCATGCACGTCGCACCGTCCATCTGCGCGATGGTCTGGTTGAAACCGACCATCCTGGATTTATTCCGGAAGTCGATCTCGTCGCCCTGGATCGACCATGATTATGCGCACTGCAAAGAGATGAAACGATTTCTCTACGAATTAACTGAGAGCTGGCGCATCGCCGTCGCACAGATGCGCTCGAACATGACACGCTCCGCTCTGACCGCGCTCGGCGTGATCATCGGAATCATTGCGGTGACTTTGATGGGGACAGCGGTCACCGGCATTTCCATCGGCTTCGATAACAGCATGTCTGTGCTTGGGGACGACGTTCTCTACGTCACGCAATGGCCGTGGAAACAGGTGGATGACTGGTGGAATTATCGCGACCGCAAAAAGATCAAGACCGAGTACGCCGAGACGCTGAATCGGATGATTGCACGGACGCCGAATTCAAATCTGGTCGTAGCAGTCCCGACTTCGAATTTGTTTCGTTCCATCAAATATGGTGGCAATTCCGTGGACAACGTTTTCGTCCTGGGTACGACTTCCGATTTCATTGTTACCTCGACCATCGATTGCAAAGAAGGCCGTTTTTTCAGCGATACCGAATCACGCGGCGGCGCCAATGTGGTGGTAATCGGTTACGATGTGGCCGATGCCCTGTTTCCATCGGAAAGCCCGATCGACAAATCGGTCCTGATTAACGGACAACTATTCAAGGTTATCGGCGTGAACTCGCGCCAGGGAACGTTTCTCGGGTTGTTCAGCTGGGACTCGATGGTGGCGCTGCCACTCGGCGCCTTCAACAAATATTTCAGCAGTAAAAGTGAGTCGGACGTGCGAGTAAAAGTGAAGGACAAACGCAAGTTGGCGGATGCGAAGGACGAGCTAACGGGATTAATGCGCCGCGTCCGCGGTCTTCAACCGGAAGTAAAGGATGACTTTTCGGTCAACGAACAGCAGGCGTTCAAGAGCACACTCGATCCGGTTAAGAACTCGATCGCGGTTGCCGGATTGTTCATCACCGGTCTTTCCCTCTTCGTCGGCGCGATTGGAATCATGAACATTACCTTCGTCAGCGTGAAGGAACGCACGAAAGAGATTGGGACCCGGAAAGCACTTGGGGCACGACGACGCACGATCCTTTTGCAGTTCCTAATCGAATCGACCGCGCTCTGTCTCCTCGGCGGATTCATTGGGCTCGCGCTGGCGTATTTGATGTGTTTCGGAATTG
>Ga0207701_10001713_pt1 | contig 22894 bp, 19 predicted proteins | sample KBSSwiSSwithPhiX_FD_184294 | JGI IMG/M metagenome (GOLD analysis project Ga0207701, IMG submission 184294) | Switchgrass rhizosphere bulk soil microbial communities from Kellogg Biological Station, Michigan, USA, with PhiX - S5 (SPAdes) (version 2) | ecosystem: Environmental > Terrestrial >... | reverse complement strand
ATTAATATACGAACATTGAAAGTTACTCCTCTCTTGTCGCAAAAAAAAGAAAATGAAGATGGACTGCCTGATCTGTGGATAGAAAAAATTTTTTGTGATGCAGAAAATAATCTATGGATAGGAGGACAGGAATATCTGAAAATATTTAATCTAAATGAAAAGAAGTTTAAAGATTTTCAGCAGGCTGTAACGATAAGACCAGATAATCATATCACCTTTATAAGTTCGGTGGATAAGAATACAATTGCAGTTGGTGCAAAGGAGTATGGAATTTTATTTTACAACACATCGTCGTTAAAAATCCAGGATAGTATAAGAGCACTTGAAAAAATAAATAATGTAACAATTAGCGACCTCTGTGTAATAAATGATAGTTGTTATTTTAGCAGCGGTTCTCAAATATACAGTGGAAAATTTTTTAACGGAGCCTGGCATCGGGGAAGAGAAATAATAATCCCTGCTATTAGTAAAAATATTATTAATTGCATTACTGCAGGCAGCGAAAATGAATTATGGATAGGAACCAATAATGGTATCGGTAAATTCGATCTTACAACAAATCAGTTCAAGACGATCAATAATCAATACTTCAATGCTGATAATTTTATTGCTGATCTTTTCCATGATAAAGAGAACGGCCTCTGGATAAGTTCTACAAAAAATCTTATCAGGATGAATCTTATTCCTTCACCTTTTTATGCTACAAAGGAAAGCAAGGACGGACACACGAGACTAAATCATATTTATTCGCTTGTCCCGGTAAATAAAACTCAACTATTTGCCTGTGGCACCGATGGATTGTATTTATGCGACCTTGTTACCAGGGATATAAAAAAAATTAAAGGAACTGCTGCACTCGGTATCATAGATTATGTTTTTAAAATACGAGAAGATTTTTGGCTAATCTGTTCCCGTGATGGAATGTACAGTTATCAACCATCGAAAGATATTCTTTCAAAAGAGGTTTTGTTTAAAATGTATCCTGAATGGAAGCCTTATGCCAAAAATTATTTTAATAACACGGCGAGGTCGGGAAATAAAATATATTGGGCAAGTGAAGAACAGGGAGGATTGTTGATCTGGGATCCGGAACAACATGTGATAAGGCAAGCAAGATCTGGGACAGTTTCTTCCAGGGGATTACCCGAAAATCATATTCATAATATCAAGTTTGATAAAGACGGGTTTTTATGGTTACTGTTTGATAATTCGGTTGCAAAATTTGATGTAGTAGCGGACTCAGTTGTTAAGGTCATCAAGTATGATCATAGTGGTAAGGGCTTTAATGCCGGGATCTTTTTTGATATGTATGATGATGGCTCTGTTTTATGGTTTGGTACTTATGGCGGTGGTATTAATGGGTACAATAAAAAAACAAGTGAATGGAAATATATTACTGAAGAAGATGGCTTATGCAATAATGCTGTATATGGAATACTTCCTGAACGAGACAGTATTTTTTGGGTTAGCACAAACAATGGTTTATCACGAGTGAATTATAAAACTGGAAAATGCCTGAACTACTTTGTGGAAGATGGTTTGCACGATAATTCTTTTGATGAAAAAGGCGCTTTATTATTTGACAAAAAATTATTTTTTGCCGGCGTGAATGGTTTTACTTCTGTTGATCTCGATAATTATTACAGCAGCTCTGTGACTTTCCCGGTTTATATAAAAAAACTGGAATATATAAAAGGTAACAAGAGAAATGCGTTGAATGATCTTAGATGGAACAAAATAAAATTACCTGCAGGAACTTCGGCAGCTACTATTTGGCTGAGTGCAATATCCTATACAAGCAATAGACCCAGGTTTAGCTATAAGATAAAAGGTTTTCAGGACGAGTATTTGCCTGCCGGCGATAAGAATAAAATAGAACTAAATGCTTTGAGCTATGGTGAATACGAGATAGATATTCGATACATAAACGAAAAAGGAGAATTTGTTGAAGGAATGGTAGGGATCGATCTTGAAATACTTCCATTCTGGTACCAAACTTGGTGGTTTCGTATGTCTGTAGCAATATTTGCTTTAGCAATTATAATACTGATTGCTCGTCTCATATATATTTCAAGATTGAGAAAGCAAAGAGCGGTATTGGAAAAGCAATTAGCCGTACAATTCGAAAGGCAAAGAATATCATCTGAAATGCATGATGATATCGGGGCGGGACTTTCAGGTATAAGGCTCCTGACAGAAATGACCAAAGGCAAAGTAAAAGGCACGGCTGCAAGCAGTGAAGTTGAAAAAATATACGAGTCTGTTGGAGACATTTCTGCTAAAATGAAAGAGGTGATCTGGAGTTTAAATACCGAGAATGATCAATTGTCAAGTCTTATTTCTTATATTCAAAGACAGGCAAGATCATGGCTGGAGAATTATCCCTGTCAACTTAGCATTACTATTCCTGAAAAGATACCTGATTTGGAAATAGGCGGTGAGGCAAGGAGAAATATTTTTCTTACGGTGAAAGAAGCTGTTCATAATATTATTAAACATTCAGGTGCCGATAAAGTGACAATTAATATTGCCTGTGACGAGCAATTGATCATTACAATTTCAGATAATGGCAAGGGAATGGATGTTGAGGAAAACAGTAATATAGGAAATGGGCTTAAAAACATGAAACAGCGTATTCATCAATTGAATGGAAAAATTTTGATTAAAAACCATGAAGGATTTACCTTGAAGTTTGAAATTCCTTACAATCAAGTTTTATGATCAAAGTAGCCATCATAGAAGACAACGATCAATTTCGCACAGCCCTGGAAACAATTATAGACCAGGAAAAAGATACAACGTTAGCGGGTTCGTATACCAGTGCTGAAAAAGCATTAGTAGGATTGATGCAATCACCGCCTGATATTGCGATCGTAGATATTAGTTTGCCTGGATTGCGTGGCCCTGAGCTCATCGTCCGTCTGAAAGATAAAATTCCCCAAACCCTATTCATGGTATGTACAATTCATGATGATAATGATACCATTTTTGAAGCCTTGAAAAGCGGAGCCGCTGGCTATATAGTAAAAGATCCAATTACTAAGGAAGAAATCGTAAAAGCAATTCATGATCTATTTAATGGCGGTTCACCTATGAGTCCTTTTATTGCCAGGAAAGTTATCGGCGCTTTTCAAAAACCGGTGATCAATGATGTAAACTCTTTATTGAGCCAAAGGGAAAAAGAAGTGCTCGAACAGGTGGCACAAGGCTTACTTTATAAAGAAATTGCAATAAGGCTTGCTATCAGCCCGGAAACCGTAAAAAAGCATCTTAAGAATATCTACCAAAAATTACATGTGCAAAATAAAGTGGAGGCATTGAATAAATTCCGGCTTCTGTAATACTTCTATTCTTCAAGCTAAATGCGGCATTTTTTATTTGTTTAAATCCACGACACATCATCCCTCGTATCTATTACTGTATTGCCCGGCATCTATACATCACATCCGTTCTGGGGAAACTTATCCAACTGGTGAACTAATTAACAAATCACATCATTAAAAAACTTTTAAAATGAAAAAAACAAAAATTTTCATAACGGTAATTGTGTGCCTGGTTGTCGCCGCTGCTGGTATTATATACGCTGCAGATCACATCGACGCACCAGCTGTTACGAACAAGCCGACAGACATTACAGACGTTTATGTTTTCCGTGGTCAAAATCCTGACAATATGGTTTTTGTTGCCAACACCCAGGGATTACTTTCACCCGCCGCTACTGCCGATGCAAAGTTTGATGAGAATACCATGATCGAATTTAATATTGATAATAACGGCGACAATGTTGAGGATCTCGTTATTCAGTGCATTGCTAAGAATGGTAAGATGAGAATATATGGACCTGCAGTACCCAAAGTAACAGGCACGACCAGTTATTTGAACATAAATAAACTTTCCGCACAAGTTGATATAACAAGATATGGACAGGATGCACAAATAGGTATTGGAGATAATGGAGTAAAAGTTTTTGCCGGCCCCCGTGATGATCCTTTCTTCTTTGATCTTGTACGTTTCAGACAAGTAATTGCAGGAACAGCATCTTCATTCAACAACCCTGGCAGTGATACATTTGCTGGAACGAATGTAATGGGTATTGTTGTGGAAGTTCCAAAAGTATTGCTTGGCAGTAATGGCACTATTAATGTTTGGGCTGAATCAAAATCAGGAACAGGATCCGGATCGGTAAATTGATCTATTAATTATAAAAAAATAAAAACAATGAAAAAGATTTTTCATTATACTTACCTGGCTTCGCTAATAGTATTTACAGCCTGCCAGAAAGATCTAAAGAATAACGGCGGAGGAGATGCATCAAATAAAGGTGGTGTTCCTCCACAGGATGAGGTATATGTGCAAGGCGACCAGATGGCTCGTCCAGCGATCAATACAGTGTTTGTTGGTTCATCAAGAAAAAATGAGTTCAACACCACAACACCATCTGCTATGGATGCTGCATTTAAGACAGATTTTATAAACAAGCTTACAGCATTTGGATATTCAACAAACATTCTCGGGCTTGATAAAAACACTTTTGCAAGTGTGCTTGTAACTGATGTTTTAAATGCAAGTACAACCGGAGTTACTTCTTTTTACAATGGAACACAAGTACTCACCGGACGTGCATTGGCGGATGATGTGATTGATGTTGAATTGACATTGATCTTTGGCGGTGCTACCGGCGCATCTAATCCCGGTCTTACAAGCGATCATGTAAATGGAAATGATAAACCATTCCTTGCTTCATTCCCTTATATGGCGAGTCCTCATTAATAGCAAGCAGTGATAATAAAAAACCTCCCGGTTAAAGGAGGTTTTTTTATTATTGTTTTAGTTCGGGACTAATTTTTCTGACAGTTGTCGTAGCTCCTCCATCTAATGTCATATCATGAGGCTTATTTGTTTTCCATGCACCTCTTGTAAAGTCCGGTGCATCTATAGTTTTTGATCTTGCTTTTACAGACTGCTGGCTTAAATGAAAGATGCTGCTCCATGCTGCAGCATCATACACATTCTGATCAAGTGGTAAACCATTGCGCAAACAATCGATCAGTCTCCAGTCCATAATAAAATCCATACCACCATGGCCACCTACTTCTTTTGCTATTTCACCAATATGATTGACGATCGGCGGTGAATATTTTTTATATAAGTCATCCAGCTCTTCTTTTTTTATCCAGCTATGACCAAATGCAATTCTTTCAGGCCCCGGCCATTTTTGAGCTACACCTTTTGTTCCGCTTACCAAATGAATCCTGGAATAAGGCCGAAGAGACGAAACATCATGCTGTATCAGGATGCTTTTATTATTATTGGTACGGATCAGTGTTGTGTTCATATTGCCGCGATAAGGCTTGTCAACGTATTCTTTAAAGAAATCATCTTTTGCAGCCATTTCTTTTGCAAGGTTGTTCAATGTAAAATCGTTGGTACTCATACTTACCAGGTGATCAAACTTGTCCCCGCGATTTATATTCATGCATTGTGCGATTGGACCGAGCCCATGTGTTGGGTAAAGATTTCCATTCTTGCCGATATTTTCTTTCAACCGCCACATATCGGCATATGCATTCTTATTGAAAAGATATTCTTTTGAAAGATCATGAATATAGGCGCCTTCCGCATGTACTAATTCACCAAATAACCCTTGCCTTACCATATTTAATGTAAGCAATTCAAAAAAATCATAACAGCAATTCTCCAGCATCATGCAATGCTTCTTTGTTTTCTCTGATGTTTCTACCACCTGCCAGCATTGGTCAATCGTTTCACCAACATTTACTTCAGTAGCTGCATGCTTTCCATGATTCATTGCATACAAAGCAACAGGAGTATGCAAATGCCATGGAGTAGGGGTATAAACAAGATCAACATTATTGCTTTCGCACAAAGCCTTGTATCCTTCATCCCCACTGTATTCTTTTGCTTTAGGTCTTCCCATTTTTTCTAAAGTAGCCTGAGCTTTTGTAACACGATCAGGATATTTATCACAAAGCGATGTGATCTCAACACCTTCTATAAAACTTAATCTTGCTACTGCATCAGAGCCACGCATACCAAGACCAACTACACCAATTCTAACCACATCCATTTTTGGTGCCGCATAACCACACATATTGAAGCTTTGTTTGCCGTGATCTGGTAATTCATTTTTATCTTCTTCATTATTTTTCACTTTGGCAAAAGAAGGCATGCCAATAGTTAAAGCTCCTGTACTAATTGAAAAATTGCGTAAAAATTTTCTGCGGTTTGATTTCATATTACAATGGTTGAAACTGCAAGTTCCTGAAATAAACTGTATGAAAATGCGATCAATGTAAAATAGAGCAAACGATTGCTATTATTTCTGAAGTGTGATAGAGTAAGAGAATTTTTGCGCAAAAGGTGATTCTGTTTTTTCAGGTTTTGAGATCATAAAGTTATTCCTGATTGAATTTTCCCTGATCTTACTAACTAATCTGTCATCATCATCAAATAAAAATTCGGTAACGATTGATCGATAGCCGTTGGCATCTATATGGACATGTATATGTGCAGGCGGATCACTTTGAGGATAGCCGGAAGGTTTTATAGTATGCAATTCAAATTTGCCGTCTTTATTTGTTTTTACATAACCGAATAGCCTTGCATGAGCATATCGCCTTCGTTGATTAAAACATGTGAGCATCTGCTGCATACCAACCGCGACTATCTGTGTGATATAAATAAACCAAAGCGCCAATAACAGGTTTGCCATCCTAATCTTTTACCGTGCCGATCACTTGTATTTTTTTGCCTGGGATTGTATCGGTTGCAATTGAGATCACCTCTGCTTTGCAATATTTTTTATTAATTCACGAAAGGAAGTTTCAGGATGAACAGCATCATATTTTTTGTCAGTAAGAATTTGTGAAATGGTTGCTTTATTGGTTTTTAGTTTTTCCTCAGCATCTTTCATCAAAGTCTCTTCATTGGGTTGACTAAAAAGAACATTGACTGTTGCTATAAATAAAAGCATAGTTAGGAAAAGATTCTTCATGGCTTAAAATTTACGAGTTAACCTGAAAATTTTATTCAAAGTAATTTAATAAGTATCTGCAGCAGCCTACTTGAAAATTTATAAGTGGCAACATAGCAGTATGCTTACCGTGTTTTCACCTCTCAATTTTCAGTCTTCTAACTCTTTTATAGGGGTTTGATTATTCTTTGCTTGCAATTGTCACCAATGTGATCATTTGCTCATTCGCCAAATAATTATTTCACCATTAAAACACTGTTATGAAAAGAGTTAATTACATTAATGCTGTATGCCTGTTTATTTTTTTTACCACAAATATTGTGACAGAGGCACAACCACGTCCATGGCTTTGGGCCAAGCGTCCTGATATTGAAATTGCCCCTTATACTAATCCCTCGGTTAGCGCAGATGAGAATGGTAACTCTTACGTTACAGGTGCTTTTGTAGGTACAGCCACATTTGCAACGCTGCCATCTCCAACTATATTAACCAGTGCAGGTGAAGCAGACATATTTATTGCTAAATATGATGCATCCGGCAATGTTGTTTGGGCAAAAAGAGCAGGCAGTATCCATAGTGATGCTGCTTATTCGATAAAATATGATGGGTTTGGAAACTTATATATTGCAGGATACTTTTCGGAAAGTACAAATTTTGATGGCACAATTATAACAAACCCTGTCCCAAATTCTTCAAATATACTTTTAGCTAAATACAATGCAACAACGGGGGATTTTCTATGGGTTCGTCATGGCGCTGGTGATGATGGTTATACAAGGCAGGCTTTTGACGTTGCCGTGGATAAATATGGCGATCCGTATATTACAGGAGAAATTTGTAATACTACAACATTTGCTCCCTTACCGACATTGAACTTATCTGGTAGGTGGTGGGATATTTTTGTGGTAAAATATAATAGCGCCGGAGTTATTCAATGGCAAACCTCAGCAGGAACTTTAGATGCTGGTTATAATTGTGAGGGGGGAACTGGAATAGCGGTTGATCAATCCGGGAAAGTGTTTGTTACCGGTTATTTTAATGGATCATCTGCGTACCCTGCTCAATTTGGAAATATTAATTTGGTTTCTAATGGAGGTGGAGGATTTTATGAATACGATTATTTCCTGGCAAAATATGACCCAACAACTTCTAGCTGGTTGTGGGCAGTAGATGGAGGAGGTGCAAATAATGACTATAGCAAAAGCGTTTCTTTGGATAGCGATGGCAATCCTTATGTGAGCGGTGTTTTCACAGGAACGGCAATGTTTGGCTCGAATCCCTTGAACAGCACTGGCGGAAATGATTATTTTCTTGCAAAGTATTCAACTGATGGAGACTTAACCTGGATTCATTCTGCAGGAGGTATTGGTTATTTCGGTGGAAATAGATCAAAGGTAGATGCTAATGGAAATTTTTATTTTGCCGGAACTTTTGATGGAACTGCTACGGTAGGCGATGTAACCATCACTAGCAATGGTTATGATAATTGCTACATTTCATATTGGGACAAAAATGGAGTTTTTCAATGGGTGAAGCATATTCCCGGAGATTATTATTCACACCCATCAGGAATTGATGTTGAAAGCAATGGTAAAATAGATCTGCTATCTGTTTTTGCAAGTACTCAGGTTTTTGATTGTACTACTCTGGGCGGTACAAGTTTCTCAAGCCTTTCAGTAGCTAAATTAAGTGCAACAAGTAATGGCCCTGACGCTCCCACAATAAATGCCACATCGAATACCGTATGTAACGGCTCAAGTACGACGTTAAGTATTGCGACGGGTGATCTTAATACTGCAACAGAATGGAAATGGTATACCGGTAGCTGTGGAGGCACATTAATTGGTACAGGAAATTCTATTACAGTTAGCCCGCAGGTTGCTACTACTTACTATGTAAGAGGGGAAGGCGGATGCTCAGCACCGGGTGCATGTGCAAGTATTACAATTAACATAGGTAGTGTAACTGTTATAATACCAGATGCAATAGCATTAAACTATAATAGCGTTCCAAATAACACTGTCTATCCGGCTTATGCGCCGGCGTCTTCCATTACTTTAATTGCGCAAGCTTCAGGAACAGCACCATATAGTTATAGTTGGTCAAACGGTTCAACTACACAATCAATTGCTGCTAATCCTATGACAAATACAACATACAAAGTAACAGTAACTGATGCAAGTGGATGCACCGGTACAGCTTCAAAAGAAGTAATAGTTAAGAATGTTAACTGTAATAATGGTAAAGTATATATGTGTCATATTACCGGTAGCAACAGCCACGTAAATACAATTTGCATTGACAACAATGCAGTTGCTACGCATCTTGCTGCTGGCTGTACATTAGGAGAATGTATTGGCAGTAGAAATGCCCCTTCAGTAATAGAAACCGAAGTAGCTGACTTTAAAATTGACATCATTCCTAACCCAAGCAGTAATTATTTTAATCTTGTTATTAATACAAAAGATGCTACTTCCATTTCTATTCGGATAATGGATGTACTTGGAAGAGTGGTAGAAATGAAAAACAATATGGCTATAAGCGAAAAATATACTTTTGGGAACGGGTTTAAGCCGGGAATGTATCTTGCTGAAATCATTCAAGGTACAAATCGTAAAGTGATAAGAGTGGTTAAAAAATAATTTATTTCGTCATTGATCACGTCAAAAAGCCGTCAATTAAGACGGCTTTTTGTTTAATATAGGGAGATAATACGATAGAAATGCTGAGACTTATGAATGATGATCTACCATCACTCTTTTACGTAAAATTTCTTAACATATTAAAGTGATATAATAGAGTTGAGATCATTCAGATGTTTTATACTACACACTTTTCCTAAGCAAAACAAAATAAAACGCAAGCATAAATCCGGTATAAAAAAACACTCTTTGGCTTTAGTTTTGAACTATAGTGTAGTAACTAAATCCGTATTTATGAAAAAGACCTTTGCAGTGAATGTGCTGATACTCCTGCTTTATTATGTTATTCTTTTGATAGCGTTTTAAAGAAATAAAGTAATTTCAAGGAGCTAGCATCATTTAAATTAAATAGAGTAAATAAAAAACTACAAACCTAACAGCGGTAGTTCTAAGCAGCTGAGTCATATCCCATGTGAAAACACCTCAAGAAAAAGGGTGAAAAACCGGGTTAAGATACTTTCATTTCTTACTTTCTTGCAAGTAAATATTTGTTGTGATAGTGATAGTTTTTCATAAAATAGCGTATATTGTTGTTGCCATCATCCACCCCCCTGATTACTCCTATAGTAACATTGTTCCCTTGAATTCTTTCATGCATCGTCCATCTCTTATGAATGAGCGTTCTGGTGTTCTGACCTGATTTGTTTAGAGTCAATCCACTGTGAATGTATATCATTTCTTTAGAAGTGATTTGTAATGCCGTGCCAACGAGTGCTAAAACGAACCAACATGATAAAAGGAAACCAATTCTTATTACTATTCCTCGGGTTGATCATACTTAACTCAGGAATTTCCCAGGTCAATTCCCAGAAACCTGATATAACGAGGATATATGAAGATGCAGAGCGATTATACAGGACGGGTAATTACAATGCATCATTAGAACTTCTCAAAAAAGAAAGTGGAGATTGGCTAGTAAACAGCGATACGCTGATGTATATAAAAATTAAAAACCTTGATAATTTATACAAATCAAATTTTGATCAAACAAAAGATCTTGAATCTACATTACAACGTTTTTTTGCGAGGGTTAATAAAAACACATTCCCTGAATTAAAATACAGTGAGGTCACTACTATTTTTACTACGTTTCAAAGTTTTAAAGAAAGGGATAAAACGTTTTATGATTCTGTTTTCAGGGTTATCGATCTGAATAAAACAAATACACTTATACCATTACGACAGGTAGCTAATGAGTATTTAAAATCCTATCCTAATACTTATTATTCTAAGGAATTAAATGGTTATGTGAATAGCATTGATACCAAATTGGCTCAACTGGAAACTGCAAATAAAAAGAAGATAAAAGATAGTACAAACAGGGCAGCTTTGAAGAAAGTAGGAAAAATGGTTACACTTAATATATCATACTCCGTTCCTTCTGGTGGTAAAACTGTTTTTGGGGGGCTTGATAACCATAACGAAATAATGAGTTTCTATAATGGAACTTATACCGGTGAGCTTGGTGAAAATTATTCTATTGGTGCTTCGTTGGCAGAAGCTTTCATAAATATATATACCGGAACAAGGGCAAAAGTTGGTTTGAATTGGAGTTTGTTTGATGGAGAATACACAGTTTTCGATTGGAATAACAATTCATTGGTGTCAGAAGAGCAGAATACCAACAAACCAATTAAAGAATTAAAATCGATAAAAGCAGGAACGAGAATAGGCCCTGTTGTGGCAATCCTCTTATCAAGATCAGTATCGGTTGCTTTATATTATAGTGCAAGACCCGGCGTTCAATTCCTTATTGGTAAAACCTACTTTACTGTTCCGAATGGTAGCAATGCAGCTATTCCTAATGGTAGTAGCAATGCAACTACGTACGAAATAAAGCCTGTTCAGACAAATTATAATTTCTCAAGCGAGGCTGGTGTAAAGATCTATTTTTTTAAAAAGATATTTATTAACCCGTATATGCATTTTGGTAAATACAACTGGCAAAGTGAGATAAAAGATGTATCAGCTAGCAGTTCTGGGAATACAACAATTGCACAGGCAAACTACGATTTCAAATCTATTGGAATTAGGGTAGGCTTTTAAGCTTATTGCTTAATATTTAGTATGGTAAAAAAAACAGCTCTAATACTAGTTCATTCGGTGTCATTGCTGCTCTTGCATCTTTTTTATTTCAATCTTAACTGGAGCCTGCCGCTGGAATATGAAATGATGATGATGCTTAATAAAACGGAATCATTTGTAGGTGGCCACGGGCGATTTGAGAAAGAGAATTTTTTATTTATCAATACGGCATATGATCAAGCATCTATAAGAGTAGAAACAGAATACCAGGATACCGGAACAATAGCTATAACCGACAGGTATATGCTTGCAGAGTTCTTTGAAAAAATGACGGAGTTTGGAAACCAGCATCAATATGTTCTTTGCGATATTTTTTTTGATAATCCATCTTCTGATGACTCAGTATTGAATAATAGCATTAGAAACACGCCGCGAATAATTGCGCCTACTGAATACGATAGCAAAAAAAAAGTATTAATAAAGCCGGTCATAAATATTCTTTCAGCGCAAGCCGATTATGTTACTTACGAAGGATTGGTTTCTAAAGTAAGATTATTTACAGCTGAAACAGGATCAAAGGCATTGCCGCTGGTAATGTATGAAGACCGGAACTCCGTTAAAATAAGGACAACATTTATGGGGTTATTTTATAAAGGAAACTATATTCCAAGATCAGTATATCCGCGCTATTTTTTTGATACGGACTTTATGAAGCGACATGAAATGCGTCTGAAGCAAATGGTGGAGGTATTAAAATTGAATGGTAGGGATTTTTATGAAAACACGATCAAAGGGAAGGTCATCATTATTGGAAATTTTTCGACAGATACCCATAACACGTTTATTGGTCCTATGCCGGGCAGCCTTGTATTATTCAATACATATTTAACCTTACAGGCGGGTTATCACATGCTTGGTATTTGGTGGGTATTATTTGCATTGACAGCTTTTGCTGGGCTTAGTTATTATGAGCTATTTTATAAAAAAGAAAGACCCTATCACACCAACAGGAGTTGGCACAAGTCGTTTATTCATTTATTGGGAGTTACGGGCTTGTGTTTGATCGTAAGCATTTTGTCGGGTGTTTTATTTGGGATCCATATCACCATTATTCCTGTGATTATTTATTTGGAATTGATAAGGAATTTTAAAAAAATTATTCATATAAGGAGAGAAAAGTCATGAGATGCTTTTATTTGTTTTTTCTATTGACTTATTTAATCCCTGTTTATTCACAACAGGCAAGTTCTGCTTGCTGGGTGCTTTATGTAAAGGGGGAAATAAAAAAACCGGCGGGGCAAAAACTGATGCAAGGCGACACGGTTTCATTGATTGATCTGCCAGCATTAAAATTTGAAACGATCGGAGCAGTAGTTAATTTTTACGAAACCTCTGCCGGCAGCTTTAGAATGACAGCCGATGAGATCATCGCTCCAAAAGGGCATGAAAGTTTTTTTATTTTTTTAAAACATCTTTTAAAGATCAAAGGACAGCCTGTATCACTTAGTTCAAGGGGTGAATGTAATTGCCTTACTCCTTACTCCTGTTTTTTTACGGATACAAGTTTGAATGACAAAGTTTTGCTATGTGATAAACTTACATTCAAAGCAGATGATTTACTCCAAAAAGAGAAACAAGCATTTTATTTTTTACAATACAATCGTCAAAAGAGGAAACTTCGTGTAGTAGATAATTATGTGCAGTTGTCTCGTTCTGATTTTGTTTTTAAAGATACATCATTTACGGAAGGAGAAACTCCTTTATTTACCATTGGACTTTATATAAACGATGGGACAATGGAACATTCAGATCTCGTTGCTAATGTAAAGTTCAACATTGTAGCTGATACAGTTCTTATGAATTATTATAAAGCATTACAACAGGCAACAAATGAAACCGATCTTTTAAAATTAAAAGGCGCATTTGTAAGCGATGTATATCTATACTTTGGTAAGCCTATGGAATGTGTAATTGATAAAATTATTAACTCCCTTAAAGAATGAGCTATGAAACATAAATGGTTTGTCTTATTTATACTTTCAAATACAGTAAACACGATAACTGCTCAAAGTTTTGCAGATGATAAGGCTGACAAATACCGATATGCACTTGAGCTTTTTAATGAGGCTAAATATGATCAGGTAATAAAAAGTTGTGATGACATTGCACTAAGAGGAGGTGATGCCCAAACGTATATGTTAAAAGCAAAGGCTTACCGGGCACTTGGCGATTTTAATAATGCCATAAAGGATTATAGCAATGCTATTAGCTTTTATTTCTCTCAGTATGGAAAACGCGATCCTTCTCTCTATTATGATAGAGGATCCATGTATATGTGTCAGAAAAATTTTTCAGATGCCTTGACAGATTTTAATGAAGCTCGACGTCTTTTCAGACAAACGGGTAAAGAAAATTTCATTTACCTAGAAGACATTGCTCGTGTAAACCATTATCTTGAAGATAATAAGCATGCTATTGACGCTTTTAATCTGGCAATTCAATCCGGTAGTCTTAATTATGGTACTTACATAGATCTTTTAAGCAGCTTGCTTTATAATAACAGCTTTCCTGAGTTAAAAAGTTTAACCGATTCACTGCTTGTTGCCGAAGCCTATGACAGTTCCCACTATTATTATATAAATACTTTAAATGATATTGCTTCAAACAGCATCAATGCTGCGACTCTTGAAAAGATGGATAAGGTTATTGCTAACTACTATACTTCTAATCAATCATGTTTTCAGGGTCAATATTTTGATATGCTTTTCGCAAGGGCTTATGTTTACACATTTCTCGGAAATGATTCAGCAGCCTACCTGGATTATAGGGTTATAGCAAAAAATAATAGTAAGCTTAAAGCAGTAGGATTAAAAGTTAGCCAGTTAAAATTAAAATTAGGATTAGACATAACTCCACCGACTATTGTTTTAAGAAAACCGCAAACTGATATTGATAATAAAGCAATCGTGAATGCTACAGGAAGGAAATATAAATTTTTTGGACAAGTAAGTGATTCTTCCGGTATAGAAGTTATCAATGTTACATCCAATGGCAGGGAATTGCCCCCTGTAGCCACTACTGAAGCTGGAGGGATTTTTGAGTTTAATATTGACTTAAATCCTGGGTCGAATAATATTGTTGTTTCTGCGACTGATAAAAACGAGAATGTTGGTTCAAAAACATTTATTATCGATTTTAGGGAAACGATTCAATCAAATCAAAACGATGCAGAAGGAGATTTCATAGATATTCCGGGAGTTGATACTACTATCAATTATTTTGCCCTGCTTATTGCTGAAAAAGATTATGATGATGAAGGTTTCAAAGATCTTCAAACACCTATTGATGACGCAACAGAGATGGAAAATATACTGGTGAATCAATATGGTTTTAAACAGGAGAATGTTAGGTTACTTTCTAATGCAGGCAGGCAAAACATAATGGATAGTTTATCAAAAATGTGTAAGATGATGACTGATGCTGATAACTTGTTTGTCTTTTATGCAGGTCATGGGCAGGAAAAAAAGACGAACGGAAAAACTACTGGTGGATATATCATTCCTACTGATGCACAAAAAGGTAACAGGGGAACATATATTTCCAATGAAGATCTTGTAGATCCAGTCTTAAATACACAAGCACATCATGTATTGTTTGTATTAGATGCATGTTTTGCAGGATTGATGCGGTCAACTTTGGACGAAGCACCGCAAGGAATAAAAAGTGTATATAAATACAAAAGCAGAAAAATACTTACAAGTGGAAATAAAGAGGAAGTCCCTGATGGAGGAGAATTTATTAATAATGTAAAAAACTTTTTTCGAAATCCTGGCACGATCTATTTTACAGCAAGTGAACTTTATAATTATATTATCAACCATAATCATACAGGAACTACGCCTGTATATGACAGGATCTCAGATGCAGGGGATCTTGATGGACAGTTTGTTTTTTTTAAGAAAAATTAAACCTCTTCAACAAATTATTAAAAGAGACTCAGGCCTTATCTAATAAGCCCGGTCTTCTTTCTTTGGTTCTTTTTAAGGATTCCTCAGTGCGCCATTCTTCTATCAGCCTGTGGTTTCCACTAAGCAGAGCATCGGGTACTTTCCATCCGCGAAAATCTTCTGGTCTTGTATACACTGGTGGTGCTAGTAAATTATCCTGGAAAGAATCGAATAAAGCCGATGTTTCATCATTTAAAACTCCGGGTATTAATCTGCCAATACAATCAACCAATACGGCCGCAGCTAATTCGCCACCGCTTAATACATAATCTCCGATTGAGATCTCTTTAGTTACAAAATGCTCCCTAATCCTTTCATCAATGCCTTTATAATGCCCGCAGATCATAATGATATTCTCTTTCAGGGAAAGAGTATTTGCAATTTTTTGATCAAGCATCTCCCCATCTGGCGTTAAATAGATCACTTCATCGTATTTCCTTTCCGCAGAAAGCTGTTCTATAACTTTTGCCAATGGCTGACACATCATCACCATCCCAGCACCGCCGCCATATTGATAATCGTCTACCTGTCCATATTCATTTACGGCCCATTGACGCAGGTTGTGTATTTGAACTTCTAATAATTTTTTTTCCTGTGCTCTTTTCATGATGCTGTGTTGCATCGGACTTTGCAATAATTCCGGTAAAACGCTTATTATATCTATTCTCATAATTGTAAAGTTACAAAATCGAAAAGTGAACCATGTTTCAAAAAACAAACCCCACTATTAACGATAGTGGGGGTACTGTTCTTGATCATCCCTTAGTTTACTGAGATGTTTTTAACCTTTTTAGGTTGTTTAATTTCCATTTTAGGAATTAGAACTTTCAATTCTCCATTCTTGTATTCCGCATTGATCTTGCCAGCATCACAATTTTCAGGAAGAGTGAAACTTCTGCTCCAGCTACTGAAGTTATATTCACGACGATTATACCTTCCATTTTTTTCTTCTCTCACTTCTTTTTCTTTTTCAGCACTAATGGTCAGCATATCATCATAAGCATCCACTTTGAAATCTTTCTTTTCCAAACCGGGTGCTGCAATAGTCAGTGCGAACTCCTTATCAGTTTCACTTACATTTACTGCCGGAACATTCATCACTTTTCCCAAACCGAAAAATTCATCCAACGGTGCATTGAAGAATTTTTCCATCAAGCCGCCGTCGAATAATGTCGGCCATGATGTTCTTGGCTTGTCAACAGCCTTGTTTTCCATATTACTGTTTTTAAGGTTAAGAAATATTATTTAACAGTTCTAAAGATGGCCATTTTATTTAGCCGAAAAAATGATGCCAGTGAGGAAGTGATATGATATTTGTCAGAGAAAGTTATTCACCCAGGAAATCATCAATGTCACGTCTTTGTTTTTTGGTTGGCCGGCCAATTTTGCTCATTCGTTTACCTGTATGGAAACTTGCAGTCTGAAATTTTAATCGTTCGATCTCTTCAGCAGGAGTGATATCAGTGTAATAATTAATGGCTTCAGCAAAAGCGATACGCTTGTATAATAACCCGCTGACACGAATGCGCCATCTTTTCGCTTCAGTTTTTACTTCATACTCCTCACCAACATTTACATGTTTAGATGCTTTTGTTTGAACACCGTTGAATTTAACTTTCCCTGCATCGCAGGCGATAGTTGCTTGTGTACGTGTTTTAAAAAGACGGATAGTCCAGAGATATTTATCAAGGCGGAGTTTTTCTTTTTCAGGCATGATCAAAATTAAAAAAGCTCATCTTATCCGGATGAGGTTTTTTGAAAGACTTATTGCAAGATCACATTTCTGCAAAATGCTTGTGGAAATATGGAATTGTCTCAATGCCTTTATAATAATTATCAAGATTAAATTTTTCATTTGGACTATGCAAATTGTCACTGTCTAATCCAAAACCCATGAATACGATCTTTATTCCCAGCTCTTGTTCAAACAAAGAGCAGATGGGAATACTGCCGCCACCACGAACAGGTATCGGGTCCTTTCCAAAAGTATCTTTAATTGCTGCTGCTGCTGCTTTATATGCCTTGCTGTCGATCGGTGTCATGTAAGGTTCGCCGCCGTGATGTGGCGCCGCTTTTACTTCAACATTTGCAGGAGCAATTTTCTTTAAATGATTAATTAAAAGATCGGTGATCTTATTGCTATCCTGGTTGGGTACAAGTCTCGCAGAAATTTTTGCGAATGCCTTGGAAGGTAAAACGGTTTTAGAACCTTCACCAATATAACCGCCCCAAATTCCATTTAGTTCTATCGTTGGACGAATGCCCGTTCTTTCATTTGTAGTAAATCCTTTTTCCCCCCACAATTCTTTTACACCCAGATCTTCTTTGTATTCTTTTTCATCATAAGGCGCTGCGGCCATTTTTTTTCTTTCTTCAGGTGTTGCTACAACTACATCATCATAAAAACCGGGAATGGTAATATGATTGTTTTCATCGTGCAATGAAGCGATCATCTTCGCCAAAATAGTAATTGGATTTGCAACAGCCCCACCATAAACGCCGCTATGCAGATCACGGTTTGGCCCTGTTACTTCTACCTCAATATAGCTTAAGCCACGTACTCCAATATCTATTGATGGATTTTCAAGACTGAGCATCGCGGTATCACTGATCAATATCACATCGGATTTTAAAAGATCTTTATGACTCTTTACAAAATCTGCAAGATTGGAAGAGCCAACTTCTTCTTCTCCTTCAATACAAAATTTTATATTAGTAACAAGTGAGTTGGTTTTCACCATTGTTTCCAGTGCTTTTACATGCATATAAAATTGCCCTTTATCATCACAGCTCCCTCTTGCAAAAATTTTTCCGTCTTTAATTACAGGATCAAATGGCCCGCTATGCCAAAGTTCTAATGGCTCAACAGGCTGCACATCATAATGGCCATAAACAAGTACGGTAGGTTTTTTCGGGTCAATTATTTTTTCACCATAAACTATAGGGTGACCCGGCGTTTGAAAAATTTCCGCTTTATCTGCGCCGGCTTCCAGCAATCGCTGCTTTACTGCTTCTGCACATTTCTGCATATCAGGTTTGTGCTCACTTCTTGCACTTATACTTGGTATACGAAGCAGTTCCAGCAACTCACTTAAAAAACGATCTTTATTTTTTTGCTGATAATCTTTCCAGGCTTGAGACATTTTCAATTTTTTAGGTAGGCGAAGATAAAGAAGAAGAAGTTATCCGCAGTTACTATTCAGGCTTCAAAAAAGGGCCTGATCAATTCTTAATAACCGGGCAAGAAAGACGGTTTCGCCTTCCAAAAGAATAGATCAAGCCAGCCATTATCGTATGATAGTGATCCTTTTTATCCGGATTAGCGGCCTTGCTAAAGCCATCCAAATAATCAGTATTGAGAATTCGATAAGTGCCTTCAAGAGAAAAGGAAAGTTTTTCAGTAATACCATATCGAACTCCCAACCCAATAGGAATAGAAAAAATCCCTTTTGGAACTGAATGATTAATATCTTCATTTAGTCCATTGATGACCGCTGTTTCACTAGAGAAATGAGAAGAATCGAATTGGCTCCAATCTCTTTTTATATTTAAAAACGAATAACTGAGTCCGGCAAAAACATAAGGACTAAAATTTATAATGCCTGCTTCATTTGGCATAAGGCCTATGATATTCCTGACAACCTGTAGCGATACTTCAGTGACAGGAGTTGTGAAATTTAAATTCCGTTGTTGCCGCCATGAAGGATCATCGTATGTAGCATCATCGCCTCTTAATGACCCACGCAATAATTGTAAGCGTACAGCATAAAAGCTGTTTATATTTCTTGTGGCTGAAATACCAAAGCCTGGTTTCATTGTATTGAATGCCCCAAGATCATTTGGCGTCAGGTCTCCCTGGTAAATAAATGTGCCAAGATGAACACCAATCTCATACTTCGGAATAAGTGATGATTGGCTGTTTGCAGTTAAAAAGGTAAGAACGAATAAACACAGAGCTGAAAAAGCACGGAGTGTTTTCATGGTTGTGGTTTTAAAATTGAATAAATAACAACATTCAGGCCATTAGGCTGGCAAAATTCTACTATAAAAACTTTAGCGTAAGGTTAATTCATTCAATTATTGTGGTGGGAACAGGTTATTGAATAAAACAGTCAGCATAGGTTTAATCAATAGCAAAAAGTTTACCGAGATTTTTTGATTGTTAAAAAAGAGATAAGAAAATAAAGAAGGGCAATAAATTCTAAAGGGAGGAACCAATACCTAAAGCAATTTACCCTTATCATTGGGCTGTTTCTTTTTATTATGCTTTGTAAAATTAAGGTTCGAATCTTCTTTTGACCCTGAATTGACAGCTTTTGTAACCATCTTGCTGCCGAACCTGTCTTTAATATCATCAACAGCTTTATAAAGTTGAAGTTTTTCCACTTTATTATCAAACAAACTCATTTGCATTGTAAAAGGAATGAGTTGGCTGAAACGAACACCGATCAATCTTACCGGTCGGCCCACCTGGTATGATTTATTGAAAATGTCTTTTGCTTTTGCTATCAATTCATCGTCGAGTGCAGTATAATCAATTACTTCCTGCCGGGTTGTTGTTTCAAAATCTTTATAACGGATCTTTACTGTGACACATCCTGTTAGCTTTTCATCTTCTCTCAAACCATAACAGGTTTTTTCAGTAAGCCTCACTAATTCTTTATGCAAAAATTCTACATCATTGTAATCTTTGTCAAAAGTGTTCTCATGACTCATGCTTTTTTGTTCCCAATCAGTTACTATTTCTGCGCTGCCAATGCCTTGTGATTTACGCCAGAGACTTTCACCCCACTTTCCTAAATGTTTTTCTAAATACTCTGGAGTTGATTTGGCCAGGTCTTCAATTTTATAAAAGCCAAGGGCTTTTAATTTGATCTCTGTTTCTTTTCCAACGCCATTTATTTTTTCAACTGCTAGGGGCCATAGAAAATCTTTTTCCTTTCCGTGAGGAATTTCTAAAAAACCATTTGGTTTTGCTTCATTGGTTGCCATCTTACTGATAAATCTTGCGGATGATAAGCCACCGGAAATTGGTAAACCTGTTTCATTGCTTATATGATGTCTTAATTCCTGTGCATATTTACTTACACCAAAAAATTTATCCATGCCGCTTAGGTCAATATAGAATTCATCTATGCTGGCTTTTTCAAATAGCGGAACCTTTGAGGTAATAATATCTGTTACCCATCTTGAAAATTTACTGTACTGGTCGCGACTGGAAGAAGTAATGATGGCATGTGGGCAAAGCTGCATCGCTTTTTTCATCGGCATAGCAGAATGAATACCAAATTTTCTTGCTTCATAACTGCAGGCAGCAACAACCCCTCTTTCATAACCACCTACTAAAACTGGCTTGCCTTTTAATGAGGGATTGTTCAGTATCTCTACTGAAACAAAAAATGAGTCAAGATCAAAATGGGCAATATGTTTTTTGGGCTCTTCCACGAAATTCAAAATTAGTTAAAGTCCGGAAGTCGGTGAGACCGAAAGTCCGGAAGTAAGATGTATTTAAAGGGAACAATCTTCCTGACTTCCCGACTTTCTGATTTTCGGACTTGAAACTTATATTTGATTATGGAATGGGAATGGCTCAAAACCGGTATTGGTCCGCTGAAAGACTTGCTGAATTTCCTGACTCAGGAAAGCAAGACCAGCGATATAATGAAAAAGCAGCTGATCCGTGAACTGCGGAACAACCTGAATATTTTCAGTAATGGATTTAAAAATGAAGTGTCGGCGGATGTTATTATAGACCTGCTCTCAAACGATGCTATTAAAGATGGAATAAAAAATAATTTTAAGTTCAGGAAGTTGAAGCCTGGTCGGATTGAACCTTATCATATTTATGATGAACGTAACCGGCGCTACCAGGGATGGGAAGCAGAAAAGCTAATGGATAAAATAGATGAAAAGATAGAAGAGCTGAAGAATATTAAAAAGATGAATAAAGGAACAGTGGAAAATGTAAAGAACAATATTGCTTTGATGATGAGTAATCTTTATTACCGTATGAAATTAATGGCAGACTTTATACGTTCGGATTTTAAATAGAACCATGATCATAAGATTTTTTATGGAGTAAGATGAAATTGACATATTCCTTTCCTCATATTCCTTTTTGATCAAGCATATCATGGTTCTAAGTAGATATCCAACAACCCTTCAGGCAATTCAACGGTCACTTCTTTCTTTTTGTGATCGATCTTTTTTAGGAAGCTTTCATTGATCGGGATGAGTACTTCTTTTTTATTTATTTCGATCCGGCAAAGCATTTGATGTGGTTGCTCGATTACTTCGATCACTTCGCTTAATCTTTCTTTGTTATTAATAATTGTATAGCCAAGTAAATTAGCCGGAGCAGATTTGGCAGAAAGTCGTTTGAAATCTTCTTCCGTCAACCATATTTCTTTTTGTGACAGTTTTGCTGCAGCCTCTCTTGTATCTATTGCTTCCAATTTTAATAAAACTTCATCTGCTGATCTTGCTTTTGCAGTTTCAATGAACCAGGGAAAGAATGAATCTTTTTTGTCTTCAATAAAAATTGCTTTTACATCTTTTAATGATGATTTCTTACCGAGTTCATGTTTCAGAATGAATTCGCCTTTGAGACCATGAACAGCTACCAATTTTCCCGCTTTGAAGTATTGCATAAGAATTGAGGCGAATTTACGGTAGAGTTACTGATTTGTTTTTTTGAATCATTGAGAAACAAAAAGGGTTCACGCAAAGAAATTCCTTTTCACAGCGTCTTGTTATGCCGATGAAGGAGGCATCTCAGACTTTGACAAGTATAAGATGCTTCGCCTGACATTTATTATATTTTGAATAATCATTATAAACCCGGCTCTGCATGACAAGACACCGATTTGTTGAATAGAATTGCTGCAGTATAAGAGTGCGACGCAACCAAAATTTTAATAGTAGTACTATTGTTGGAAGCATAAAAAATCCCCCGATAACTCAGAGGATTCAGTTAGTTCAGAAAATCGGATGGTGCTTATTGTTCGCCACCGCTGCTTTCAGCCCTTCTTTCGGGACGACCTTCAGGGCGACGTCCTCCTTGATAAGGCCTACGGCCACCGCGACGATTTCTCATTGCGTCTTCCTGGCGTTTTTTGATTTGCGCTTCGTGTTCACTGAACCATTTCTGGAATTTGTCCATTGCT
>Ga0207701_10001712_pt1 | contig 22895 bp, 24 predicted proteins | sample KBSSwiSSwithPhiX_FD_184294 | JGI IMG/M metagenome (GOLD analysis project Ga0207701, IMG submission 184294) | Switchgrass rhizosphere bulk soil microbial communities from Kellogg Biological Station, Michigan, USA, with PhiX - S5 (SPAdes) (version 2) | ecosystem: Environmental > Terrestrial >... | reverse complement strand
TCACAGCGGTCCGCGACCTCGTGACCGGCTCGGCCGTCGCCCTCGCCCGGGAGGTCGGATACGTCAACGCCGGCACCGTCGAGTTCCTGCTCGACACCGACACCGGCGAGGCGTACTTCCTCGAGATGAACACCCGGCTCCAGGTCGAGCACCCGGTCACGGAGCTGGTGACGGGGGTGGACCTCGTCGCGCTCCAGCTCCGGGTCGCCGACGGCGAGCCGCTCGGGCTGACCCAGGACGACATCCACCTCGACGGGCACGCGATCGAGGCCCGGGTGTACGCCGAGGACGCGTTCCACGGCTTCCTGCCGCAGGCCGGCACCGCCTCGCTCGTCCGCTGGCCGGCCCGGGCCCGTGTCGACGCCGCCCTCGAGAGCGGGCAGGTGGTGTCGACCGCGTACGACCCGATGCTGGGCAAGGTGATCGTGCACGGGCCGGACCGCGAGTCCGCCCGGCGTGCCCTCGTCGACGCCCTCGACGAGACCGCGATCCTCGGCTTCACCACGAACGTCGGCTTCCTGCGGGTGCTCGCGGCCTCGGACGAGTTCCGCGACGCGACCATCGACACGGCCTGGCTCGACACCGTGTCGATCGGGGGCGGCGAGCTTCCGGCTCCCGATGACGACCTCGCCCGGATCGTGGCGGCGTGGACCCAGGCGATGCTGGTCGCCACGGACTTCAAGAACGGCACCCCCCACCCCTTCCAGTACGACGGGTTCCGGCTCGGCGCGGAGCCGGCGCCACACCTGGTGGAGCTCGACCGGGTGGTGCGGGTCGACCGGGCGCGCGGCGAGGTCGACGGTGTCCCGGTCACCGAGCTGTCGGCCGAGCGCCACGTCGTGCGCCTCAGTGTCGCCGGCCACCGGCACCAGGCCGTCGTGAACGTGACCGCGCACGAGGTCGAGGTGGTGCTCGAGGGCCAGCGTCACGTGTTCCACAAGCCCGACGTCTTCGCCGACAGCGCCACGGCGGTGGGCGACGGCGCGATCACCGCTCAGATGCCCGGCACCGTGCTGACGGTCAACGTCACGCCCGGCCAGGAGGTCGCTGCCGGTGAGACGCTGGGGGTGTTGGAGGCGATGAAGATGGAGCTCGCGCTCAAGGCGCCGTTCGACGGCACCGTCGCCCAGGTCGGCGCCACCGCCGGCGAGCAGGTGGCGATGGGCGCCGTGCTGTTCGTGGTGGAGGAGGCATGAGCGTCACGATCTACGAGGTCGGTCCGCGCGACGGCCTGCAGAACGAGAAGACCGTCGTCCCCGTGCGGGACAAGGCCGAGTTCATCCACCGGCTCGTGGCCGCCGGGCTCCCGGTCGTGGAGGCGACCAGCTTCGTCCACCCGACGTGGGTGCCGCAGCTGGCCGACGCAGCGGAGCTGATGGCGATGCTGATCGATGGGCTCGGCGAGCGGGGCCGTCAGTTCCCGGTGCTCGTCCCCAACCAGCGCGGCCTCGACCGCGCCATCGAGATCGGCTGCGAGCACATCGCGATCTTCGGCAGTGCGACGGAGACGTTCGCGCGGCGCAACCTCAACCGCAGCCTGGACGAGCAGTTCGCGATGTTCGAGCCTACGGTCACCCGGGCGCGCGACGCCGGCATGGACGTCCGGGCCTACGTGAGCATGTGCTTCGGCGACCCCTGGGAGGGCGACGTCGCGATCGACCAGGTGGTCCGGGTCGGCAAGCGGCTCTTCGACCTCGGCGCCAGCCAGCTCAGCCTCGGCGACACGATCGGCGTCGGGACGGCCGGGCACGTCACCGACCTCCTCGACGCGTTCAACGCCGCCGGTCTCTCCGACGACGTGCTGGCCGTGCACTTCCACGACACCTACGGGCAGGCGCTGGCCAACGCGCACGCGGCGCTCCGCCACGGGATCCGCACCTTCGACGCCAGTGCCGGCGGTCTCGGCGGCTGCCCGTACGCCGAGAGCGCGACCGGCAACCTGGCCACCGAGGACCTGGTCTGGCTCCTGCACGGGCTCGGGATCGAGACCGGTGTCGACCTCGACGCCCTGGTCGCCACCAGCGTCTGGATGGCCGGCGTGCTCGGTCGGCCCAGCCCCTCCCGGGTCGTCAACGCGCTGGCCTGACTTCCCTACACTGCGGTCATGGCCCGCCGTGTGTTTCTCCATGTCGGAGCGCCCAAGACCGGCACGACCTTCCTGCAGGACACCCTGGCCGCCAACCGTGCCGGCCTCGCCGAGGCTGGCCTGCTCTACCCCGACACCAGGTCCGGCAACCACTTCCAGGCCGCGATCGACCTGATCGAGCACCCCTGGGGCGGCGCGCTGGACAAGGCGCGCGGCTCCTGGGACCACGTCGCCGCCGCCGCGATGCGCACCCGCGGTGATGCGGTCGTCAGCCACGAGGTGCTGGCGTCGGCCTCCCGCGAGCAGGTGCGCCGGGCGCACGCGTCGTTCGAAGGAGCCGAGCTGCACGTCATCTACTCGGCCCGCGACCTGGGCCGCCAGATCCCGGCCGAGTGGCAGGAGAAGGTCAAGCACAGGGGCCGGATGCAGTTCGGCGCGTTCCTCCGGGTGGTCGAGAGGAGCCCGCGCACCGGCGCCGACGAGTGGTTCTGGCGGGTGCAGGGCCTCCCCGACGTGCTCGACCGGTGGAGTGCGGGCCTGACCCCCGCCCACGTCCACCTGCTCACCGTCCCACCGCCGGGGGCCGAGCCGGGCCTGCTCTGGGAGCGCTTCGCGGGCATCCTCGGCGTCGACCCGGCACTGGCCGTGGAGACCGTCGCACGCTCGAACGCGTCGCTCGACGCGATCGAGACCGCGTTCCTGCGCCGGCTCAACGTCGCGCTCAAGGGGCGCTCGATCTCGCAGCCGGTCTACGCCGACATGGTGCGGGGAGTCCTCGCGCAGCAGACGCTGTCCCGCCGGTTCAAGCAGATCAGGACCGAGCTGCCGCCGGAGAGCCGGCCGTTCGTCGACGAGGTCACCGCCGAGTGGCGAGAGTGGGTCCAAGGCTCGGGCATCGACGTGGTCGGCGACCTCGCCGATCTGCAGACCCGGTGGAGCGAGGGGAAGTGGGCCGATCCCGACCGGCCCCGACCGCGCGCCATGATCGAGGTCGCGATCGAGGCGCTGGCGGAGATGGTCGTGGCGGAGAGCGAACGACGGCGCGGGGAGCCCGAGGCGGTCCGGATGCTCCGCAGGCTGCGCCGTTGAGCAGGCCGTCGGTGCCGGCCACCGCGGCCCAGCGCGAGGTCGTCCGCCGACTCGACGGCCCGGCGCCGTGGCTGTCCGAGCTGGTGCTGACCACGCCGGTCGGGGGCCGGGGCCGGGTCGACCCCGGTGAGGGTGACCGGCTCACCGACCGGGACCTGCTCCGGGTCTGCGTGGCCGCCCTGGCCCGGTGGAGCAGGACGTCGGCTCCCGCTCCGGTGCCGGCGACGCCACGCGTGCTTCGACGGCCGTGGCACCGCGCCTTCGTCGTCGCCGGGCTCTCGCCACACGCCCATGCCGTGCGCACCGCACTGGCCGGCGCCGGCCGGGTCGAGGGCGGCCGCCGCCCGACCGTGCTCGTCGTCGGCGGGCCGCTGGACGCGATGGTCGCCGTGCACTGGCGACGACGCGTCGAGCGCGGCGCCGGGTTGCGCTGGCGCCGGCTCTGGGCCGAGATGGCCGCCCGGGGTGTCCTTCCCCGGGTCGTGGACCTGGCCGCGGTGGCCGAGGAATGGACCCAGCGGGTGCCGTCCGGCTCGGTCCACGTGCTGTTCGGCGGCAGCACCGACGAGGTGCTGGCCCTGGCCGGCGACCTGGTCGGCGCGAGCCCGGGTGACGCCGAGCCGGCTCGCGCGAACGCCGTCGACACCGACCTGCTCCGGCTGCTCAACCAGGCCTTGGCCACGGCGCCGGCAGCCAGCCGGCTCCGCTGGGTCGACGGCGATCTGGCCGGCCATCTCCACCGGCCGTGGACCCGTGCTCCCGGGACCCCGACCCATGAGCTCGACTGGGCGGTGGCGCGCGCCGGCACGCTCGCGGACGCGCTCGCCTCCGGGCCGTGGCAGGTCCACGGCGACGTGCGTCGCGTCGTACCCTCGACCGACGCCGGGCTGGCACGCTCGGTGCCACCGGCCGAGACCCTGGCGCTGGCGCTCGAGGTGCTCACGTCGCTGGAGGGAGGACCGCCGTGGCCGACCGCGTGATCATGCACGTCGGTGCTCCGAAGACCGGCACCTCGTTCCTCCAGGACCGGCTCTTCCACAACCCGGAGGTCCTCGCGGCTCAGGGGATCCGCTACCCGGTCGACCGGGCCGACGGCCAGTTCCTGGCCGCCCTCGACCTGATGCAGCTCACCTGGGGCGGGCTCGAGAAGCAGGCCGGCGGCGCCTGGGACCGGCTGGCCGAGGCGGTGCGCAGCTGGCCCGGCACCGCGATCGTCAGCCACGAGATTCTCGGCTACGCCTCCCGCGCCCATGTGCGCCGAGCGCTGGAGTCGTTGTCCGCGCCCGGTGGCGGCACCGAGGTGCACGTGGTCCTGTCCGTGCGCGACCTCGCCCGGCAGATCCCGGCCGAGTGGCAGGAGAACGTCAAGCACCGGCGGCTCGTGACGTACGGGGAGTTCCTCGACCAGATCCGCGACCCCGACCGCACGAGCACGCTCGCGTCCTGGTTCTGGGGCGTCCAGGAGGTGCCCGAGATCCTCGACCGCTGGGGCGGGGAGCTCCCGCCCGAGCAGGTGCACGTGGTGACCGTGCCGCACCCGGGCGCGCCGCGCGACCTGCTCTGGGAGCGGTTCATGGGCGTCCTGGGCATCGAGCCGACCAGTCTGGCCGAGGGAACCGACCGCGCAAACCCGTCGCTCGGCGTACCCGAGACTGCGCTCGTCCGCCGGCTCAACGAACGCCTGAGGGACGTCGTCCCCAACGAGCGCTACCGGCAGTTCGTGCGCGAGTACCTCGTGCACCAGACCCTGTCGCGCGGCCAGACCTCCGCCCGGCTGTCGGTGCCGCCCGACGTGTTCGTGTGGGCCGACGAGCTCTCGCGGTCGTGGCGTGACCACCTGTCCGCGCGCGGGTACGACGTGGTCGGCGACCTCGACGAGCTGGTGCCCGCAGCGCCGCTCCCGTGGGTCGACCCGGACGATCCCGACCCGACCGAGGTGGCGGAGGTCGGTCTCAAGGGCCTGGACGCGATGGTGCGCGAGGCCGCCCGGCTGCGCGACGTCGAGATCGAGCTGCACGAGGTGATCGGCAACCTCCAGGAGGGGATCGCGCGGTTCGAGCGGCGACCAGCCGAGCGGGTCAAGCGACGTCTGGTCCGCGAGGCGGAGACCAACCCCGTGGCGAAGGCCGGGCTCGGCGCCTACCGTGCCCTTCTCGGCAAGAACTCGCGCTGAACGTAGCGACCGACCCGCCAGGTCGCGTAGGCGTCGGCGCTGCCCCCGAGCAGCCCGCCCACGATCGGCACCCGCTTGCCCGCCGCGATCACGATCCGCTTGCCGGCGACCTGGGCCACCATCGCGGCCGCGACCTGGCCGGCCATCACCTGGTCGATGCTGTCGTCGTACAACGGTGCGGTCGCGATCGCCATCGGGGTGCCCGGGATCTGCTTCTTCTTGAGCAGCACCAGCACGGCCTCGTCGCCGAGGAGCGCGGCCAGGATCGCGTTGTGGACCCGCATGTCCGCCAGGTCGTAGCCGCGAAGGTGCGCGATGCCCGCGACCATCCTGCACTGGACGAGCGTCAGCCCCATGATGTTCGCCGGCACCATCACGGGAAGGGTCACCAGCCCGCCGAGGTTCGTGAGCAGGCCCTGGGCGCCCGCCCAGCGGACGTGGTTCTCGATCACCTCGTGCACGGCGCGCTCGACGTCGCCGTGCTGCTCCTCCAGCTGCGCCTCGGCGGCCAGGGCGGCCGCCGGCAGCGGGCCCACACCGTTGATCGCTCGGTCGAGCGCCTCGTGGACGAAGGCGCTGGTCAGTCCGGGCGCGACCTGGTGCACGTTGGGCGCGAGGGTCTTCCCGATCCTGCTGGCGATGCTCATGCGTCGAGCGTAGAGGGAGGGTCGTGACGCCCTGCCCACCCCGACCGGTGGCATCGGTCTAGGGTGAAGGTGGTGAGCATTCAGCTGCAGGTACCGCCCCCGTCAGGGTGGACGTTCCCGGACCTGAGGGACCCCGAGGTCGATCGCCGATGCGGCAGCATGGTGGCCGTCGGCGCCGACCTGGCCCCGGGCACCCTGCTCCAGGCCTACCGCTCGAGCATGTTCCCGATGCCCGGGCCCGGCCGGCACGACCCGATGCACTGGTGGTCACCGGCCCGGCGTGGTGTGCTGCCCCTCGACGGACTTCGGGTCTCGCGCTCGCTGCGCCAGTCCTGCAAGCACTTCGAGATCCGGGTCGACAGCGCGTTCGACGAGGTGGTGGCCGGCTGCGCCGACCCGGAGCGTCCGGACGGCTGGATCGACGACCGGATCAACGCCGCCTACACGCGGCTGCACCGGCTGGGCTGGGCGCACTCGGTCGAGGCGTGGCGGGACGGCGCGCTCGCCGGCGGCCTGTACGGCGTGGCCATCGGCGGCCTGTTCGCCGGCGAGTCGATGTTCACCCACGCGCGCGACGCCTCGAAGGTGGCGCTGGTCGCACTGGTGGACATCCTGCGCGACGAGCACGAAGCCGAGCGGCTGCTCGACGTGCAGTGGGCCACGCCGCACCTCGCCTCGCTCGGCGTGGTGGAGCTCACCCGCCGGGAGTACCTGGCCCGGCTCGAGGTCGCGGTGGGCGGCGGCGTACCGCTGCCCAAGGCGTTCGCCTGAGCTACACGACCTGGGCCGGATGCCCGCTCTCGCTCACCAGCGGCCGCCCGGCGGCCTCCCATTCGAGCAGGCCGCCGTCGAGGTTGACCGCATCGACACCGTTCTGCACGAGGTAGCCGGTGGCCTGGGCGGACCGGGCCCCCACCTTGCAGACCACGAGCACCTGGAGGCCGGTCGACACCTCATCGAGCCGCTGCGGCACCTCGCGCAGCGGGATGTGCCGAGCGCCGTCGATGTGGCCGTGGTGCCACTCGACCGGTTCACGCACGTCGAGCACGACGAGCCCCTCGGGCAGGGGGTCGGGGACACCCTCGACGGCGACGGTGGGGATGTTCACGGGCTCTGCTTCCTGTGAGCGGCTTCCTGCCGGGCTACTTGAGGAACTTGGAGGTGCGGCGGTCGGCGAGCGGCTTGCCGCCGGTCTGGCAGGTCGCGCAGTAGTTGAGGAACGTGTCGGCGAACGAGACCTCGCGGACCACGTCGCCGCACACCGGGCACGTCGCGCCCTTGCGGCCGTGCACCGCCAGGTGGGTCTTCTTCTCCCCCTTGAGCTCGCTTGCGGGCAGCCCGGAGGATCGTTTCACGGCGTCGCCCAGCACCGTGCGGATGGCCGTGTACAAGGTGGCGAGCTCGTCGTCGCTCAACGAGCTGGACGGCTTGAACGGCGACATCTTGGCGGCGTGCAGGAGCTCGTCGGAGTAGGCGTTGCCGATGCCGGCGATCGTGCCCTGGTGGCGCAGAACGCCCTTGATCTGGGCACGTCCGGCGTCGTGCAGGATGCGGCCGAGGACGTCGAGGGTGAACTCGTCGGCGAGCGGGTCGGGACCGAGCCGGGCGATGCCCTCGATCTCGTGCGGGTCACGGACGACGTAGATCGCCAGCGACTTGCGGGTGCCGGCCTCGGTGATGTCGAGCCCGGCGCCGTTGTCGAGCACCACCCGGGCCGCGAGCGGGGACTTCGAGTTGGGCCTGGCCGGCAGCGACGGCACCTCGTCGCGCCAGCGCACCCAGCCCGCCCGGGCGAGGTGCAGCACGAGGTGGGTGCCGGAGGCGTCGATGTCGAGGAACTTGCCGTGCCGGGTGACGCCGTCGACGAGCATCCCGTGCAGCGACATCAAGGGCGGATCGAACGTCTTGAGCGCGCTGAACGCCGCCAGGTCGACCCGCACGAGCGCGCGGCCGTCGAGGCGTCGTGAGAGGTCCTGGGCCAGCGCCTCGACCTCCGGCAGCTCGGGCACGGCGCAAATCTACCGGGCGGGACCGACTGACAGCGGGCGCCGGACGAGCGATGATGAGGCATGGGGAACGTGACTGCGGTGCCGCTGGGTGCCTTCCTCGACACCCGCGGAGCCGGACGCGCGCTCCGGGTCACCTGGCACCACGAGGCCGCTCCCCATGGTCCGGTCGTGCTGCTGTCGCTGTGGCGCAAGGACCTCTGCGTCGCGTCCTTCCGGCTGCCCGTGGCCGATGTCCCCGACCTGATCGAGGCCCTGCGCTCCGGGCTGGACGACGCCTACGACGAGGTCACCCGTTCAGCCACGCCGTGAACGCGTCCGTGTTGTAGGCACGACCCAGGAAGTCCTCCACCAGCTCGGCCGCGGCCTTCGACCCACCCGGTGCCAGCACCCGGTCGCGGTAGCGCGTTGCGACCTCGGCGGCGAACAGGTCGTCGGGGTCGAACGCGGTGAACAGGTCCTTCGCGATCACCAGGCTCCACATGTAGGTGTAGTACGCCGAGCCGTAGCCGGAGAGGTGCCCGAAGCTGGCCACGAAGTGGGTGTCCGGGAGCGGCTGCACCAGGCTGTACGCGTCGTACAGCTCGAGCATCCGGGCCACCCGGTCCTCGGGGCGCTCGAGGTGGAAGCGGTAGGCGAGCGCCGCGTAGAACATCTGCGTGCGCGCCAGGAACCCGCGGCCGAACTCCTCCGCGGCGCGCATCCGCCGCACCAGGTCGCCGGGGATCGGGGTGCCGTCTGCGTCCGTGGCGAAGCCCTGCAGCACGTGCGCGTCCCAGGCCCACTCCTCCAGCATCTGCGACGGCGCCTCCACGAAGTCCCACTCGGTGGCCACGCCGGAGAACCGCACCCACTCGTGGCGCCCGGCGAGCACGTGGTGCATGAGGTGGCCGAACTCGTGGAAGAGGGTGACCACGTCGCGGTGGTCCATGAGTCCGCGCGGGAGGTTGCAGACGAGGACGCCCTCGGGCAGCTGCCGGTTGAGCACACCCGGTGCCAGGTCGAACTGCGCCGCGTGGTTGAACTTGCGCTCCCGCGGGTGCAGGTCGAGGTGGATCCGGCCGAGCAGCTCGGTGGTGCCGTCGGGACGGCCCAGGCCCACGTCGTACGTCGTGACGTCGGGATGCCACGTGCGTGCCTCCGCCTGATCGACCTGCGTGTAGGTCAGGCCGAACAGCATGCTGGTGACGTCGAGCAAGCCGTCGTGCACCTTGCCGAAGTCGAAGTAGCGGCGAACCTCCTGCGCGTCGACGCCGTACTGCTCGCGCTTGACCGCCTCGTGGTAGAAGCGCCAGTTGGCCAGGTCGATCGTGTCCTCGCCCTCGGTGGCGGCACGCTCGAGCAGGGTTGCGATCTCGCGACGGCCGGCAGCGTCCGCCTCGTCGCTGATCCGATCGACGAACGCGCCGATCGCCTCGCCGGTGCCGATCATCTTGGTCTCGGCGTCGTAGTCGGGCCAGCTCGCGTAGCCGAGGAGGGTGGCCTTCTCGTGCCGGGTCGCGAGCAGCTCCTCGAGGACGGCGTCGTTCTCTGGCCAGGCGAGGTTGAAGAAGCTGTGCGCGACGTGACGTCGGGCCACGGCGTCGCGCGCGAACGTGAGGAACGGGAGCAGGTCCGGGTACTCCGTGGTGATCGCGACCAGCCCGTCCTCGTTCGGCGCGTGCCCGGCGACGAAGTCCTCGGGCAGCCCGTCGAGCGCGGCGGCGGGCACCAGCGTCGTACGACGGCCGTCGCGGATGTTGCGGTCGAACGCCTGGCCGAGGTCGGTCAGCCGCTGGTCGAGCGTGCGGACCCGCTCGCGGGTCTCCTCGTCGCGGTCGACGCCGGCCCGCCGGAAGTCGCGCAGCGCCTCGTCGAGCATCCGCTGGGCGCCGACGTCGAGTGGCTGGCCGTCGACCGAGCCGAGCAGGGCGAACACGTCGGCGTCCAGAAACAGATCCGTGCGGAAGGCCTGCACCTCGAGGTCGATCTGCTCCGCCAGCCCGATCACGGCAGGGTCGGGGTGCACGACGGAGAGCAGGGAGCAGGCAGCGGCGGCGTTGTCGAGGGCGATCCCCGCGTCGTTCCAGACCTGGAGGATCGCCTCGTCCGCGGGGGTGGCGTCCTTGAGGGCCGCGATCGCGTCACCTGCATGCCGGAGCTGGCCGCGGGCGCGGTCCTCGAGCCAGCCCTTCCAGTCGTCGACGGGCAGGGAGAGGGGTTCTGGTGCCATGTCCCGACAGTAAGGGTTGAGGTGAAGCCGGCTTCCACTCTTAGGCTCGAGGGGTGACCCTGCCCGACACGGCGGCCTCGCTGCCGACACCGCTGCTCTCGCCCCGCTACCGCTGGGCGACGATCGGCATGGTGAGCCTGATCTTCCTGGCCGCGTTCGAGGCGCTTGCGGTCACCACGATCATGCCGACCGTGAGCGCCGATCTCGACGGGCGCGCCTGGTTCTCGGCGGCCTTCTCGGTCACGCTCGCGGCCAGCGTGGTCGGCATGGTCGCGGGCGGGATGTGGGCGGACCGGAGCGGTCCGAACCTGCCCCTGCTGGCGTCGGTCGGCGGGTTCTCGCTCGGGCTGCTGCTGGCCGGACTGGCGCCGTCGATCGAGCTGTTCGTCGCGGCGCGGTTCCTGCAGGGACTGGGCACCGGCGCGATGACCGTCGCACTCTACGTGCTGGTGGCGCGGCACTACGCGCCCGTCGACCACCCGGGCATCTTCGGCGCCTTCGCGGCGGCCTGGGTGGTCCCGTCGATGGTCGGACCGACCGTAGCCGGTGTGGTGGCCGAGGCGACCAGCTGGCGGTGGGTCTTCCTGGGCGTGGTGGCGCTCTCGCTCGCGGCGACGGCGGCGATGCTGCCCGTGCTGCGCGCGGCGGTCGAGCCGCCCGACGCCGGCCGGGCGCCCAGCCGTGGCCGGCTGGCGCTGTCAGCGGTGGTGGCGCTCGCGGTCGTCGGGCTGGACCTCGCGGGTCGCGCCAGAGGGGCGCTCGGCTACGCCGCGGCCGTCGTCTCGCTGGCGGTGGTGCTGGTCGCGGTGCGGCCGTTGTTGCCCGCCGGCACGCTCGTCGTACGACGAGGGCTGCCGGCGGTGGTCGCGCTCCGGGGCGCGATCGCGGCGACGTTCTTCGCGACCGAGATCTACCTGCCCTACCTGCTCCAGGAGCACTACGACGTGCCCGCCTGGCTGTCGGGCGCGACCCTCACGGTCGGTGCTCTCGGGTGGGCCGGGGCCTCGCAGGTACAGGCGCGGATGGGGACCCGACTGGCACACGTGACGGCGCTCCGGATCGGAGCGGTGATGCTGTTCGCCGGCATCGGCTCGGAGCTGGCCTGCACGGCGCTGCACCTGTCCCCCTGGCTGGTGGGAGTGGCATGGGTGCTCGCGGGAGCCGGGATGGGCCTGATGTTCCCCCGGATCAGCGCCTACGTGCTCGCCGCCTCCGGCGCCCACGAGCAGGGCGGCAACTCGGCAGCGATGTCGATCGCCGACGCGGTGGGCGGTGCGACCGCGATCTCGCTGGCCGGCCTCCTGTTCACCGCGGTCGGCACGGCGGCGGACCTGGCCCCCTTCGTCGCGGCGCTGGCCTTCACCACCGCGCTGGCCGGGGGAGCGGTGCTGGTGGCCCGCCGTACGAGCACGGCGCCGGTGTCCCGGCCGGTCGCTACGACACGCTAGGGAAATCTACGGCAGACGCTAGACAGCCCGATACCTTCCTGACGTGGACCCGATCCGGAACCCGTACGCCCCCGGCGCCGGCCAGCGCCCCCCCGAGCTCGCCGGGCGTGACCGCGAGCTCCGGCAGTTCGAGGTGACCCTCGAACGCATTGCCGCCGGCCGCCCCGACCGCAGCATGGTGCTCTCCGGCCTGCGTGGCGTGGGCAAGACCGTGCTGCTCAACGCGCTGCGCAGCCAGGCGGTCAACCGGGCCTGGGGGACCGGCAAGATCGAGGCCCGGCCGGACCAGTCGCTGCGGCTGCCGCTGGCGCAGGCGGTCAACGCCGCCGTCCGCGAGGTCGCCCACCGGCACCGCGACCAGGAGCGGGTCGACCAGGTGTCGGGCGTGCTCAAGGCGTTCGCGCTGCGCACCGAGCTCAAGGACCGCAGGGCCACGACCGCCGCCCGCCGGTGGCAGCCGCCGATCGACGTGCCCGCCGCCCAGGGCCGGGCCGACTCCGGCGACCTCGAGCTGGATCTGGTCGAGCTGTTCACCGACGTCGCCGGCCTCGGCCGCGACCTCGGCGTGGGCATCGCGCTCTTCGTCGACGAGATGCAGGACATCCCGACCGTCGAGCTGGCGGCGCTCTGCGGCGCCTGCCACGAGGTGAGCCAACAGGGTGCGCCGCTGATCGTTGTCGGCGCCGGCCTGCCGCACCTGCCGGTCGCGCTCGCCGCGTCGAAGTCGTACGCCGAGCGGCTGTTCCGCTACGTCGCCGTCGACCGGCTCCCGCGCGAGATGGCCGACCGCGCCTGGTCCGTGCCGGCCGGCTCGGAGGAGGTCGGCTACGAACCCGACGCGCTCGACGAGCTCTACGCGCTGACCGACGGCTACCCGTACTTCGTGCAGGCCTACGGCAAGGTCACCTGGGACGTCGCGGTCAGCTCCCCGATCCGCGCCTCCGACGTGCGCGACGCGGCGCCGGAGGCCGAGGCCGAGCTCGCCGTCGGGTTCTTCGGCGCCCGCTACGACCGCGCCACCCCGGCCGAGCGCGACTACATGAGCGCGATGGCCGATCTCGGCGAGGGCACCGGCGACCTCGCGGTCAAGACCTCCGAGATCGCGGCCCACCTGACCCGCAGGCCGCAGTCGCTCTCGCCCGCCCGCGACGGGCTGGTCAAGAAGGGCCTGGTGTTCTCCGCCGAGCGTGGCACGGTCGCGTTCACCGTGCCGCACTTCGGGAAGTTCCTGCGCAGCCAGCGGTGAGTCCTGGGTCAGACCGAGACGTAGACCTTGCGGAGGGTTTCGCGGACCACCCACGTCGTACGCTCGCCGGCCCGCAGCCGCACCGCCGTTCCGGGCCCGAGCTCGATCGTGGAGCCGTCGGCCTCGAAGGTCACGCTGGCACTCCCGGAGAGCACCACCATCACCTCGTCGACCTCGACGTCGGTCACGGTGCCCGCAGTGATCTCCCAGACTCCGATCTCCAGTCCGCCCAGGCCGGCCAGCTCCGCGGTCGACGCCTTCGGCGCCCCGGCGACCACCGATTCCCGGTCGAGCGGCAGGTCGGCAAGGGGCATCGCGCTCACGTCGGGGTGCAGCAAGTGGGTCATGGCACAGATTCTGCAACGCGCAAACGTTCCGGTTGCGGTCTACCTCGTCGACCACACCGGAACCCGGCGCGTCCTCTCTGTGGCCTGACTCACCGGAACGTGTCAGCAGCGGCCTGGATCCGGGCAACGTACGCCGCCCACTCGTCGTCAGGCACGTCGTCGGTGTTGCTGCCCGCGTAGCCGTCGATCGTCTCGCGCACGATGTCGCAGTGCCCGGCGTGCTGCGCGGTCTCGGCGAGCACCCGCACCAGCAGGTGGCCGAAGGTGGTGTCGCGGCGGCTCTCGTCCCACCACGCGACCCGGGCCGGTGCGTCGAGCGGGATCGTGGCGATCGAGGTGTCGGAGTGCTCCCAGGCCGTGCGGTACCAGGCGAGGAGCTGCTCCCGGCTCTCGTCAGCGGTGGCCCACATGTCGGCCCCCTCCCACACCGAGCCGTCCTCGTTCCACGGGAGGGTCAGCGGGGACGGCCGCCCGGCACTGTCGCCGAGGTAGCCGAGCTCGATCCCGGTCAGGTGCTTGACCAGGCCGAGCAGGTTGGTGCCCGTCGGTGTCAGCGGTCTGCGTGCGTCGTACTCGGAGAGACCGTCGAGCGACCCCACGACGACGGCGCGGCTGTCCTGGAGGTAGCGCTGGAGTTCGGCGGAGATCGGTGTCGGTGCGTCCATGTCCCCAACAAACCACGAAGGTCCGACGGCCTGACTACAGCGGGAACCGCACGCCCGTGAGCTCCTCGGAGAGGTCCCAGAGCCGCCGAGCGGCCTCGGGGTCCTGCGCCTCCAGGGAGCGCGGGACCGGCCCGGGCGCGCCGCGCGTCTGACGGAGCTTCGTGGGCCCGACGAAGGTGTTGCCGGGCAGGTCCGCGATCGCCGCGTGGATCGTCGATCGGGCGCCCTCGGCGGCGCTGGTGGCGATCACCTTGTTGCCGATCGACATCAGGACGTTCATCAGCGGGACGGCGTGGTGCGACTGCAGGTTCGTCGCGCTGTAGCCCGGGTGGGCCGCCGTCGCGCGCACGGCCGAGCCGGCCGCGTCGAGCCGGCGCTGGAGCTCGGAGGTGAAGAGGAGGTTGCTGAGCTTGGACTGCTGGTATGCCCGGTGCGGCTGGTAGCGGCGCTCGCCGTTGTAGTCCTCGAAGTCCACCTGCCTGCCGCGGTGCAGCCCGGAGGAGACCGTCACCACGCGGCCGGTCACCTGCGGCAGGAGCAGGTTGGTCAGCGCGAAGTGGCCGAGGTGGTTGGTGCCGAACTGGCGCTCGAAGCCGTCGACCGTGCGGCCCTCGGCGACCATCATGATCCCCGCGTTGTTGACCAGGACGTCGAGTGCCCCGTCCCACTTCTCGGCGAACCGGTGCACCGAGCCGAGGTCGGCGAGGTCGAGCTCGCGCACGTCCGTGGAGCCGGTGATCCCGGCCGCCGCGTCGGCACCCCGGTCGGTGTCGCGCACCGCGAGCACCACGTGACCACCGGCGCCGGCAAGGGCCCGGGCGGTCTCCAGGCCGAGCCCGGAGTTGGCGCCGGTCACCACGAAGGTGCGGCCTGACTGGTCGGGCAGGGACGAGAGGTGTCGGCTCATGTCGTCAAACGTACCCAGCGATCCGCCGCCCTCGCCGGTGGTGGAGATGTCAGGATGGATGCCATGCGAGAGCGGCCACCGCACTGGCCCACGGATCGCCCGCAGGTCGTCGCTCACCGCGGTGCCAGCGACGAGGTGGCCGAGCACACGTTGGGTGCCTACCTCGCGGCGCTCGACGAGGGCGCCGACGCGCTCGAGTGCGACGTGCGCCTCACCGCCGATGGTCACCTCGTCTGCGTCCACGATCGCGACCTCCGGCGCACGGCGAGCACCCCCGGGATCGTGTCCACGATGGAGCTCGCGGAGCTCGACCAGCTGGACTTCGCGAGCTGGAAGCGGCCGTGGGCCGACCTGGACGACGAGGCTCCCGAGGGCGACCCCGAGCTGGGCAAGGTGCTCACGCTGCGCCGGCTGCTGGAGACGGTGGCCGACTTCGACCGCCGGGTCGAGCTGGCGATCGAGACCAAGCACCCGACCCGCTACGGGGGACTGGTCGAGAAGCGGCTGGCCGAGCTGCTGGCGACGTTCGGCTGGGCAGGTGCCGGGTCGCCGGCGCGCGTGATGAGCTTCTCCTGGATCGCGCTCAAGCGGGTCGAGCGCCTGGCACCCGAGCTGGACGTGGTGTTCCTGATGCAAAGCACGGGGGAGTGGCTGCGAGCCCGTCCCCTGACCCGACCGGACTGGATCGCCGGCCCCGACATCGCGCTGGTCCGCGAGCACCCGAAGGTGATCGCGCGGATCGCCGAGCGCAGCCGGGTGCACTGCTGGACCGTCAACACGGAGGCCGACGCGGACCTCTGCCGCGACCTGGGGGTGGAGGCGGTGATCACAGACCGACCCGGGCCAATGCTGAGATATCTCGAGCGCTGAGTTTCGATTCTCACCCGAACGGGTATCTCCTGCTCAGATCGGGCTGGACGTATGTGCCTCGGCTAGGTTCAACTAGATCACGGGGGAGAGGAGCTGCGCGTGCCTTTGCATGATCCGGTTGCCTTGGCGCTACCATTTGCCGCCAGCAGCGCGTCGATCGCGCGCACACAGCTCAAGAAGTGGCTGACCGACCTCGGTCAGCCGACCGACGTGATCGAGGACTCGCGCCTGGTGATCTCCGAGCTGGTCGGCAACGCCGTTCGCCACGCGCGTCCGCTCGACGATGGCACCGTGATCGTCACCTGGAACAAGGCCGATGCGGGCCTCGACATCGCCGTCACCGACGGCGGGGCCCACACCCAGCCGCACGCCGTCGACGCGGGGGCCTCCGACCTCGCGGGCCGTGGGCTGACGATCGTGCAGCAGCTGAGCAGCCGCTGGTGGCTCGAGACCGGCGGGTCGCGCTCCACCGTGCATGCCCTGCTCGAGATGTACTGAGGGCGCCGCATAGCCTCTGCCCATGGGCAAGCGATCACGGGACCGGCAGCGCACACACGAGAGCCGCACCGACGAGGTCGGGCCGCGCCAGCCCTGCCCCTGTGGGTCGGGCCGGCGCTACAAGGCCTGCCACGGCAGTGCTGCCGGCGCGCCGTCGGTGTACGTCGGGCGTCCCTTTGCCGGCCTGGCCGGCGAGTGCGACCTGGTGGCGCTGCGGGAGTTCGTGCCCTCCGGCACCGCACCGGTCCAGGTCCTGGGCCACGAGGACCGCGATGTGATGCTCGGCACGCTGCTGCCGGGGGCCGCCCCCGCGATGGTCCGTGAGGACGGCACCGTGTGGCTGGGCATGCAGGTGCAGCACGCGTTCGGTGACGCCAGCCGGGACCTCGCCGCCGCACTCCTGACCGCGCTCGAGGGCGAGCCGGGCCAGATGGTCGACGTCGTCGACGACCCGGGAACCGGGCCGCGGCTGCAGGATCTGCTGGTCGACGTACCGCTCGACGTCACCGTGCACGAGGGTTTCGAGTGGTGGCTCAGCGGCGTCGAGGACCCCGACGGCGCGCTCGCCGCGGCACTCGAGAACGCCAACAGCGTGGTCAACCCCACTCGCCGGCTGGCCTCGGTCGAAGGGGCCTACTGGTGCGACGTCTCCACGAGGGAGTACCTCCGCTGGGCGATGCCGCACGACGAGGACCGGCTGCTCGACGCGCTGGCCCGCCTGCATGCCGCGGGCACCGACCGTCTGGTCGGTGACTCGCGGATGGTGGGCATGTTCCGGGCGCACGGACTGCTGGTCCCGGTGTGGGACCTCGTGTCCGGCACCGGAGCCGACCCGCTGGAGGAGCCGGCGGCCGCCTTCGCGGCCGCTCTCGACGCCGCGCTGACCGCACCCGAACCGCTCACCGGCGAGGAGCGGGCTGCCCGCGCCGGCCTGGCGAACCGTCAGCTCACGCTCCGCTGATCAGCTGACTGCGCGGCTGCTGACACCACGCTGAACACCACCCGCCTAGACCACGCCGGGTGGCCCAGTCGGGGAGTTGTGAGGAGACCGCGGAACACGTACGTTATGGGCGCCCGGCCGTTGTTGCATCCCCCGTCAACAGCGGCCGGGCCCTTGCGTTCCGATGCCGGTACCGCATCGAAACTCCGGAATTCGTGGCACAAGCCCGATTTCGGACAGGATCTCGTAGCGGTTTCAGAGCGGGTCGCGGCTGACCGGGCAGGACATGCAGCGGGGTCCGCCACGACCGGATCCGAGCTCCGAACCGGCGATCGCGATCACCTCGATGCCGGCCTCCTCCAGCCGCGTGTTGGTCTCGATGTTGCGCTCGTAGGCCACCGCCAGCCGGGGGGCCAGAGCGAGCGTGTTGTTGCCGTCGTCCCACTGCTCGCGCTCGGCAGTCACCGGGTCGAGGCCGGTGTCGATCTGGTGCAGGGTGTCGATCCCGATCGCCTTCGCGGCGGCGACCAGGAACGGCTCGGCCGGGGCGATGTCGAGGTTGTCGCCGTCGGCTGGGCTGACCGCGTGCGCGACCAGCTGGTCGGCGACGTTGGGATACATCACGATCTTGTCGGTGTCGACCATCGTGCACACGGTGTCGAGGTGCATCGTCGCCCGCTCCTGCGCGATCGGTACGGCGAGCACGGTGTGGGCGAGGTCGTCGCCGAAGACCTCCCGGGCCAGCTGCTCGACACCTGCCGGCGTGGTCCGCTCCCCGACGCCGACCGCGATCACACCGGGCGCCATCAGCAGCACGTCCCCGCCCTCGACGTGCTCGTGCCGCCAACCGTGGATCCGGCGGACGCCTGCGAACCGCGGGTGGCGGGTGTAGATCAGCTCGGTCAGCTGGCTCTCCCGCACCCGGGCCGGCATCGCCAGCGACGTGATCGTCACCCTGTCGCGCACCCAGACCGAGGAGTCGCGCGTGAAGAGCAGGTTGGGCAACGGGTCGATCAGGAAGTCGTCATGGGTCAGCAGCGAGGTGACCAGGCTGTGCCCAGCGCGCACCTCGTCGTTGCGGACACCCGCCGTCAGCGCCTCCATCAGGCCGCGCGGGTCGAGGTCGGTCAGCGCCTGCCGGAAGTAGTCGCGCAGCGTGTCCCCGAGGTGCAGCGAGCTGGTCACGGACTCGATCGCACCCGCCCGGGCCTCCTCCTGCTCGAGCGTCTCGACCAGCAGCTCGGTCAGGTAGAGCACCTCGACATCACGACCGCGAAGCGCTTCCGCGAACGCGTCGTGCTCCTCCTGCGCCCGGCTCACCCAGGGGATGCCGTCGAACAGCAGCTTGTCGTTGTTGCGGGGCGTCAGCCGCTTCAGCTCGTTGCCGGGGCGGTGCAGCATCACGGTGCGCAGCCGGCCGACCTCGCTGGAGGCGCCAAGGGTGGTCATGGGGCGCAGCCTAGTGCCGGTTGCTGGTCAGGCGACCAGCTCGTACGCCGTGACGAGGGCCAGCAGCAGGCACACCGCGGCCCCCACGTAGTGCAGCACCGCGAGCCGCAGGTAGCGCAGCAGCACCCGACCGACGAGCACCGCGAGACCGGAGACGACGAGCAGGGCGGCCCAGGCGCCGATGAAGACGCTGACGTGGTCGTCGTACCGGCCCACGAAGCTGATCGTGAGCAGCTGGGACAGGTCGCCCCACTCCGCCGCGAAGAGGACCAGGAACGACGCGACCGCGGCCTTGAAGAAGGTCCGGGTCTCCGTGGACATGGCGGCGAACTCCTCCTCCTGCTCCTTCTCGGCTGCGTCGGCTCCCGGTGCCGTGCGGAACAGCACGATGGCGCCGATCAGGAAGATCGCGATCGCGACGCCCTGGACGAGCTGCGTGGGCAGCAGCGTGGCCAGGAACCCGACCGTCACCGCGACCAGGGTCTGCACCCCGAAGGCGACGCCCACGCCGATCCAGACCGCAAGCGGCTGGTAGCGGGTGGACAGCACGAGCGCGGCGATGAACGTCTTGTCCGGGAGCTCGACGATGAAGATCGAGCCGAAGACGACGGCGATGGTGGTCAGGTCCACCGGGACAACCTACGGGCCGGCGACGAGGGTCCTCGCGGTGGCCACCGCCTGCTGGAGCACGTCCTTGGCCGGTCGGCCGAGCGCCTCCGCGGCGGCCGCCACGTGCTCGTACTCCGGCTGCAGGTTGAGCAGCTCACCGTCGAGCCGCGCCAGCTTCACGTCGACGGCATGGCCCTCGACGTCGACCGTCACCAGCTCGCGGTCGAGCGCGCGCTTGCCGACCGGCTGCTCGCGCAGCCCGATGCTCGTGGTGTGCCGGTAGACCTCGCGCCGCACCGCCGCCGCCCGGTCGGCGGCGACCAGCACGGAGAGCGTGTGCGCCGGACGGCCCTTCTTCATCAGGATCGGGGTCAGCCAGGCGTCGCTGGCCCCGGCCGCCAGGAGCGCGGTGATCGCGGCCGGCCAGAGTCGCGGGTCGAGGTCGTCGACATTGGTCTCAAGCAGCAGCGGGCCCCCGGTGGTCGAGCCGTCCCCGGTGGTCGAGCCGTCCCCGGTGGTCGAGCGGTCCCCGGTGGTCGAGCGGTCCCCGGTGGTCGAGCCTGTCGAGACCCCGACCAGCAGCCGGAGCGCGTTCGTGTGCCCCGCCGGGTCGTGGCCGCCGGCACCGAGACCGATCGCGGTCGTGGTCATCGCCGGCTGCCCGCCGGTACCGGTCGCGTTGGCGACCAGCAGGGCGGCGCCGGTGGGCGTGCAGAGCTCGAGGTCGACCGGTCCGCCGTACGACGGGAGGCCCCGGAGCAGCTCCGCGACCGCCGGGGCGGGCACCGGGAGCCGGCCGTGCTCGGTGCCGACGTGACCGCCGCCGACCGCCACCGGGGAGACCACGAGGACGTCGAGTGCGAGGTGCTCCAGCCCGGCGCAGGCACCGACCACGTCGACGATCGCGTCCAGGGCGCCGACCTCGTGGAAGTGCACGTCGTCGACCGGGGAACCGTGCACGACCGCCTCGGCCTCGGCCAGCCTGGCGAACGTCGCGAGTGCCCGGGTGCGCACGCCGGCGTCGAGCGTCGCCGCCTCGAGCAGGGCACGGACGTCCCGCCAGGTCCGGTGCATGGCGACGTCGGCGACGGTGACCTCGACCCGGGTTGCCACGAACCCGTTGCGGGCGACCTCGGTGACGTGGAGCGTCACCGGTTCCGGGGCCACCGCGTCGACCGCGGTCCGGATCGCGCCGAGCGGCACGCCGGCACCGACCAGGGCGCCGAGGAACATGTCCCCGCTGGCGCCGGACGATGCGTCCAGCCAGCCGACCGTGGCATTCATGCCACTCATGTGGCGCGGGGCCTGGCGTTGCGGGCCACCCGGGCGGCGTGCACGGCCGCGCCGTAGCCGTTGTCGATGTTGACCACGGTCACGCCGGGAGCACACGAGTTCAGCATCGCGAGCAGTGCGGCCAGGCCGCCGAAGGAGGCGCCGTAGCCGACTGACGTCGGCACAGCCACGACCGGGACTCCGGTGAGCCCGCCGACCACGCTCGGGAGGGCGCCCTCCATGCCGGCGATGACGATCAGGCAGTCGGCCTCCGCCAGCTCGTCGCGGACGTCGAGCAGCCGGTGCAGACCGGCCACGCCGACGTCGCCGATCGCGTGGACGCGGGCGCCGTGGACGCGCGCGGTCAGCATCGCCTCCGCGGTGACCGCCGCGTCGGAGGTGCCGGCGGCGACCACGGTCACCAGTCCGCGCGGCTCGGGCATCGGCCCGAGGACGGCGGCCCCGGCGATCTCGTCCACGACGGCGTCCGGCAGTCCGTGGCGCACCGCGTCTTGCGCATCGGGGGAGAGCCGGGTCGCGAGAACCGCCCGGTCGGAGTGCCGGTCGTGCAGCCGACCGAGGATCCCGACCACCTGCTGGGGCGTCTTGCCGGCGCCGTACACCACCTCCGCGTCGCCGGTGCGCCGCGCGCGGTCGACGTCGAGCCGGGCGTAGCCGAGGTCGTCGGTGCGGCCGTCGTCAGCCACGGAACTCGTCGGCCGGGTAGACGCCGATCACCTTCACGTCGGTCGTGAAGAAGGACAGCTCCTCGAACGCCCGCTTGAGCGGCGGGTCGTCGGGGTGCCCGTCCACCTCGGCCAGGAACTGCGTCGCCGTGAACTCGCCGCCCACCATGTAGCTCTCGAGCTTGGTCATGTTCACCCCGTTCGTGGCGAACCCGCCGAGCGCCTTGTAGAGGGCGGCGGGCAGGTTGCGCACGTTGAACACGAACGAGGTCACCACCGGGCCGGCGTCGGCGGCTGCCGGGTCGGGCTCGCGGGAGAGCACGACGAACCGGGTGGTGTTGTGGTCCTCGTCCTCGACGTCCTCGCGAAGGATGGTCAACCCGTAGATCTCGGCGGCGAGCGCGGGCGCGATCGCGGCCTGGGTCGGGTCGACGAGCTCGGAGATCTCGCGGGCCGCTCCCGCGGTGTCGCCGGAGATCACCGGCACCAGGCCGAGCTCGCGGATCACCCTGCGGCACTGGCCGAGCGCGTGCACGTGGCTGTGCACCGTGCGGATCGTCTGCAGCGTGCTGCCCGGCACGCCCATCAGCGTGAACTGGATCCGGAGGAAGTGCTCGCCGATGATGTGCAGGCCCGACGTGGGCAGGAAGTGGTGGATGTCGGCCACCCGACCCGCGATCGAGTTGTCGATCGGGATCATCGCCAGGTCTGCCTCGCCGCTCTCCACCGAGGCGAAGACGTCCTCGAACGAGGCGCAGGCGAGTGCCTCCCACTCCGGGTAGTGCTGCATGCACACGAGGTGGGAGTTGGCGCCGGGCTCGCCCTGGTAGGCGATCCGGGTCGGTCGTCCGCTCACCGGGCCATGCTCCCACGCAGGCCGGCGCCCGGCGTGGTTGCCCGCTAGGCGGAGGCGGGCTCCCTAGGCTGGTCCGGTGGCCACCACCCTGAGCGTTCTCGCCCTCGTCGTCGCCCTTGCTGCGCTGGCGATCGCGGTCAACGGCGCCCGCCGCCGCAGGCCCGCCGACGGCCTCGACGTGCCCGAGGACGTACCGGCACTGCGCAGCGAGGTGGCCGCGCTCCGTGCCGACCTGACCGCGTCGCTGCGACACCTGGCGGTGGTGCGGTACGACGCCTTCGCCGACATGGGCGGCCACCTCTCGTGGACCGTGGCCCTGCTCGACGACGCGGGCAGTGGGGTGGTGCTGACCTCGATCCACGGCCGCCAGGACACCCGGTCGTACGCCAAGCCGGTCGAGGCCTGGGTCTCGGAGCAGCAGCTCTCACCAGAGGAGGAGTCGGCCGTCAGCCACGCTCGCGGCTGACCACCTCCGGCTCGCCACACGGTCCGCCGGACATCACTCGCAGCGACGGCACGCCCGGCTCGACCACGACTGTGGCCAGGGTCGCGCTGCGCTGCCACGCCTCGAGCTGCTGCTGGGGGTGCCGGCACACGCCACCCGCGGGGTCGTGGTGCTCCATCGCGGCGAGCACGTCGTCGGGCGAGCCGGGCGGTCGCGCGCGCAGCGCCCGCTCGAGGTGGCGGCGCCGCAGGTAGGAGCTGGGGTAGACGTCCTCGGGGGTCAGGCATCCGTCGCGCCCGGCCTCGGAGACGAAGTGGTTGGTGCGCACGAGCACCCCGTCGGTCGGCTCGAGCACACCCGGCCCGTCGGGGAAGAGCTCGACCGTGGCGCCGCGCCCTCGGTCGAGGACGGTGAGCGACGTCGACGCGCAGACCTTCGCGTCCT
>Ga0207701_10001709_pt1 | contig 22922 bp, 22 predicted proteins | sample KBSSwiSSwithPhiX_FD_184294 | JGI IMG/M metagenome (GOLD analysis project Ga0207701, IMG submission 184294) | Switchgrass rhizosphere bulk soil microbial communities from Kellogg Biological Station, Michigan, USA, with PhiX - S5 (SPAdes) (version 2) | ecosystem: Environmental > Terrestrial >... | reverse complement strand
GTCCTCCTCTCCCAGTGGGAGAGGATGGAGGTGAGGGCAGGTGGCGTTTGATCAGCCTCACGCTTATAATCGTAAGAGCACGAGGACGATTCATATCAAATAGTCCCGGCGGTGCCGGCTTTTTCCCAACCGGGGTCGTGTGCCAGTGGAACCGTTGAGATTTTTCCCTTCGCGATGAGTTCCTCGGGTGTGTATTCCGGGGGCAATGGGGGTGGCGCTGATTTTTTTGCACGCGCGGCGAAATCTTCTGGAAATTTCTCGACAAAACTTTGGCTGGGCCAGGCGCAGGCCTCTCCGAAGGCACAGATGGTGCGACCGGCGATGTTATCCGCCACCGTTTTCAGAGTCCCTGGATCCTGCATCACACCGCCGCCGAGCAGCATTCGATCCGTAATTTTTTTCATCCACAGCGCGCCTTCGCGGCAGGGAGTGCATTGTCCACACGATTCGTGTGCATAGAACTCGTTAATGTTGTTAAGGGCCCAAACCATGTCGCGCGAATCATCCAGCACAATGACCCCGCCAGAACCCGCCATCGAGCCGCAGGCGGCCAGTGAATCGAAGTCCATCGGAATTTCATCGATCGAAATTTCGCGCTCTACAGTCGAGCCATCCGACTGTTTCTCCTTTAGTTTGAAGTGTTCGTCTGCGCGCAATACCTTGGCCGAACTTCCGCCGGGAATGACGGCTCGGAGTTGTCGCCCGAACTTCATCCCGCCCGCCATTTCATAGATCAACTGTCCCATCGTTACGGCGCCGACTTCGATCTCGAAGTAACCGGGGCGGACGACATCGCCGCTGACGCAGACAATTCGCGTGCCGGTATTGCCGGGCCGGCCGAGTCGGGAATATTCCGCGCCGCCCATCCCGATGATATGCTTCACATGACAGAGCGTTTCGACGTTATTGACAATGGTCGGGCACATATAGAGGCCAAGCACTGCGGGAAAATAAGGTGGTTTGATCCGCGGGTAAGCGCGCTTGCCCTCGAGCGATTCGATCAGCCCCGTTTCCTCACCGCAAATGTAGGCGCCGGCGCCGCGATGAATGAAGACTTCGACGTCAAAGTTGGAACCGAGAATATTCTTACCCAGAAACTTCTTCGCCCGCGCTTCCTCGATGGCGCGCTCGAGGATCTTTGTGCCCCCGGGAAACTCGCCCCTTATATATATATAAGCGGTGTGGACATTGAGGGCGTAACAGGAAATCAAGACGCCCTCGAGCAGCTGGTGCGGATCCTGATGAATAATGTAACGATCCTTGAAGGTGCCAGGCTCCGACTCGTCGGCATTGCAAATCAGATACACCGGCTTCTTCTCGTCCGGCTTAATAAAGCTCCACTTCACCCCGGTTGGGAAACCAGCGCCACCACGTCCGCGCAACGCCGAAGTCTTAACCTCGTTAAGAATGTCCGTCCGCGACATGGTAACGGCTTTTTTCAACTCCTGGTAGCCGCCATCATCAAGGTAACAATCAATGTCGGTCGTCCAATCCGGGCGGCCAATATTTTTGAAGACGAGGCGGTGCTCGAGAGGATGAGGCGAGGTCTGGCTGTTGATGTTTAATCCGCTGCCCTGGCCTGACTCCGGTGTAACACGCATTCGACTGAGAAAAAGATCGGCCCCCGCGTTTGGATCGACGTTTTCGCGTAACTCGTCGTCCACCATGCAAACCGGGGCGGTGCCGCAGCTGGCCAGACACTCCACGAATTCGACGCTCACTTTTCCATCCTTGCTAACGAGAAGTGGATCGTGAAGACCGTTAGGTCCGCGCGCGATGCCAGCCGCCGCGCAAAGGTTTTCCATAACACGATAGCTTCCGGCCATGGCACAACTAAGCGTCCGGCAAACGCGAATATGGGTTTTGCCGGCGCTTTTTTGCCGCAACATCGGATAAAAGGTCACCAATTCGAGAATGTTGATCGGTTGCAGCTCCAGCTTGTCCGCAATCCAATTAATCCCTTCGTCGCTGATAAAACCGAAACGTTCCTGCCAGAGATGCAGCAATGGCAAAGCCGCGCTTCGTTTTCGCTCGGGCGGATATTGAGCAATTGCAGCATCCACTTGCCGCTTTAATTCCGCCGGAATTTTCGTCGCGGTCGAAGCCATAACAATCGGTCGCCTACTTGGGAAGCGTGCTCGATTTCGCCGCTACCTTGTCGTCCTTAAACAACACCGTCACCGTGCCATTGGGTTGGCGATAAAGATAGGTTGTGCGTTTAAGCAGCATAAAATCCTTGGTTTCGACAGCCGTCGGCGGACCAAGAATGGATTCCACCTGTTTCTTGCTCATTCCTTCGGTCACCTGGTCGACATTGGCCTGGGTAAGACGCTGCCCGCTGCATGAGAAGAACAACGCGCTAGCGAGAAGCAGGATAATCCGGAGGCGAGCGCTCTTCATTGCGTGCCAAGATTGGTGTCCTTGCCGTCCACCTCGTCGTTCTTAAACGTAATCTGGGCGAACTTCTGTCCGTCTTCGTAACGCCAGATCGTCTTCTTGAAGATGAGCATGTCTTTCGTCTCCATCGACGTCGGCGGACCCAAAATTTTTTCCACCTGTGCCTTGCTCATGCCCGTCGTGATCTGGTTATAATTGTCGAGCGTCAGCTTCGATCCGGTCATGACATTGCGGTTGCACGCGGCCAAAACCAGGATCGCCGAGAAAACTGCAGAGATTACTTTCATCGATCGCATTCTCCCATTACGAAGTCTAAACTGCCTAAAGTCGCTACCACATCACTCATCATGCAACCCGGCAGCAATTCCGGCAGGATGCTGAGGTTGACAAACGATGGCGCGCGGATTTTGAGCCGGTGCGGAACACCACCGCCACGGCTGTTGATGTAAAAACCGAGCTCGCCCTTCGGATTCTCCGCCGCGAAATAAATCTCGCCTGGCGGCGCTTTTAAACCCTCGGTCACGACAATGAAATGGTGAATCAACTCTTCCATCTTTGTCATGACCCGCGATTTCGGCGGCAGCATATTTTTCCAATCGGCTACGTTAATCGGACCACTTGGCAATTTGTCGATCACCTGCCATAAAATTTTGGCGCTCTGCCGCATCTCCTCGATCCGAACTAGATAGCGATCGTAGCAGTCGCCTGTCGCGCCGGTCACTACCTCGAAGTCATATTGATCATAATCGAGATAAGGATGCTTTCGCCGCAAATCGTGTTCGATGCCGCTGCCACGCAGATTTGGGCCCGAAAGGGCATACGCAATGGCGCGATCATGCGGAATTACTCCGATATCGCGGGTGCGATCGACAAAAATGCGATTGCGGGTGAGGAGGTTGTCGCATTCATCGAGCTTCGGGCCAAACGTCTCGAGGAATTTTCCCAATTGCGGAATGAAATTCGCCGGCAAATCGCGAATCTGTCCGCCTACGCGAGTATAACTGGTAGTGAAACGCGCGCCGGTTAACAATTCACACAAGTCGTAGATTTTCTCGCGTTCCTCAAAAGTGTACAGGAACACAGTCATCGCGCCCAGATCGAGAGCCATCGCACCTAGTCCCATCAGGTGGGAGGAAATGCGGGCGAGTTCGCAGCAGATCACACGAATGGCTTTGCCCCGTGGCGGGATTTCCCAGCCCATCAATTTCTCCACCGCCAGGGCGTAAGCGACATTGTTGGCCAGTGGGGCGAGGTAATCGAGACGGTCGGTGTAAGGAACAAACTGATTGTACTGCATGTTCTCTGCGATTTTTTCATCACCACGATGCAGGAAACCGACGTCCGGCGTCGCCTTGGTAATGATTTCACCATCGAGTTCGAGCACCAGTCGCAGTACTCCGTGAGTGGCTGGGTGCGACGGTCCCATGTTGAGCACCATCTTTTCGCCGATGTCATCCCCCGATTGCTCAGCCTGTTGATTGCGCATCGCCGCGTCCGCCGCAACCACGCGAGTGACCGGATCAGGATTTTCAATTTCGCGCGTGGTAAAAGGCATAGTGAGGGCGTGTGTTTATGCTCGCGAGTCGCGTCGCGCGCGCAAGCGCAAAAGGTCGAAGTTAGGAATCCGGGGAACCGAGCGATGCTCCGGGCGAAACGAAGTTTGGCCCGGAACCTTTGACCGGCACTCGCTTTAAGGCGGCATCGCTTGATCCATTGCGCTCCGCTTTATCGCACGGGTTGATCCGGAGAGCAAAGGCGGCTGACCTTTAGCGAGAAAATCAGACGAATGTTGAGGGACTGCTTAGAGACCATGGGAACTAGAAATCAAGGACTTATAGCGGTGAAGGCCACCTCCAGCGATTTTCCTTCACCGCGGATGGGACTCTGCTATAATTTCTATAAGCTAAAAGCAACCGCCCCCCTCAAAGGCAGCAGTTTCGTCCCACTTTTATGAAAACTCGCATCGCCCGCCATGTCGCGATCTATCTTTTTATCGCCCTCACCGGCTACGGCATTGGCGCTTGTCGCCAGAACGTAATGTTTAATCCCAGCGAAGACGATCTCATTGTTCTCAACGGTTGCGTCGTCTCGGCCTGCAACTATCTAGCGGCGGTCAAAACCCAACATAACTTGGAGAAAAACTTTTGGGCGAAAATTCTTCTGGTCCGTTATGTCAACCATCCCGCCGGTCATGCCTATTGCGTTTGGGAAACAGACGGCACGATCTACGGATACGACCGCAACGCCGGCGGATTCCCTATTCCGGTTTACACCCGGGACGCAAAGTCGATCGCGACTATTTTGGCCCAGGAATTATCGAGGCATCTTAAGGAAAACCTCTCAGTGAGCCAGGCGGATTTCGTCGAGCCGTCGACCAAGGTGCAGCGACTCTAGATATTTTGCCAAAGGTAGGGGCAAGTTCGGTTCCCGCCCCTTTCTCACACCCTATCCTGTCCCCTAGCGGGGGATCGAGCGTTCAGGTGCGCATCCCGTGAGGAGGCTAACGGGTCTCAGGCTTCACATCGTTCCACTTTTTCTTTTCAAACGCCTTTCGCCCGGAGCCAACTTCAAACATCTCAAAGTCGGTCGGGTTCTGCTGATAATATTTTTGATGATATTCTTCCGCCGGCCAGAATTTCATCGACGGCAAAATCTCAGTTACAATCGGTTTGTCGAACCGGCCAGAGCCCGCCAGCTTTGCCTTTGATGCTTCCGCGATCTTTCGTTCTTCGTCGTTCTGCACAAAGATGGCGGCGCGATAACTCGGTCCAATATCGGTGAACTGGCCGTCGGATTGCGTCGGATTGATCTGCCGCCAGTAAATATCGAGTAGCTGGTCGAAATTGATTTTGGCGGGATCGTAGGTGACTTCGATGGACTCGCGATAATTTGTCTTTTCGGAGCCAACAAGTGTGTAGGTCGGATTCGGCTCGGTTCCCCCACAGTAGCCGACGACAGTTTTGATCACGCCGGGTGCTTTATCGAACGCGGGTTGGATACACCAGAAACAGCCGCCGGCGAAGACAGCGGTGCGCGTTTGCGGGAGCGGATCGGCCAGAAGCAGCTGCGCCAGGAAAATATGAGCCAGCAGGATGAGGCGTTTCATGGCGAATTAGACAGCCTGTGAGCGGGAATGTTTCAAGCAAGGGCTAGCGTCCAAGCCGGCCCTGCTGCCGCTGCCAAAGCAGAGATGGCCCAGCCAACGCGCCAGGTAACAACGTCTCCAGAGAGTGCAACAGTGAGAACCGACCCCGGCTTTCAGCGACTCACAAGTTTCGAAAATTCTCGTTAGGCTTCAGCCAGGAGATATCCGGTGTCAGGCCTTGCGCGCGAGCCGTGTTATACAGCGAAACCATCTTGTCCACGACGGCGTGCAGGGCGTCGCCCTCGCTATCGCCGTCATCAACATGGGCGGCCGGCGCCGGAGCCGCGACCTGCGGGATTGACAGATCGTGGCTTCGCCGCACCACAATTCTGCCGGAATGGAGCGGGCGATAAAGCCGTAGAATAATTTCGGTCGGAATATCGCGGAGGCGAAATCGAAACTCCGAGGTGAACATCATAGGCTCTCGCACCGCAGGATCGGTAAGAGCTTCTTCTCTGCTCCAGCTCATGAATGGCAATTTAATCCGGGACTGTGTCTTCTCGCAATAACGATCTGGAAATCAAAGCGAAGAGGCGAGCGATTGTGGTGCGGCGAAGATAGGAAGACGGGCCTCCGGCCTCTCCGGCAAAAAGCTTCCGCCTGTTGAGATTTCTGTAGCGGCGGTCTATGACCGCCGGACAGGCCGGAGGCCTGTCTTCCACTCAATCACATGCGAGGTCGAGCTAAACTGCACACAGACGAGGCGGGCGTCGAATATGTGCCGAAATCTCTGACCCGCGTACTGGAGTTCGACAAAGTTTTTTCGCGCCTTGCGCCGCTCGAGATCGATCTCGGTTGCGGCGACGGTGCGTTTCTTGCCGTTCTGGCCCAGGAAAATCCGGCGCACAATTTTCTCGGGATCGAACGGCTGCTGGGAAGAGTGCGGAGTGTTTGCCGCAAAGTTGCGCGGCTGGATCTGAAAAACGCGCGGATATTGCGAATGGAATCAAATTACGCAGTAACGCACTTGTTGCCGCCCGCCTCCGTTACGACGTTTCACCTGTTATTCCCCGATCCGTGGCCAAAACGGCGTCATCATCGGCGACGTGCTTTCACCCCCGAATTTGTATCCTCCATTCATCGCGCCCTCATTGCCGGAGGCTTATTTCACGTTGCCACTGATCACGCGGATTACTTTCACCAGATCGAAAGAGTGATCGCTGCCACCGACATATTTGTCATCTCGCGCGAGCAAAATCATTTTCCACCCACCAGCTTCGAACAGAAATATGTCGCTCGCGGACTTTCCATTCATCGACTGCTGCTGCGAAAAGTTTCGCCAGTCAGGTAAGCTCGTGTTCGCCATCCTTCATTACCGAACTGAATTTCGACCGCGCCGGTCTGGTCCTGGCGGAAAAGTTTGATGCCACGCTGCGCGATTTCCTTGGTCCATTCCTCGGTGATTTGTTCCGCGATGGGAGATGGACGCGACGTGGCAATGATAACTTTTGGTTTTACCGCCTCAAGAAATTGGGCGGTGCCCGAGTCGCCGGAATGATGCTGGCCCTTGATCAAAATGTCGCTCTGCAAATTGTCACCTGCTTCGAGCAGCGCCGCCTCCGCGTTTGCGCCCGCGTCGGACTCAAAAAGCACACGAACGTTTTCAATGACGAGTTGCACAATCAATGGCGCGTCATCCGCCGCAGCAATCTTAAGGTCCGGGGTCGGGTAAAATATGTCGGCGTGCACGTCGCTGCCAAAGAAAAGCGAATCGCCACGGACTAAGTGTCGCGGTTTTATTCTCGCGAGCTGAAGCGCCTCAGATAATCGGCGTTGGACCGCAGAGCGAACATCAAGCGGGTTATCATAAATTTCGTGCGGGGCGAAATCAGCGACAGTGTCAGCGGCACCGCCGATGTGTTGTGCATCTCCGTGGGTGAGCAGAATGCCTTCGATGCGATTGATGCCCTTACTGTGTAGGAACGATTTCAGGGTGTGCTCGTAATTTCGTTGGCCGCCGCAATCGATTAACCAATCGTAATTATTCGCACGAACATGCGCGGCACCGCCGGTCCCTTCGTCGAGAACGGTGATCATGATCGGGGCAGGCCGTTCAGTAAATCGGGGCAGGTAAACATGTCCACCCGGCAGCAAAGCGAAGAGATTAACGAGGTAGAGAACCGCGTGCGATGTCAACCAGTTGGCATTATTAAAAACAATTGAGAGCCCGGAGGAAATCGGCGCAGCGATTAGCGACAACATGGCGAGCGCGAGAACAAAATATGCGATCGGCACCACCGCGAGATTGGCTAGGAGCGATATCGGCGTTATGAGATAGAAATACCAATAAATAAGCGCCAACGATCCGATCCAGGCTGCGAGCGAAACTGATGCGCCCCGAGCGAGACCACGCCCCATCGCAGCATAGATTCGCTGCATCCGACCCAAGAGTGGAGGTGGCAAAAATGGATCCGGGGCAACGATTCGTTCAAAGCGAACAAACATTGGATCGGCCAGGAGGATGATGGCGCCCACCACCGCGAACGACAGTTGAAACCCGCTGGTAAAAAGCTGGTTTGAATCGAAGAGTAAAATCAGAAATGCGGCCGCAGCCAGGCTGTTGAGAGCAAGAACCTTTCGATCAAAGAATATTCCACCGAGCAGCAGCGCGCTCATGACCGCGGCACGAACGCTCGCAGTATGCAGGCCCGTGATCGCAGCGTAGAAGAAAAGGAGAGGAATGATCAGAGCAGTGGCGGGCTTGCGCGGCAGGCGCATTACCATCGCAAGAGTCCAGAGTAATCGCGCGACAATGCCAACGTGCAACCCAGCAACCGCAAACAGATGCAACGTTCCCGTTTGTTGAAATGGCTCTTCGATATCATCGCGCGTTTGATGGCGAAGCCCGAGAGCGGTACCGCAAATGAGTCCGACGACATCTGGCGAGTCTTCGAGGTCGCGGCTAAGGATGCGCTGCATCCATTCGCGGGAGCGAGCCGCTGCCCGCAGGACAGAAAATCCGCTCCCCGGCGCAAGAATCCGACCATTTTCCGGATACCGAACGATGAATAAATTTTTCACATCGCGGCGCGCGAGGTAGGCGCGCATATCGAATTCGCCGGGATTTCGCGGCGGCTCGATTGGTTGGAAAGTGCCAAAAAGTGCCACTTCATCGCCCACGTTTGGCCGGCCGCGCCAGCGAACGAAAACCGTGGCGTTCGTTTCAAAGTTCTGGTCGGCAATTTTCGCCTGATCCATCCTCATAAGGAAACTGGCGTTGCCGGTCGCTTCGATTTTTGCCTCGGTCGTGACAATGCCGGTCACACTCGCGGGGCGCGCGAGTCCGCCGGCGATTTCAGCAAGGGCATCGGCCGGCGTGCTGGTGATTCGCGCGCTATGAAGGGCGAAAAATGTCGTGCCGACCAGCGCAAAAACGAGCGGCCCATAACTCCAGCGCAACCCTGCCAGTGCGCCTAGAATGGCAATAAAGAGGATCGGGCGGCTGATCGCAGGAAAATAATCGGCGACGACGATGCCGATGATCGCAGCCAAAACAAGACCGACAAATGGCTGCCGCATCGAGCCGCGCCAATCAATCGCTCACCACGAGATCAAGTCTAACGTCGTGCCGGTCGAGCGGTAGCGATTCGACGATCTGAAAACTAAAAGCGATCCCGATCTTGATTGCGCGCGCGGCGCGATGAGCGAGAAAGCGATCGAAAAAACCCGCGCCGCGTCCGATTCGCGCCCCTGCACGGGTGAAAGCGATCCCGGGAACAAGGACAAGGTCGATCGGCGCGAAGATCGCGACATCATGCTGGCTGCGTGCGGTCGGCAAAATCGTAATGATTTCGCTGCCGCGCCGGCGCAAATCTGCGATCAATGGCGCGATCTCAGGTTCGTAACTAAACGGTTCGAAGACGACAACCACCTGAGCTCGTTTCCAAACTGGTAGCTCGAGCACGCGGTTGCAGATTTTTAATGATCGGCCGCGCCGGTCTTCCGCATCGAGCGCCTGCAACTCTTCCTGCATTTGCCCCCGGAGCTCCTGTTTGGATTCATCGATGTTCATCGCGGCAATATCTTTTGAACTGTGGTCGCGAGCTTATATGCTTCTCCGCAAGTGCCGATTCCTTTTTCAAAAAAAACGCGGGTCGTGCGACAGGCGACCGCGGATGGTGCGGATGAGAAACGATCGACGCGCGTAACCCTAAAGCCAGGCATCGACTGGCATCGGCGGAATTTTTTGGCCGAGGTCCTCATTCCGTCCCTTTTTACCAGACGGTCTGGCAAACGCGCAGCCCCGCGTTTTCCCAAAATCCGGCCGGGTGAATTCTGCATCACCTGGATCGGGCACGCCTCCTTTCTCATTCAAACGCACGATCGCAATATCCTGGTCGATCCGAACTGGGCGAAATGGTTGAAGGTGATCAAGCGGTTGAAGCAGCCGGGAATCGAACTGCATCATTTGCCGGATATCGATTTGGTGCTGGTCACACACGCGCATTTTGATCATCTCGATCGCCGAACGCTGCGACGAATCGCTTCCGATCAACCGATCGTCGTGCCGGTGGGTGTTGGCAGCCTCGTTCACGATCTCGGCTTTAATATTGTGCACGAGCTCGATTACTGGCAGACAGTGCCGCTCGATGCGCTGAAAATTTCGCTGACCCCTTGTCATCATTGGGGCGCCCGTTTTCTGGCCGATCTGCATCGCGGCTTCGGCGGTTTCGTTATCGAAGCGAATGGTCGTTCGATTTTTCACTGCGGCGACAGCGCCTATTTCCCCGGATTCAAGGAAATCGGCGAACGCCACGACGTCGAGATCGCGCTTTTGCCGATTGGCGCCTACGACCCGCCAAGCGGGCGTGAGGTGCATATGAATCCAGAGGAAGCAGTGCAGGCCTTTCTGGAATTGGGCGCAAAAAAATTAGTGCCGATGCATTACGGCACATTTCGTCTCGGTTACGAGCCGTTGGACGAACCGCTCACCCGGCTGCTGGCACGTGCGCGCGAAGCGGGCATCGACCACGACGTTCTGGTCATGACGGAGGGCCAGCCAGTTGTGTTATGAGAAGAAAAACACCGAACACCGAACGCCCAACGCCCAACGCCCAACCGAAAGCGTTTCGGGTCAATGAGGCGAATTCCGAATCTGCAGCCCCGAAGAAAACAAATTACGATCTTGAAGACAGATTGTTGGAGTTCGCCGTTGCAGTTGTTGAACTGACAGACGACTTGCCCAACACCAGAGCAGGCAACCACATTGCAGGACAACCTCTCAGATGCGGAACATCGACATACAGCCATCATGGCTGGTATCACGGCTCAGGAAGATGAATCGGCATCCGCGTTTGGTCGCATCCCTGGCTGAAGCCGAAGAACTGATCAGAATTTTCGTCGCAAGCGTGCGGACAACTGAGCGGGGACGCAACACGTGATGACTCCGCAAAAATCACCATTCGGCGTTCGATGTTCGGCGTTCGGTGTTCGGTGTTCGGTGTTCGGATTTTCCACTTCGCGCTTCTCCTCGTTGGGTCTTGGACGTTGGGCCTTGGACGTTGGGCGTTGAAATCGCCGAATGTGTGGGCCGCGATTTGCGCGTTCTAAGATAGTCGGTGCGACGATCGCCGCTTTGATCGTCATCGCCTTCAGCATCCTCCTGCTCGCGCACGATCCCCTCATTTTTTGGAACGACGACTACGAAATTTCCATCCTGCCGGTCTTCGCCGATATGGCGCGGGCATGGAACCACGGTGAGATCCCGCTGCTTAGCCCTTACTCGTGGGTCTGCGGAAATCTCGCGGGCGAATTTCAATACGGTGTTTTCTCGGTTTTCATTAATGCGCTGATTGTTTGCGTTTGGAAACTGCCGCTGACGTTTTCGCAACAAGCCGCTGCCGTTTCCATTGCGCACCTCGCGGTCCTGAGTGCCGGCGCATTTTTGGTCGCGCGTGGCCGGCAACTATCGGTTCCGTTATCCATCTTTGTTGCATTGGTCGCGTCGCTGAACGGCTGGATCATTTGCTGGGGAGCAAGCGATTGGTTCGGCGCGCTGGGCGCGTTTACCTGGCTGCCGTGGGCGTGGTGGACCGCGGAACGGGCCCTCGACCCGAAGAGATCGCGCTGGCGCTTTCTTTGGCCCGCACCATTCGTTTATCTGCTCATCGCCGGCGGTTTTCCTTACACGGTCTTGATGTTAGCGCTGGTTCTCGTCTGTTTGGCGCTACGCGCCGTATTCGAGGTAAGGACGGTTGACACTGCCAGTCCGGCTCGGACTGGCCCGGGCCGGCTTGCGAGGCTAACGAGAATTGGACCGCTGCTCGCTGGCGTCACTCTCGGTCTCGGGCTTGCTGCCCCAGCCTGGCTGGCATTGCTCGATTACGTCCACGGTTCCGCGCGGGAATCGCTTCACCCCTCCGCTCACTGGCAATGGCTCGTCCCGTGGAATGCATGGCCCGGCCTAATCCTGCCATCATGGACGGTGGACTGGTCGAATTTTTCCTCGCGGTTCGTGCCGCATAGTGCGACAGAACTTGCCTGCGGTCTCGTCCCGCCCATCGCGTTGCTGACTGGGTTTCTTGTGAACGGTCGCGCCCTCCTGAAGAAAATTCGTTGGGAGACGGCTTTGCTTTTCGTCGTCTTCATTCTTGCAATGATTTCCACCGCCGGTGTTTTTCGTTGGAGTTTCCGCTGGCTCCCGCTCTTCCATCTCGTCCTCGCCCTCTGTGCCGCCGAAGCACTCGCATTCTTTTCGCAAAAACAAAGACGTCTCGCCGCCTTCTTCATGCTCCTGCTCGTAATCATGCTCATAATCGGAGCCTGTGTTTTGCGAACTCGCGGCGAGCGTCTCTTCCCCCTCGCCTGGATTTTTCTCGGCCTCGCCCTTGGGTGGCTGCTGGTCGAGTCGCTCCAACTTAGTTTCTTGCGCGAATGGGCTCCCGCAGCTGTCGTTTTCGCCGCGCTTCTCGCGACTTACATCTGCATTCCGCCAAACTCCGGCGTCCCCAAATACAATCTTGCCCAATCCTTGTTAGAGCCGCAGCCACTCGATCCACATCGTCTCTATCTCAGCGTTTATCCCACACCGGCAACATTCTATCGAGTGGAGGCGAAACCGGGACCGGTTGGACAAATTGTCCGCCTCGGCAGCACCTCAATGTGGGCCGGCTTGCGTTTCGTCAACGGTTACAGCCCAATCCGTCCTGCCGGCGTTGCGCGCGAATTCGCCAGCGCCATTCACGGCGACGTCGATCCCGATCTGGCGCAATGGTTCTTACAGCATCAGGCCGATGAAAACGGACTGCTCGAGCGCATCGGCATCGATGGAATCATTGTCGCGCGCGAGTTCAGTTTCACCCCGCAACCGGCAGCCGAATGGGAATTGGCAACCGAGGCCGATGAAGGCCGCGTTTTTCATCGCCGTGGCCAGCCGATCCCCATGGTTCGTTCCGTGAATTTTTTTGGAAAAAACTCGATCGCAAAAATCACGGATATCGTGGCCGGGCGAAATTGGGTAAGCGCATCGGTTGTCGCTCCCGATGGAGATCGGCCAGCCTTGATTGCAGTCTCTCGCCCGTTTTTTCCAGGCTATCGCGCGCAAATCGATCGGCGCAACCTTGCTGTCTTTTCTGAGCGCAATTTGATTCCGCTGATCGACGTTCCGCCGGGAACGCACGGTCGTCTCACCCTTTATTACCGACCCAATTGGATGATCTACGGGAGCGCGCTCGCGATTACCTCGGCTGCCGTTTGGTTCATCGCCGTCCTTTTCGCGATACGACGACCAATTCACTCACCCAAGTAAATTACAATCTCCCAACATCCGAAGGTCGCACATGGAACAGCGAATTGTTAACTGGCAGATGGAGGCCGTGGATCAGCGAGCGTAAAAACTTCCACCGGCGCATCTATCCCTTTAATCTGCTGCGGAGGTAACGCCCGCAAGGTGATCGATCGCGAGAGATGATCTTTGGTCGCCTTCCTTAAGAGCAATCACGTGTCTTAAAGGAGCGGCGGTTTGTAACCGCAGTTTATTTAAATCTAGAGACCGCCGCGCCTTGGCTCGTCTGTCCCCCGCTCAAAATAACTTAGGGCGTGATCGTGATCCACTCGTTGCGGGCGCGGGAATCGGCGACTGCTTGCACTACTCGCATGTAGCGCAACCCATCTTCAAAAGTCGGATATGGTCGCTCGTCATCGCCTGCTTTCACGGCATCGAGGAAATCATTCTCGACCGTCCATTCCCGGGCGAGTTCCTTCGGCACTTCCACTTCATGCAAGGCGCGATCGCCTACTCGACCGGCTTTGATCACATCGGCAGTGAAATCGTAAACCAAGGTCCCGGCCGAGCCGTAAACTTCCAGGCGATCACCAGTGACATGAGCGTGGATACCGCTGAATTCGAGGACGCCTTCCGCGCCGTTCGCGAAGTGGCAAAGCACTGATAGCGTGTCGGGGATGATAACGTTGTAGCCCTCGCGATCGGGATACAGAATTTTTCCGCGCGCAAACAATCTATCGATATCGCCGAACCAGCGTTGCAGCACTTCGACATAAATCCCAAGCGTCATGACATTGAGCCCGCTTATTTCGATGCGTTGCCGCCAGTGGGCCGGCGCGTTCGGGTTCAAATAATTCCCGTTAAAACTTTGCAGCCGAATAGTGTGCAGTTGTCCGAGAAAATTTTCCGCGAGCAATTTTTTCACAACACGATCGCCGCGCAGACCGTAGGGCGGCGGGCACAACATGGTCACTTGCTTGGGAAAGCGGCGCGAAGCTGCCAGCATTTCTTCCGCTTCGGCGCGATCGTTCGCCATTCGGGCCTGACAAAACACATGTTTGCCCGCTTCAAGCGCGGAAACGGTGACGGCGGAATGCATATAGGGGGGCGTTCCAATCCAGACGATATCGATGTCTGGCAAAGCGACGAGGTCGGGCCAGTTAGCGATGGGGACAGCGGTCGGAACATTTTCCTGGCAGAACTTTTCTGCGCTTTCATACGTGGAATTTGAAATCGCCACGATTTCCACGTCGGACCGGCGTTTGAATGCGGGCAGATGCCGTCGCTTCACGATCCCGCCCGCCCCGATGATTCCGATCCGTAGTTTGCGGTTGCCGTTTCTCATTGTATGTGCTTGGTAGAAGAATCTTTGACCATAGTGCGGCCCTACTGTTCAACTCTGAAAGTATTTCACTCTATTGAAAAGATTAGAGCCTCCGGCTGTCATAGATCGCCGATATAGCGGAGGGACGCACTTCTGTGCGTCGGGGACATGCAGAACTATGTCCCTCCACAACGCTAGTGCGTTCGCTCTGCCGGATAAGATGGGTCGTGCACCCCACAGGCCGGTCGCCAGTGCGCTAAGAATCGCTTGACCAAAACAAACCGACAACGCACCTTACGCTCCCGTTTTTATAATCCAAGCGATTGCGTCAATCGTCTACCTTCCGCCATGTCTAAAGTTTGCAGCATCACTGGGTCCCGCGTCACGCGCGGTAGCACCATCCATCGCCGTGGTATGGCGAAGAAAAAAGGTGGCGTTGGTCGCCACGTCACAAAAAATGTGCGGCGCGAATTTCATCCGAACCTGCACGAACACCGGATCTGGGTGCCGGAGTTGAAAAAATTTGTGCGCATCCGGGTAACGGCGCGAGGACTCAAGACGATCAACAAGAACGGCGCGTATCGGGCGTTAAAAAAGGCCGGTGTCGTCGCGGGTTAGGGCTTCGGGAAAGCGGCGGGAGGTTAGGCGCAATGCAATTGACGCTTCTGAAATCGAAGCTTCGTCGTGCCACAGTGACGGGGGCGAGTTTGCATTACGAAGGCAGCCTCACTGTTTCGTCGGATCTGGCTGAGCTGGTTGAGCTGCGCGAATTCGAGAATATTCTCGTTGGCAACTTGAGCAACGGCGAACGCTTTGAGACTTACGTGATTTACGGCGAGCGGCAGAAAAGTTTGATCGAACTCAACGGCGCGACCGCGCATCTCGGGAAAATTGGCGACCGCATTACGATCATGAATTTCGGGAGTTATTCGGCGGAGGAAGCAGCCAGACACCAGCCGCGTATTCTAGTGCTCGATGAGAAAAATCGGGTCGTCCGGCAGGAAGGCATCGAGCCGTCACTCAAAGTCGTCGGGGAATAGTTTTTCTTTGTCATCGCGAGCGCATGCGAGAGACCTCACATTTGGTCACCCACATCCGGACGCTCGCGAGGTCCCTCGGTCCGAGCCGGACTGGCATTATCTTCGCGGCTCGGGATGACGGCGGAAACATCAGTGCTGCCGCCAGTGACGGCGGCAGCTACAAGGCTTTCCTCAGTTGTCGGTGCATCCGTTAGAGTTGCCGCGGGCTCTGTTGTAGCTGCCGCCGTCTCTGGCGGCAGAGCGGTGCCGACTTCGCTAGGTTCCTTTTTTGGCGGCTTTGCCCTGGGTAAATCAAGCGATCCGTCATTGAATTCGATGACATATCCCTCGCGAATCATCCAATGCAAATCGGACGCGAGCGCCAGTCTCGTTTTCTCGGCTTCGGCCACCTCAGTATCCGGTCTAATGAATTTTTCCGCGAGTTCCTTGCGATTAATTCGCGGCGAAGTTTTGAGTGTTTCTAAAATCTGACGAACTGAATCGGATACCGCGGTTTCATCGATCGCTTTCAACCGAATGGGCGAGACGAAAAGCATTCCTTTGCGATGCCGGAAAATTTGCAGACCCGCCCCGCGGAAACGGCCGGCCAGCTCCTGCATCATATTGGAGGGTGAGCGGACCTCCGCTGACCAGGCGTTTTCAATCACGCGCGCAATCCCCCGATCCGATAACTTGCGACTGGTAACGCCGTCGATCTCCGCCTCGTCCGTCTCCGAAATCAGCGTTGGAAGATATTTCTCGCGAAAATGCCGTTCCGTTTCGGTTTCGGCATTGAAAGTTTGGGGCGGCTCCTCCTGCCGCGTGGTGAATGTCGTTACTTTGCGCGCTTCTTCCTTCCATTGCTCGACCAACGCGGGATCGCTCACGATTTCGATTTGCCGTTGAAAATCAGTGAAGGTCATGCGCCGGCTGAAACGCTGTTCGTAAAGACGGCGCAGCTGCGGCTGGTAACCGTGATGATTGGTTGGTCCCAGCAAAGTTCCGGTCGTCCTCTCCCGTGCAACGCTGTTGAAATCGCCCTTGATCGGATCATTCAAACTAACGGTGGTGGTGTAAAAATTATCCCGGAGCACGCGAAAGGCGGAGTTTTCGAGACCGTTTCGATTCGTCGCGATGGCGTTCGATTCGCCCAAACGAAAAAGCGGGCTCGCGTTCTTCGTTTTTACCCGGACGTGATAGCGCTCCGGTTTCTGCAGAAACAGACGCGCCAACGCATAAACAGAATACGCCGCGGTGCCGGTTTTAATCTGGGCGGCGACGTTTTCAAAGGCGGCTGCTTGCGGAAGAAAATGGACGTCGAGCTGCGGCAACACGGGGGGAGCCAGCGCTTCGCGTCGCGCCGGAAAATCGCGGGAACGTTTGCGATCGAGCGGCTTGCGCTCGTCTCGTTCTCCTCGATCACGCCGACGGTGATTCTTCTCGTCGTCACGCCGGTGACGCGGCGGACGAGGGCGCCGCTCCATGCCTTCGGGCGACCAGTGGGCCCGTTCTTCTTCTCCTTCAAATCCGGCATGGCGGGTCGCGGACCAATCTTCCTTCACCCACGCGGGAAGAAATTTCAGGTCGATCAAGTCGATGGGCTCGCCGGATGATGGCACATTTCTCATGTACCGCATCGGATCGAGAAGTAAACCGGAGGGGTAACAGTCGTTGAAGCGTTGAAACGATGACGGTTGACCAGGGGACAAAATGGATCGTCTAGCCTTCTTCGAATATTTCAAAGGCGATCCAAACCCCACGGGCTAACCCCCACCCGCTGTCATCCTGAACGACGTGAAGGACCCCCTCATATGGAGATTGAGTCACACAAATTTTTTTTGTGTGACAATAATTTCATTGGTGAGGTCCCTCGCCTGCGGGATGACAATGCATATGAACATAGGCCTTTGGCCTGTGCGCCCAGCGGGTTTGCAACCCGCTGCATCGCCAGCACAAAACGCGCGATCTACTCATGCGATCAGCGGAGTGTAACTCCGCCGGGCGCACAGACTGCAAGTCTGTGTTCCGTCGTCGGATTTAGTCCTCGCCCGCGGTCACTCCCCGCTCGAAAATCATTGACAAGAATTTGAATTGATTTACTTGCCATCCTGTTCAGCCCGCGTTATCGCGGGCGGACAGAACAACCGAATTTTATGGCCGACAAATCAATCGAAGAGAAGGTTAAGGACATCATCGTCGAACAACTGGGCGTTAATCCGGAACAGGTAACGCCACAGGCTTCGTTCATCGAGGATTTGGGGGCGGACTCGCTCGACATCGTGGAGCTGGTGATGGCGTTCGAGGAGGAATTTTCGGTGGAAGTGCCCGACGAAGACGCCGAGAAATTGCAGACCGTCGGCGATGTCATCAAATACATCCAGGAGCGGGCGAAGCCGAAGGAATAGGTGACTGGGTGAGGCGACCTCCAAGTCGCCCAGCTAAACAGCAGGCAAACCTCGGCGGCTCAGCAGCCGGCGCTTCCAGCCGCCCACGTTTTTGGTTGCGCCGCGCAATTGGAATCACAGTGTAGAGGGTGCAATACTTCGACGAGCCCTTATTTCGGATCGGCGGTAACTATGTCACCGCCAAGGGTCTGATTGCGTTCGCTATCTTTTTCGGAGTTGGCTTGTCCCTGGCCAAGATTTTTCAAAGCGAACAATTCCGGCGCTTGCTCACTCGGCTTAAGCTCGGGAAAAACTTCGCATCGATAATCCCGACAATTTTCAGTCTCGCTACCCTCATCTTTTTCACCATCACCGCCGTCAATGCCGCGGGTGTTCCACTGGCGTGGAATCGGCCGCTCCCCGGCATTTCCCTCACTCTCGTTCAGATTTTCCTGCTCGTTGCCCTGCTTCTGGGGGTTTTCTGGATATCGGCGCGCACCAAATCATTCCTGTTTAACACCTTGCTCGTAAACAGTGGGCTGGATCGCTCGCTGCAATACGCTATTTCGCAGATCGTCAGCAACATCGTCCTGGTCGCTGGCGTTTTTATCGTGCTGGACAACACCGGTATTCATCTCGGCACCCTCGCCGTTTTTGCCGGCGCGGTCGGCGTAGGCATTGGCTTCGGATTGCAAAACATCGCCAGCAATTTCATTAGCGGTCTGGTCATTCTGGCCGAGCGCCCGATCACGATCGGCGATCGGGTCGAGGTGGCCGGTATCACCGGTCAGGTGCAGCAAATTCGTGCACGCAGCACGGTTATTCTTACTAACGACAACATCACCATGATCGTGCCGAACACGAAATTTATCGATTCGCCGGTGACAAACTGGACTTATGGCGATCCGCGCGTCCGTTTTCGCATTCCGATTGGTGTCGCCTATGGCAGCGATCTGGAGAAAGTACGAAATGCCTTGGTGGAAGTGGCGCGAGAAAATTCAAACGTTCTGCCCCAGCCGGAGCCAACGGTATTTTTGGAGACGTTCGGCGAAAGCTCGATCAACCTTGAATTGGTGGTGTGGAGCAAGGAAATGAGTTATCGGCCGCGCCGGTTCCGGAGCGATTTGAACTTCGCCATTGCGGAAAAGTTGCGCGAAACGGGCATCGAAATTCCAGGCCCGCAGCGCGACCTCCATTTCCGAGACGGGGTTGTGCGCGTCGAAATGACGGCGTCGAAAAAGACGCCGGAGCGCGCGATTGCGGACGGCGTGTGAGAGATGGCGACATTTTCTTTTAAAGACGGCACTGCTGCCGTCGTCTCGCCCGACCAGCTTCAGCAATATGAAGACTGGCCCAGCGCTTTTCACGATTGCTGCAAAGACCATCGCTTCTACGAAATCATTGAGAAAACACTGGCCAATGATTTCGAATATCAGTACCTCATCCTGCGCGATCTGACCGGAAGGATGCGTGGCATCCAGCCTTTCTTTTTTGTGCAGCAAAATCTGGTGGAAGGAATTCCGGGCGGGCCACGGCGGCTGGTTGATTCTATTCGTAAAAAATTTCCGCGATTTCTCACCATGCGCGTGCTGATGGTCGGCTGCGCCGCCGGTGAAGGTCACCTCGGCGCCCTCTCCCCGGCCGATCCAATCTGGATCGCCGAAGCGCTGCATGAGTGTCTGCCTCAAATCGCGCGCGCGGCCAAAGCGTCACTGGTCGTTTTGAAGGATTTTCCCTCGAAGTACCGCGACACTCTCGCCGGATTTTCACGGAACGGTTTCACCCGCGTTCCGAGCATGCCGATGACGCGACTGGCGCTGAACTTTCGCGATTTTGACGACTACCTCGCGCATTTGAGTTATGGCACGCGCAAGAGTTTGCGGCGGAAGTTTCGCAAAACCGAGCGCGCCGCTAAAATCGAGCTCGAAATCGTTAGCGATATCACCCCGCATTTGGACGAGGTCTATCCTCTTTATCTGGCGGTGCATGAGCGTTCGCCAATGAAGTTCGAAAAGTTAACCAAGGAGTATCTTTCGAAACTCAGCCAGCTCATGCCGGAACGCGCGCGTTTTTTCATCTGGCGACTCGGTCGCCGCATCATCGCCTTCAGCATTTGCATGGTGCACGATGGTACGATCTACGACGAATATCTCGGCCTGGACTATTCCGTTGCGCTCGATCTCCACCTTTATTTTTACACGCTGCGGGACATTCTGCGGTGGGCCATCGAGAATCGGTTGACCTTCTATTGTAGCAGCCCCCTCAATTACGACCCGAAGCTGCATCTTGGTTGTAATCTCGCGCCGCTCGATCTTTACGTGAGGCATACCCAGCCCCTGTTGAATCCGATTTTTCGACGTGTGGTCAGATTGCTGGAGCCGACGCGACACGATCCGGTCCTGCCGAAATTCTCCAACGCGGCCGAGCTTTACGAATGATTGTGCAGGTTGCGTGCGCGCCTGCAAAAGAGCGCGTCGCGGAAATACAGCTCTCGGGCGGTCGCGCGCATATCTTCGAGCATGCTCGCGATGTCCCAATGGAATTTTGGGCGCGCGGTTTTTCGAACACACCAAAAGATTTCCAATACTACGAGTTGATCGAGCAGACGATGGGCTCGGCCTTCGAATATCGTTACCTCGCGGTATTCGATCAAACCAATCGACCAGTCGCCTTACAACCGCTTGTCCTTACGACGCAGGATCTGGCCGTCTCCGCCAGCGAAGCCATTGTGCGATTCGTCGCCAAATTGCGCACGATCTGGCCGCATCTTTGGCAAAGCCGTATGGCCCTCGCCGGCTGTCTCGTGGGTGAAGGGGAAACCGGCGCGATTGAGCCTGTCGAAGTCGCAATTCCGCTGGTGGCCGAGTCGCTGGAAAAATATGCACGGAGCCAGGGCATCTCCCTGGTGGCGTTCAAGGATTTTCCGACGAAAATGCGCAGCGCCTTTTCCTGTCTAAGCCGCTGGGGTTACGCGCGTGTCGCTGGTTTTCCGCCGCTAACTCTCGAGCTCAATTTCGCGTCGTTCGATGAATACATGGCAATGCAACTGAGCCGGGCGACCCGAAAAAATTTACGCCGAAAATTTCGCGCGGCTGATGATGCCTCGCCTCCGCTTGCGCTCGAGGTCTGGACCGACGCGGAGCAGATCATTGATGAAATTTATCCGCTTTATCTCGCCGTCGCTCAGACCAGCGCGATTCGGTTCGAGGTTTTCACCCGCGAATATTTTCTCGAAGCAGGTCGATGCGCGCCGGGAAAATTCCGCTATTTCATTTGGCGACAAGGTTGTCGCGCAGTCGCCTTCAGTTTTTGCACAATCTGGAATGGAACACTGTACGATAACGATATTGGTCTGGATTACACGGTCGCGTACGAGCTGAATCTTTATTACGTCACGTTTCGCGATCTGCTGAACTGGGCGCTGGCCAACGGGCTCCGATGCTACGCCAGCGCGCCATTCAGTTATGACCCGAAGCTGCGACTGCGCCTCCAACTGCAGCCGGTTGATGTTTACGTGAAACATATTTCGCCCTGGCTCAATCCATTGATCAAAGTATTGGCCCTGCTTTTCGAACCGGCGCGCACCGATCCAGTGTTGCGGCGCCAGCGTCACCTTCTCCGATGATTCAAAAGACAAAGAAACTTTTGCTCAACCCATGGTTTCAGCTCGTCCTGAGCGTGCTCTTTGTCACCACCTCGGAAGTGTTTCTTAAACGCGGGGCGGTGGAAGCGCCGCGCTTGCCGGAAGAAGTGAACTGGACCGGCGTTTCCGGTCTGGCTTCGCCCGATGTCTGGTACGGAATCCTTTTCGTCATCGCGAGTTTCATCAGCTGGCTTTATGTCCTGCGCTTCATTCCGTTAACGATCGCCTACCCGCTCTCGAACGTTGTTCACGTGCTCGTGCCGTTGGCCTCCTGGTTTTTTCTCAACGAACATATTTCGGTCCAGCGCTGGTGCGGAATCGCGCTTGTCCTGCTCGGTGTTCTGATCGTGGCCAAGCCGGTAGCACGAATGGAGGAAAACTTGTGACACCAGTTTCCGCTCTCCTCATTTTGGTCGCGCTGATTCTTTACATTCTCGGTCAACTTTTCCTCAAGCACGCGATGGAGGACGACCTTGGCAGCGCGCGGTTCAAAAAAAATTTCGCCGTCGGTCTCTCGACCATGACCGTTTCATTTTTTATTACCCTCGGATTGCTCCAGCATTTTGAGCTCAGTTATCTCTATCCCTTTCAGGGATTGAGTGTCGTCATCATTAGCCTTCTGGCGGCGGCGATTTTGCGGGAAAAATTAACGCCGCGTCTTTTCATCGGCGCGGCGTTGATTAGCGCGGGCGTTGTGCTCGTCTCATTGAGTTAGTGCGGGCCAGAGCGCTTCGAAAGCCTGGCGATTGATCGCGCGAATGGTATCGGGCGATGGAAAATCGAATTTCGGATGATCGAATTCCGAAACGAATCGCTGTTTCCGCCGCGCATAAGTCGGCACGGAGTACGCGCCGCACATGTCGCCGGCCACGACGCGCGCATGCTGCCGTAAGGTCGCCAGTCCCCACCGCACATCCTCGAAATCAAACTTCCCGTTTTCCCAGTTGGTCCAGGCTAAATTCGGCGTCAGACAATCCAGATCGATGGTCACGTAAATATTCGAATCATTCAGGCCACGGGCGAAATTTTCAAATTTTTCCCGCCAATTTCCGCGCAAGATCGCTCCGCGTCGTTTCCGCGCCCGCGCCGGCCGATCATCCGCCCATGGGTGCACCATAAGCGTGCCGGTACGTTCCGCTTTGCGATTCCCGAAAAGCTGATGCGGCCACCAACACTCGAAATTCCCGCAACCCCAAATCGCGACCTGCCGGACGTGCGGCAACTCCAGCGCACGATTAATCCAGCCGCCGCAACACCAGCGCGGCGGGCGGACATCCCAATCGGGGT
>Ga0207701_10001708_pt1 | contig 22936 bp, 20 predicted proteins | sample KBSSwiSSwithPhiX_FD_184294 | JGI IMG/M metagenome (GOLD analysis project Ga0207701, IMG submission 184294) | Switchgrass rhizosphere bulk soil microbial communities from Kellogg Biological Station, Michigan, USA, with PhiX - S5 (SPAdes) (version 2) | ecosystem: Environmental > Terrestrial >... | reverse complement strand
GTGCCCGCCGCGGCCGATGAACAGAGGTACCAGCGGACCGCCCCGGGCTTTCGAGCCGCGGGGCGGTCGTCTAGTCAGAGAAACAGAGCAAGAGCAAGGCAGGAAGCAACATGGCGGATACTCCGTTCTTCAGCGTCGGCGGTCTGGCTTCGGGGTTGGATACCGCCTCGATCATCGACGGCCTCACCAAGCTGGAGCAGCGGCCGCTGGACACCCTGCGCGCGCAGCAGGACGGCTTCCGCACCCAGGTCTCGCTGATCGGGCAGCTGGTCGGCAAGATCAAGACCCTGCAGACCGCGGCCCAGACCCTGGCCGACTCGGGCACGGTCGGCATGAAGACCACCAGCACCAACACCGACTTCACCGCGGTCGGCTCGGCCAAGTCTCAGGCCGGGACGTACACGATCTCGGTCCAGGACCTGGCCACCTCGGCGCAGAAGCGCTCGGCGGCCTTCGGCTCCGACACCGCCAAGGTCACCGGCGGCACCCTGACCTTCACGGTGGGCGGCGTCGCCTACGATCCCATCACCATCACCGACGGCATGGCGCTGTCCGACGTCGCCGGGGCCATCCGCGGGCTGGGCGCGCCCATCAGCGCGGTGGTCCTCAACGACGGCACCAGCTCGTACCTCTCGATCACCAACCTCAACACCGGCTACAGCGGCACCGACCCGACCACGGCGCTGCAGATCACCGAGAATTACACCGGCAGCCAGGGCCAGCAGCTGGCCATGGGCACGTACAGCCACGACGCCACCAATTCGAAGTTCACCATCGATGGCCTGCCCTTCACCCGGCAGTCGAACACCGTGACCGACGCGCTGCCGGGTACCACCCTCACGCTCAAGGCCAAGACCAACACCCAGGAGAAGCTGACCCTGGACGTCGACAGCGCCAAGACCGCGCTCAATCTGCAGAACTTCGTCACCGCCTACAACGACATCATCAACACGGTGTCGACCCAGCTCGGCAAGGGCGGCGGCAACACCGACCGCAGCTCGACCCTGGCCGGTGACTCCACCCTGCGCAGCCTGGTGTCGGCGGTGCAGGGACTGGTGACCACCACGGTGACCAACGGATCGATCCGCTCGCTGGCGGACATCGGCATCAAGACCAACTTCCTGGACGGCACCCTGACCCTGGACAGCGGCAAGCTGGGCGCGGCGCTGCAGGCCAACTCGGCCGGGGTCAACAACCTGTTCGCGCAGGCGACCACCGGCATGGGCGCGGTCACCAAGACGCTGGCCGACCGCTACACCAACGTGGTCGACGGCATGTTCACCAGCCGCACCAAGAACCTGAACTCTCGCATCAAGCAGATGGACAGCGACGCGGAGCGCATGCAGCTGCGCGTCGACGCCTTCAAGCAGAACCTGACCGCGCAGTTCACCGCCATGGAGAAGGTCGTCGCCGGGCTCAAGGCCTCGGGCAGCTTCCTCAGTCAGCAGATGGCGTCCCTCTCCACGTCCAAGTAATCCCACCCCGCAGCGGAGACAGAACCTTCATGCTCGCCATTCGCAAGTACGCCCAGACCCAGAACGAGACCGCCTCCAAGGAGCGGCTCATGGTGCTGCTGTTCGAGGCGGCTCTGCGCCACATGCGGCGCGCCGCGGCCTCGCTGGAGGGCGGCCAGTCCGCCGAGGCGGGGCCCGCGCTGAACAAGGCCGGGGACATCGTGGCCGAGCTGCTGGCCACCCTGGACCACACCCGGGCGCCGCAGCTGGCCCGCCAGCTGTCCGACATCTACATCTTCGTGGCCGACCGGCTGATCAAGGCCGGCGGGTCGAAGAACCCGGTCGCGGTGCGCGAGGCCGAGCGGGTCTTCGCCCCCATCGCGGAGGCCTTCTCGACCGCGGTCACCCAGCTGCAAGGACCGGCGAAATAGTGAGCGCGCCCGCCCCAGGCCAGACGGCCGTGGCGGCCGGCGCCGAGATCGAGGCCGCCCTGCGCGAGGTCGCGCGCCACCTGGAGGCGCGCGATCCCATCGCGGCCGCGGTCGCGGTCGACCGGCTGAACACGGCCTGTACGGCGGCGGCGCGCATCGGCCTGGACGAGGTCACCCGCGTCCGCCTGCAGCCGCTGGTCGCGCGCTGCGCGGCCCTGGCGGTCGAGACCAACAGCGCGCTGGCGGCATCGCTGGCGCGCCTGGGCACCGGCCATCGCGCGCACCGCGCGTACAACGCGGAATAAACCCCGGCACGCCCATGTCGAACCCGCCGCCGTCCACGCTGTCCCTGTGCATGATCGTGAGGGACGAGGCGGAGATGCTGCCGCGCTGCCTGGCCGCGGTGCGCGGCCTGTGGAGCGAGCTGTGCGTGGTGGACACCGGGTCGCGCGACGAGACCGTGGCGATCCTGGCGGGCGAGGGCGCGCGGGTGATCCACCGGCCCTGGGACGATGACTTCTCGGCGGCGCGCAACGCCGGGCTCGAGGCCGCGACCGGGGACTGGATCCTGTACCTGGACGCCGACGAGATGGTCAGCCCCGAGCTGGTCCTCCAGATCAAGGGCCTCTTGCTCGACGCGGCCGCGGGCGCGGCCACGGTGGTGATGCGCAACTTGCTGCCCCATGGCCACCGGCGCGATACCCCGGTGCTGCGCCTGTTCCGCAACCACCCCTCGGTGCGCTTCAGCTTTCCGATTCACGAGGACGTCAGCGCCGCGGTCCAGACCCGCCTGGCCGCCGACGGGCGCGCCCTGCGCCACCTGCCGGGCCTGGTCGAGCACCTCGGCTACGTGCGCGAGCGCGCCGAGTCGCGCAGCAAGAAGACCCGCGACACCGAGCTGTTGCTGGCCTGCCTGGAGCGAGACCGCGGCGATCTCTACTCGTGGTTCAAGCTGATGGAGCTGGCGCGCTTCTGGAACGATCGGGCGCTGTGGGGCGAAGCGGCCGGGTCGCTGAGGCGGGTGCTGGAGATGGCCGGCCCGCTGGCGCTGGCGGGCAAGCCCTATGGCGGCGAGCTGGTGGTGCTGTGCGCCGACGGCTTTTACCCGGGCGACCCGCAGGGCGCGCTGCGGCTGATCGACAGCTGGGCCGACCTGTGCGATCCCTCGGCGGCGCTGTTCCTGCGCCGCGGGGAGCTGCGCGAGCTGACCGGCGCCTCGATCGCCGCCGCCGCGGACTTTGCCCGCTGCCGCGAGCTGGCCGCGGTCACCGCCGACCAGCAGCTGGCCACGGTGCGCCCGCTGATGGGGCTGGCGCGGCTGGCCCTGTCGGTCAACGACATGCGCGAGGCCTGGAGGCGGGTCGAGCAGGCGCTGGGCTACGGCCCGCGCGATCCCGAGGCGCTGCTGCTGGCGGTGCTGCTGTGCCGCGCCCGCGGCGGCGACCCGGCGGCGCGCGACTTTGCCGAGTCGCACCGGGCCGCGCACGGCGACTGCGTCGAGCTGCACGAAGCGCTGGGCGAGGCCGCGCTGGCCGGCGGCCGCCCGGCGGTGGCGGTCAGCGAGCTGGCCTGCGCCGCGGGCGAGCCGCCAGCGGGGCGCGCGGCCATCCGCCTGGCCCAGGCCCTGCTAGCCACCGGCGACATCGACGGGGCGCGCCGCCTGTGCAGCGACCTGACCCCGGCCCTGCCCGAAGCGGCGCTGGGCGTCCTGGTGTGCGATCTCATCGCCGGCCGCGACAGCGAGCTGACCCTGGACCTGGACGATCACAGCGCCCACCGCGAGCTGCGCGGCTGGGCCGACCTGCTGCGCGGCTCGGCGACGCCGCCCGCGCTGCTGGAGAACCTGAGACGGGCGGCGCCCGCGGTGGCGGAGTATTTCCCGTGGTTGCCAAAGTACGTGGGGACACCGACCGACGAGCTCCGAAACAGCTCTCGATAGAGCAGCCCGGTCCCGACGTTGACGTTGAGGTGGACGTTGACGTTGACGTTGACCTGGTCGTTGACGGAGACGGCGACGTGGACTTTGACCACGCCTTTGACCTGGGCGTGGACGCGTCCGGCGCCTACGCCCACGTCAAGGGCGGCGTCAAGGTCCACGTCGCCGTCGCCGTCAACGACCAGGTCAACGCCGACGTCAAGGTCAACGTGCTTTGTAGAACTCTCTTTCCACGCAGCGCTTTCGCGCTATTGTGCGGCCCGCCTCCCCCGGACGCCCCATGGAGACCTTCGCCACCCTCGCGCTTCCCGGTACCTACGTCGGTCCGGCCGGATCGCCGCTGGTCGGGCGGATGGTCGCCAACACCGAGTTTCTCAAGGCGCTGTTCCGGCACGGCTCCTTCGCCCGTTACTGCTTCTTCGTGGGCGAGGCGGCCGACAAGGAGATGCTGCACCAGCTGTTCATCGAGCCTGGGCACCTGACGCCGGACCGGATGATCACCCCCAACCTCATCGAGATGCCCGCGGGGCTGGCGGCCGGGGCGGTGTCGGTGCTGCACCACGCGGCGCACATCGAGCAGTTCTACGATCTGGTATGGCTGCGCGACCGCTACGCGCGCGGCCCGGTACCGGTCACCGGGCAGATCCACTCGCTCAGCTACCCGCGCACCATGCAGTCCTACGCGCGCGGGGCGCTGCACCCGCCGGGACCAGGGGACGCCATCTTCTGCTCCAGCAGCGCCGGGCGCACGGTGCTGGAACGGTCGTTCGCGGCCGCCTCGGCCGCGGTGACCGGGGCGGGCGGCCCGGCCCGCGGGCTCAACTGCGAGCTGCCGGTCATCCCGCTGGGAGTGGACGTGGCGGCCCTGCGCGGCGGTGACCGCGCCGGCACCCGCGCCCGGCTGGCGATCCCCGCCGACGCCATCGTGCTGCTCGCGCTCGGGCGTTTCACCGAGTACGACAAGATGGACCTGTTCCCGCTGGTGCAGGCCTTCGCCCGCGCGCGGGCGCGGCGGCCGGCCGGCGCGCCGCCGCTGCACCTGCTGCTGGCGGGCGCCCGTCAGGGCACCAAGACCCCGGAGATGCTGGCGCTGTGGGCCAAGGTGTTCAGCGTCTCGGAGGCGATCACCTTCTGCATCGACTTCGCCGAGGACGACAAGCGCCAGCTGCTGGCGGCGGCCGACCTCTTCGTCTCGCCCACCGACAACCTGCAGGAGACCTTCGGGATCTCGGTGGTCGAGGCCATGGCGGCCGGCCTGCCGCCCATCGTGGCCGACTTCGACGGCTACAAGGACACCGTGACCTTCGAGGTCGGCGTGCGGCTGACCACGCGCTGGAACCCCGATCAGTCGTTCCTGTCGGAGATCGGCCCCCTGCTGTACGAGCGGCCGCTGCACCTGTTGCTGGGCCAGAGCGTCGAGGTCGATCTGGGCGAGCTGGAGGAGGCGATCGTGAGCCTGGCCGGCGATGACCGGCGGCGCGCCGAGATGTCGCGACGGGCCGCCGACCACGCGCGCGCCCACTTCGACTGGCGGGTGGTGATCGGCGCCTACGAGGCGGTGTGGCGCCGGCTGGCCGCCCAGCCGCAGGCCCCGGTTCGCCCGGTGGCGACCCAGCATCCGCTGTCGCTCAACTTCGGCGAGGTCTTCGCGCACTATCCCAGCGAGCCCCTGCCGGTCACCCGCCGGGTGGTCCGTTCCGAGATCGCGCGCGCTCTCTGCGACACCCACAACGGCTACGTGATCTATCCCGAGCTCAAGAACGTCTTCTCGGGTGACGACGTGATGGCGGCGCTGGCGGCCGCCTCCGAGGCGCCGATCGCGGTGTCCGATCTGTCGCGCGCGATGGAAGGCCGCTTTTCCTGGGCTCCCGCCTGGCGCGCGTCGCTGCTGGTGACCTGGCTGATCAAGCACGGCTTGCTTCGCTGAACGCGCTCGCGCGGCGAGCGATCCATCACCCCGATATTTCTTCATCGTCACGCTCGCATTTCCCAGGCGTGTCGGTGAGTTTCTTACGTGTCAGGAATTCTCGGAACGGCCAACAGTCCTCTTGACGTCAGCGCCAAGCTGCGCCTATATGCTGCGCCAGCCACGGCATGAGTCTTCTCTTCAGACCCAGGCACAACACCGCAGCCCAGATCTCCCTTTTCGTTCTGGCGGCGGGAGCCGTGGGCACGCTGGCCGGACTGATGATCTACGCGCGCACGCCCTACGCGCGCGGGATGCAGGACCCGATCGAACAGCCGCTGCAGTTCGATCACCGGCACCACACCCGCGACGAGGGCATCGACTGTCGTTACTGCCACAACACCGTCGATCGCTCGCCGTACGCCAGCATTCCGCCGACGCAGCTTTGTCTCAACTGTCACTCGCAAGTGTGGAACAAGAGCCCGCTCCTCGACCCGGTTCGACAGAGCTTCTTCGAGAACAAGCCGATGGAGTGGCGGCGGGTCTATCGCGTGCCGGACTTCGTTTATTTCAATCACTCGATCCACGTCAACAAGGGCGTCGGTTGCGTGAGCTGCCACGGCCGCGTCGATCAGATGGCGGCGGTCGAGAAGGCCAACACCCTCACCATGGGCTGGTGCCTCGATTGCCACCGGAATCCGGAAAAGAATCTACGGCCCGTCGAGGAGATCACCAACATGACCTGGAAGCCTGAGGGCGATCCGGAGGTCGCGGGGCGCCTGCTCGCCGAGCAGAACGACGTCCACACCCGAACCAGCTGCACGACGTGTCACCGATGAGCTGCGAGGAGAACAAGAAGGCCGAACGCCGTTCGCGTTCGCTGGCCATCGTGCAGGACCCGCCGCCGGCTCCGGCGCCGCGCTACTGGCGCAGCCTGGAAGAGCGCGCCGGCTCCCCCGAGCTGGCGGACGCCAGCAAGCGCGAGTTCCCCGCGGGCGCCTCGGAGCTGACCGACTCGGTCAGCCGGCGCAGCTTCATGCAGTTGATCGGCACCTCGGCGGCGCTGGCCGGCGCGGGCGTGGCCTGCATGAAGCCGAATCAGAAGATCGTTCCCTTCGTGCGCCGTCCGGAGGAGGTCGTCCCCGGCAACCCGCTGCATTTCGCCACCAGCGTGACCCTGGACGGCTTCGCCACCGGCCTGGTCGTCGAGAGCCACGAGGGCCGCCCGACCAAGATCGAGGGCAACCCGGTCCATCCCGCCAGCCTGGGCGCGGCCACCGCCTTCGATCAGGGATTGATCCTGGGCCTATATGATGATGACCGCGCGCGTGCCTTCACGCGCAAGGGCCTGCCGATCGCCTGGCGCTCGATGCTGGGCGAGATCGGCGGGCTGGCGGACCGGCTGCGCGCCAACGAGGGCGCGGCCCTGCGCTTCCTGGCCGAACCGACGGCATCGCCGGTGGTGACCGACCTGCGCCGGCGCATCCTGGCCAAGTTTCCCAAGGCCAAGTTCGTCAGCTATTCGTCGACCGCCAGCGAGGCGGGCCAGGGCGCCAAGCTCAGCTTCGGACGCCCGCTGGAAGCCCGTCACAGCCTGGCGCGCGCGTCGGTGATCCTGTCGCTGGACGCCGACTTCATCGCGGACGGACCCGAGCAGCTGGCGCTGGCGCGTGAATTCGCCAAGGGCCGCACCCCGGGTCCCGGCATGAACCGGCTCTATGTCGTCGAGCCGGCGCTCACCGTGACCGGCGGCGTGGCCGACCACCGGCTGCGCCTGCGTGGCAGCGACGTGCCGGCTTTCGCCGCGGCGCTGGCGCGCGAGCTGGGCGCGCGACCGGGCTTCGAGCTGCTGGCGCCCCTGGGCGCGGCCCTGCCGCCGCCGCCCGCGGCGGACTGGGATGCGCACTGGCTGTCCGCGGTGGCGCGCGATCTCGAGAAGAACCGCGGCAAGAGCCTGGTGATCGCCGGCCGCCGCCAGCCGGCGGCGGTGCACGCGCTGGTCAACGCCATCAACGCCGCGCTCGGCAACCTGGGCACCACCGTCAGCTGGGGCGCGCCGGTGCTGGCCGACCCGTCCAGCGGTCCGGCGGCCCTGTGGGACCTGATGACCGAGATCGGGGGCGGGCTGGTCGACACGCTGGTGATCACCGCGCGCAACCCGGTGTACACGGCGCCCGCCGACTTCAAGCTGGGCCAGCTGCTGCCGCGGATCCCCAACTCCATCTATCACACGCTGTACGAGGACGAGACCGCGGCCGGCTGCAACACCCTGATCCCGGCCGCCCATGCCCTGGAGTCCTGGGGCGATGGTCGCGCCGTCGATGGCACGGTGTCGATCCAGCAGCCGCTGATCGCGCCGCTGTGGGGCGGGGTGACCGAGGTGGAGGTGCTGGCCGCCTTCCTGGGCGAGGGCGACCTGGGCGCGCACGAGATCGTGCGCCGCTACTGGCAGGGTCAGGCCGCGAGCTTCGGCTCGGGCCTGGACTTCTTCGAGCACGCCTGGGAAAAGTGGCTGGCCGACGGCGTGGTGGCCGATACCACCGCCAAGCCCGAGGCTGCCGGCGAGCTGGCCATCGACGGAGCCGCGCTGGCCAAGGCGATCGCGCCGCTGCTGGCCTCGGCGCGCAAGGCCGACGCCTCCGGTGGCATCGAGATCGGCTTTGCGGTCGACCCCAAGGTCTACGACGGCCGGTTCGGCAACAACGCCTGGCTGCAGGAGCTGCCGCACCCGATCACCAAGTTGACCTGGGAGAACGCGGTCCTGGTGTCTCCGGCCACCGCTACCAAGCTGGGCCTGGTCACCGGCGACCTGGTCGAGATCACCTACCGCCAGCGCACGCTGGAAGGCCCGGTGATGATCCAGCCCGGTCACGCCGACGAGACGCTGACCCTGCCGCTCGGCTACGGCCGCGCCGGCGCCGAGCACGTGGCGCGCGGGCTGGGGTTCAACGCGGGCGCGATCCGCACCGGCGAGGCGCCCTGGTTCGGCGGTGGCGCGACGCTGGTCAAGATCGGCAGCGGTTACAAGCTCGGCATCACCCAGGACCACTGGAGCATGCAGCCCGACGGCCGCACCACGCCGCCGCCGGCGGTCGAGACCACGCTGGCCAATCTGGAGAACGAGCACTCCGAGTTCCACGAGGAGATCGAGGAGCGGCGCGGGATGCCGCCCACCTTGCACAAGCCCTGGGACTACAGCAAGGAAACCTACAAGTGGGCGATGGCCATCGACCTCAACAAGTGCACCGGCTGCAATGCCTGCGTGGTCGCTTGCCAGTCCGAGAACAACATCCCGGTGGTCGGTAAAGAGAACGTCGTCAAGGGCCGTGAGATGCAGTGGATCCGCATCGACCGCTACTTCAGCGGCTCGATCGACAATCCCGAGGTCATCACCCAGCCGCTGGCCTGCGTGCACTGCGAGACCGCGCCCTGCGAGTATGTCTGTCCGGTCAACGCCACCGTGCACAGCGACGAAGGCCTGAACGAGATGGTCTACAACCGCTGCATCGGCACCCGCTACTGCAGCAACAACTGCCCCTACAAGGTGCGGCGCTTCAACTTCCTGGAGTACAACGGCGACGTCAGCGGCGCGCGGCGCATGGGCATGAACCCCGAGGTCACCGTGCGCAGCCGCGGCATCATGGAGAAGTGCACCTACTGCGTGCAGCGCATCGAGCGCAAGCGCATCGACACCCGCATCGCCGGCCGCACCATCCAGGACGGCGAGCTGCAGACCGCCTGCGAGCAGGGCTGCCCGTCGCAGGCCATCACCTTCGGATCGCTCAACGATCCGGGGTCCCGGGTGTCCAAGCTGCACGCCGACAGCCGGCGCTACGACCTGCTGCACGAGATCGGGACCCGCCCGCGCACCGCTTACCTCGCGCGGGTTCGCAACCCGAACCCCGAGCTGGCGACGAGGACCGAGTAGATGGCCGCCTCATCATCCAACGCCGCTCTCGCGCCGCGCGATCCGCTGGACCCGCGCCCGCTGATCGAGGGGGTGCAGACCGACCGCACCATCAACGACAGCCTGCTCGACCACGTCTGGCGTGGGGCGGGTCGTGGCTGGTGGGCCTGCTTCGGCGTCGCGCTGTCGATGCTGGGCCTGCTGGTGATCGCGATCAGCTGGACCCTTTACAAGGGCATCGGCTCCTGGGGCAACAACATCCCCGTCGGCTGGGCCTTCGGCATCATCAACTTCGTCTGGTGGATCGGTATCGGCCACGCCGGCACGCTGATCTCGGCGATCTTGCTGCTGCTGCAGCAAAAGTGGCGGACCTCGATCAACCGGTTCGCCGAGGCGATGACCCTGTTCGCGGTCATCTGTGCGCTGCTGTTCCCGCTGCTGCACACCGGCCGTCCCTGGTTCGCCGCCTACTGGCTGATGCCGTACCCCAGCGTCCAGGGCATCTGGCCGCAGTTCAAGAGCCCGCTGACCTGGGACGTGTTCGCGGTCTCGACCTACTTCACGATCTCGTTGCTGTTCTGGTTCCTGGGCCTGGTCCCCGACCTGGCGGCGCTGCGCGACTCGTCGAAGAGCAAGACCAAGCGCTTCGTGTACGGCATCTTCGCGCTGGGCTGGCGCGGGTCGGGGCGGCACTGGGCCGAGTACAAGTGGGCCTACGTGCTGCTGGCCGGCCTGTCGACGCCGCTGGTGCTGTCGGTGCACACCATCGTGTCCTTCGACTTCGCGACCTCGGTGCTGCCGGGCTGGCACACCACGATCTTCCCCCCGTACTTCGTCGCCGGCGCGGTGTTCTCGGGCTTCGCCATGGTGCTGACCTGGATGATCCCGGCGCGCGAGGCGCTGCGCCTCAAGCACGTGGTCACCCCCAAGCACCTGGAGCTGATGTGCAAGGTCATGCTGGCCACCGGCATGATGGTGACCTACGGCTACGTGATGGAGCACTTCGTCGCCTGGTACAGCGGCGATCCCTACGAGTACGCGCAGTTCTTCCTGGTGCGCCAGCGCGGCCCCATGGCCGGGGTGTACTGGCTGATGATCTTCTGCAACTGCGTGGTGCCCCAGATCTTCTGGACCAAGAAGGGGCGCACCAGCCTGCCCATCATGTGGGGCGCGGCGATCCTGATCAACGTCGGGATGTGGTGCGAGCGCTTCAACATCGTGGTCACCTCGCTGCACCGCGACTTCCTGCCCTCGAAGTGGGAGAACTACGCGCCGACCTGGGTCGACCTGAGCCTGTTCATCGGGACCATCGGCCTGTTCTCGACCCTGTTCCTGCTGTTCCTGAAGTTCGTGCCCGCGGTGGCGGTCACCGAGGTCAAGGAGCTGCGCCACGAGCTGGAGCACGCCGCGCACGACGCCGCGCCGGCGGGGGAGCAGCACGCGTGAGCGGCGGCGGCGAGCACGGACACGAGGGCGGCGGCTTTGTGCCGCGCCGGTTCGTGGTGGCGCAGTTTGCCTCGGCCGAGGAGCTGCTCGAGGGCACGCGCAAGGTGCGCGAGCGCGGGCACAAGAGCCTGGACACCCATACGCCCTACCCGGTGCACGGCCTGGAAGCGGCGCTGGGTCTGGGCCGGCCCAAGATCCCCACGCTGGTGCTGCTGGGCGCGATCGCCGGCGCCTGCATCGCCTACGGGATGATCTACTTCATGAACGTGTTCGACTGGCCGATCAACGTGGCCAACCGGCCGGCGCACAGCCCGCCGACCATGGTGCCGATCACTTTCGAGCTGGCGGTGCTGCTGGCCGGCAGCTCGTCGTTCTTCGGTTTCTTCGCGCTGGCCGGGTTGCCCAAGCCCTATCACCCGGTCTTCGAGGCCGAGTCGTTCGTCGGCGCGTCGGGAGCGTCGATCGACGGGTTGTTCCTGTCGGTCGAGGTGCCGGCCGGCGGCGACGTCGACAAGGTGCTGGCCGACGTGCGCGCGGCGGGCGCCACCCAGGCTCAGGCCGTCACGGAGTCGGAAAGATGACGTCGAGCCCCCGCCGTTCACAGCTGGTCTTGCTGGCGCTGGCTGGTCTCCTGCCGGCGCTGGCCGCGCTGGGCTGCGACGAGAACATCCTGGATCCGATGGCCGACCGCCAGCCTCGGGCCCGCGCCTACAACGAGAGCGTCTTCTTCGCGGACGGGCTGTCGATGCGGGCCCCGCCGGACGGCACCGTGCCGCGCGAGCGGATCCTGAGCCTGGGTCAGATCGCGCTCACCACCGGCCGCGAGGGCGAGACCGGTCAGATGGCGTCCAACGGCGAGCGCGTGCCGTCGTACGCCAAGACCATACCGCTGCCGGTGACCCGCAAGCTGCTGGACCTGGGGCGCAAGCGCTATGACATCACCTGCGGCACCTGCCACGGGCCGGCCGGCGATGGCGACAGCATCGTCGCCACCCAGATGGCGCTGCGCCCGCCGCCGTCGCTGCACAAGTACAACGACCGCGCGCCGGGCTACATCTTCGAGGTCATCAGCAAGGGCTTCGGCCTGATGGCGTCCTACGCCGGGGAGCTGACCATCGAGGAGCGCTGGGCGGTGGTGGCTTACGTGCGCGCCCTGCAGATCAGTCAGAGCGTGCCGATCGACCGCATTCCACCCGCGGAGCGCGCCCGGCTGGAAGCCGCGCCGCCCGGGGGCCCCGCTCCGGCGCATGGCGGCGGCGCGCCCGAACACAAGGAGGCTCCGTGAGCGCGCGCGAGGTGTCCCTGCCAGGTCGTTTCCAGGGTGGCCGTAGCCTGATGATGGGCGGCGCCGTGGGCGGTCTGGTGCTGGTGCTCGCGACGCTGGCCGGGCTGGCGATCGACCCCAGGCACACCATGTTCTCGTACCTGGTGGGCTTCGCTTACTGGGGCGGCATCAGCATGGCGTCGCTGCTGCTGTTGATGATCTTTCACGCCTTCGGCGCCAAGTGGATGGTGGTGTTTCGCCGGCCGCTGGAGGCGATGGCGACCTCGGTGGCGCTGTTCGCGGTGCTGTTCATCCCGATCCTGCTGTGGATGAAGCACCTGTACGTATGGGTCGATCCGCCGGCCCACCCGGAGCTGGGGCGAGAGGCGCTGAAGCTGCTGAGCCACAAGGCCAAGTACCTGAACCAGGCCTTCTTCAGCGCGCGGGCGGTCTTCTACTTCCTGGCGCTGATCGTGGTGGCGTGGACGCTGTTCGGCTGGTCGACCAAGCAGGACGAATCGGGCGCGGTGGACCTGACCCGGCGCCAGCGGCGGCTGGGCACCGGCGCGCTGCCGTTCATGGCCCTGGTCTTCACCTTTGCCGGCGTCGACTGGCTGATGACCCTGAACCCGCTGTGGTACTCGACCATCTTCGGCGTCTACTACTTCGCGGGCAGCTTCGTCAGCGTGTTCTCGACGCTGGCCATCGTGACCTACCGCGCGCGCGGCAAGGACCTGTTCGGCGACTTCGTCAGCGTCGAGCACACCCACAACATCGGCAAGCTGATGCTGTCGTTCACCGCGTTCTGGGGCTACATCGCCTTCTCGCAGTTCATGCTGATCTGGATCGCCAACCTGCCGGAAGAGATCCCGTTCTTCATGGTGCGCTTCAAGCCAGCCTGGGTGCCGCTGGGGGTGATCCTGATCTTCGGGCAGTTCTTCATCCCCTTCGGCGCGCTGCTGTCGCGCTCGTTGAAGCGTGACCCGCGCAAGCTCTCGGTGGTGGCGCTGTTCATCCTGGCCGTGCACTACGTCGACATTTACTGGTTGATCGTGCCGACGCTGTCGCCCGACAGCGTGGCCTTTCACTGGACCAACCTGACCGCGTTCCTGGGCATCGGCCTGCTGGCCATCGCCTTTGTCGTCTGGCGGCTGCGCGGTCGCTTCCCCATCCCGGTCAAGGATCCCTACCTCGTCGATTCATTGAGGTACCGGCAGCCATGAGCGAACACGGCACGGAATCCCACGGCCACGAGTCCGAAGACCAGATCGATTACCGCAAGGTGATCGCCGTGGGCGTGGTCTCGCTGGTGACCTTCGCCGTGGCCAGCTGGTGGGCAGTGTCGATCCTGCACAGCGAGCGCGCCCAGCTCAAGGGCCGCGAGGAAGGCCGCCCGGGCAGCGAGCTCGGCAAGGCGGAGATCGGGATCGTCGATCAGGTCCCGTTCGCCGAGGACAAGCGCCTGGATGTCTGGCGGGCCGAGCACGTCGCCTGGCTCAACGGCTACAACTGGGTCGATCGGGCGCACGGCATCGTGACCATGCCGATCGAGCGGGCGATGGACGCGCTGGTGGCCGGCGCGGTCCCGCCGCCGCCGGCCAGCTCTGGCGCGACGTCGGGCACGGCGCCCGCGCACGGCGGAGGAGAGAAGTGAGGAGCAGCGCGCGGGCCGCGACCGCGCTGGTCGTCGCATCCTTGCTGGCGGGCGGCGCGGTCGCCGTGGCCGGCGACAAGAGCGACAAGGTGGTCTTCCCGCAGGGCAGCGAGCAGCCGCTGTCGGCGCTGCAGGACATCGACGTCGTCGAGCACCTGGGCGACCGGATCCCGGCCGGCCTCAGCTTCCGCGACAGCGGCGGCCACCTGGTGGCCTTCGACGATCTCTTGCACCAGGGGCGGCCGCTGGTGGTCACCCTGGGCTACTACCGCTGCCCGATGCTGTGCGGGCTGGTGCTCGACGGGCTGGCCAAGGCGCTCAAGACCGGCGGTCTCAAGCTGGCCAAGGACTACACCGCGGTCTCGATCAGCATCGACCCCGAGGAAGAACCCAAGCTGGCCGACGACACCCAGAAGCGCATCCTGGCCGCCATGGGCGAGACTGGCTCGCCCGCGCACGCCGAAGAGTGGCCATTCCTGATGGGCGACCCCGAGAACAGCAAGTTGATCGCCCGCACCGTGGGCTTCCGCTACAAGTACGACCCGCAGAGCCGGCAGTTCGCCCACTCGGCGGTGGCCTTCGTGCTGACCCCCGACGGGGTGATCTCGCGTTACCTCTACGGCGTGGACTTCCTGGCCCGCGACGTCAAGCTGTCGCTGGTCGAGGCCAGCGGCGGCCGGGTCGGGACCTCCTTCGACAAGGTGCTGCTGTCCTGCTACCGGTACGATCCGGTCAACCGAAAGTACGCGCCGTTCGTGTTCGCTTTCGTCCGGGTGGGCGCCGCGCTGGTGTTCTTCGCGCTGGCCGGCCTGCTGACGGTGCTGTGGCGGAAAGAGCTGGCTATGAAACGGCAACGACAACGACTCGGCAACGGCGGTAAGGCGCTGCGCGCTCAGGAGGTTCATCGATGAATGACCTCATGAGGCGGATGCTCTGGCTGCCCGAGCAAGCGTCGACCTTCGCGTCCGACGTCGACCACCTGCACTACTTCGTCATCATCGTGACCATGCTGGTGTCGGTGGCGGTCGGCCTGATGGCCTTCGCCTTCTTCTTCAAGTACCGCCAGCGCCGCCCCAACCAGTCGACGCCGCTGGTGATCCCCAGCGTGCGCTTCGAGATCGTGGTCATCGGCGTGCCCTTGTTCTTCTTCCTGCTCTGGTTCGTGCAGGGCTACAAGGACTACATCTGGTACGTCACCCCGCCCAGCAACGCGATGGACGTGTACGTGATGGGCAAGAAGTGGATGTGGAAGTTCTCCTATCCCGACGGCCCCAACGCCATCGGCACGATCCACGTGCCCGCCAACCGGCCGGTGCGGCTGCTGATGACCAGTCGCGACGTGATCCACTCGTTCTACGTGCCCGACTTCCGCATCAAGCAGGACGTGCTGCCCGGGCGCTACACCGAGACCTGGTTCGAAGCGACCAAGCCCGGCCGCTACCAGATCCTGTGCGCCGAGTACTGCGGCACCTGGCACTCGCAGATGTGGGGCGAGGTCGTGGTCATGCCGGCGCCCGAGTTCGACTCCTGGATGGCCGAGCAGAAGGCCGGCCTGGCCGGGCGGGTCGACACCGGGGGCGACGACGGCGGCAGCTTCCGCGGCAGCATCGTGGAGTACGGCAAGCGCGTCGCCATGGCCCAGGGCTGCGTCAAGTGCCACTCGCTGGACGGCGAGCCGCACATCGGACCGACCTGGCTGGACATGTACCGCCGGCGCGAGACCCTGGAGAACGGCCAGGTGGTGATCGCCGACGAGGCCTACCTGACCGATTCGATGATCGACCCACGGGGCAAGATCGTCCGCGGCTACAAGCCGGTGATGCCGACCTACAAGGGCAAGCTGACCGCCCCCGAAGCGGCGGCCCTGGTCGAGTTCATCAAGTCGCTGCGCAGCGACAAGGTCCAGAACGTCCCGTCCAAGGAAGCTGTCTATGAGCCAGTCCGACGTTAACCCAAACGCTTCGGCTAACCCGAACGCTTCGTCGTCCGGTCCCGGGTCCGGGCCGTACGTCATGCCGGCGGTGCACTACCTGAACGCCGATCGGGGCGTGTGGTCGTGGCTGACGACGATCGACCACAAGCGCATCGGGATCATGTACTTCGCCAGCGTGCTGGTGGCGTTCCTGCTGGGCGGCATCTTCGCGATGCTCCTGCGCATCGAGCACCTCACGCCCGAGCCCACCATCATGGGCGCCAACACCTACAACCGCATGTTCACGCTGCACGGCGTGGTCATGATCTTCATGTTCATGATCCCGGCCATCCCGGGCATCTTCGGCAACTTCTTGCTGCCGCTGATGCTGGGGGCCAAGGACGTGGCCTTCCCCAAGCTCAACCTGCTGTCGCTGTACCTGTACTGGGCCGGCGCCACGCTGGCCGCGGCCGGGATGGTCATGGGCGGCACCGACACCGGCTGGACGTTCTATGCCCCGTACAGCACCAGCACGCCGACCACGCTGTTTCCGGTCCTGCTGGGTATCTTCATCATGGGGTTCTCGTCGATCGTCACCGGCCTGAACTTCATCGTCACCATCCACACGCTGCGCGCGCCCGGCATGGGCTGGATGCGCATCCCGCTGTTCGTGTGGGCCATCTACGCCACCAGCATCATCCAGGTGCTGGCCACGCCGGTGATCGGTCTGACGGTCATGCTGGTGGGCATCGAGAAGGTCGGTGGCTTCGGCCTGTTCGACGCCACCCGGGGCGGCGATCCGGTGCTGTTCCAGCACATGTTCTGGTTCTACTCGCACCCGGCGGTCTACATCATGGTGCTGCCGGCCATGGGGGTGATGAGCGAGATCATCGGCGCCTTCTCGCGCAAGAACATCTTCGGCTACAAGATGATCGCCTACTCGTCGCTGGGCATCGCCTTCGTTGGCTTCTTTGCCTGGGGCCACCACATGTTCGTGACCGGCCAGTCGGTGCTGGACAACGGCGCCTTCGCCGCCATCTCGATGCTGGTCGGGGTGTTCACGGCCATCAAGGTCTTCAACTGGGTGGCGACGCTGTACAAGGGCTCGATCGCGGTCAAGACCCCGATGCTGTACGCCTGCGGGTTCCTGTTCTTCCTGGTGTTCGGCGGGATGACCGGTATCGCGGTGGCGACGGTGTCACTGGACGTCCACTGGCACGACACCTACTTCGTGGTGGCGCACTTTCACTTCATCATGGTCGGCGCGGTCATCATGGCCTTCCTGGCAGCCATGCACTACTGGTTCCCCAAGATGTTCGGGCGCAACTACCACGAGGGCTGGGGAATGGTGGCGGCCAGCTTCATCATCCTGGGCTTCAACGCCACCTTCATCCCGCAGTTCCTGGTCGGCAACGCCGGCATGCCGCGCCGCTACTTCATGTACCCGGAGCGCTTCACCAGCCTCAACGTCGCCTCGACCGCCGGGTCGTCGCTGCTGGCCTTCGGCTTCGTGATCATCGTGATCTACCTGATCTACGCGCTGGTGCGCGGTGAGGTGGCGGGGCCCAACCCCTGGGGCTCGCGCGGGTACGAGTGGAACACCCCCTCGCCGCCGCCCAAGCACAACTTCGACGAGACGCCGGTGATCGACCGCGACTCGCACTCCTACCAGGAGCCGGGGGAGGAGGTCGAGCATGTCGTCATCTGAGGCCCACGCCGTGGCTCCGGGCGACGGCCACCCGCACGACCCGCATCTGGCGCACCACTTCGACACCATCGAGAAGCAGGACCACGCCGTCCGCCTGGGCATGTGGCTGTTCCTGGGCACCGAGGTGCTGCTCTTCGCGGGCCTGTTTCTGGGCTACACCGTGTACCGGCACTTCTATCACCACACCTTCCACGAGGCGTCGCGCACGCTGGATCTGGGGCTGGGGGCGCTGAACACCGTCGTGCTGATCACCAGCAGCTTCACGGTGGCCATGTCCTTCTACGCGGTGAAGGCGGGCAAGATGCGCCTGTGCGCCAGCATGCTGGTCGCCACCATCCTGTTCGCGCTCACCTTCCTGGTGGTGAAGAGCTTCGAATACCACCACAAGTTCGTCGAGGGCGCGCTACCCGGCAAGTGGTATCACTTCGAAGAGGTGAAGGGGCAGGGCGCCAACCTGTTCTACACCGTGTACTTCCTGGCCACCGGGCTGCACGCGTTCCACGTCATCGTGGGCATGAGCATCCTCATCTGGGTCCTGGCCCGGGTGCTGAAGGGGCACTTCTCGCCGACCTACTACGTGCCGCTGGAGCTCGGGGGCCTGTACTGGCACCTGGTCGATCTGGTGTGGATCTTCCTGTTTCCCCTGCTGTATCTCATCTAGCTCGAGCTGGAGAACAACGTGGCCAATCAACCGGTTTCCCCCTCACACGCCGAAGACCACGCCTCCCACGGACCGGGGCGGTACTTCCTGATCTGGGGGATCCTGCTGGCCTTCACCGGACTGACCGTGTGGACCGGGCGCATGGACCTGGGCGCCGCCAACATCGGCATCGCGCTGGCCATCGCCACCATCAAGGCCACCCTGGTGGTCCTGTTCTTCATGCACCTGGCGGACTCGCACGGCGCCAACCGCCTGGTGTTCGTGGTGTCGGTGCTGTTCCTGGTGGTGCTGCTGGTCGGCGTGTTCGGCGACCTCTTGACCAGGGCCCCGATCTCGCTACCGACCGGAGCGCCCCACTTCGACTTGCCCGAGCCCCCGCTACCGCCGCAGCACTAGCGGGGGGGCCGCTCCGGGCACCGGGGGGGCGTCCGCGGCCTCCCGGCGGGTCTAGTCGCTGAAGCCGTGCATGCGGAGCTTTTCCCACAGGTTCTTGCGGGAGATGCCCAGGATCTCGGCGGCCAAGGTGCGTTTTCCCGAGGCCTGCGCCAGGGCTCGCTGCAGGTAGTCGCGCTCGAACTCCTTGAGCGCGGTGCCCAGGGGGCGCGGCACCGGGGTGGTCAGCGGGGCCGGGTCCAGGCGGCCCACGATGTCGCGCGGCAGGTGCTGCAGGTCGACCACGCTGTCGCCTGCCAGCACCACGGCGTGCTCGACGGCGTGGCCAAGCTGGCGGACGTTGCCGGGGAAGGGGAAGCCGGCCAGCGCGGCCCAGGCCGCGGGGGTCAGGGTGGGCGGCGACTTGCCGGGCCGGGTCAGCTTCTTCAGGAAGTACTGCACCAGCAGGGGCAGGTCGCCCTTGCGGTCGCGCAGCGGCGGCAGGTCGATGTTCAGCACGTTGATGCGGTAGTAGAGGTCCTCGCGGAACAGGCCCTGGGCGATGCGCTCCTTGAGATCCCGGTGGGTGGCCGAGATGACCCGGACATCGACCCGGATGGTCTCGTTGGTGCCCAGCGGTTCGATGGTGCCCTCCTGCAGCACGCGCAGCAGCTTGGCCTGCGCCGGCAGCGACATCTCGGCGATCTCGTCCAGCATCAGCGTGCCGGTGTGCGCGGCGCGGAAGCGGCCGTCGCGGCGTTTGATGGCGCCGGTGAAGGCGCCGCGCTCGTGCCCGAACAGCTCGGCCTCGAGCAGGGTGTCCGGGAACGCGGCGCAGTTCACGACCACCAGCGGGCGGTCACGGCGCGTGCCGCGCTGGTGCAGCGCGCGGGCGACCAGCTCCTTGCCAGTGCCGCTTTCACCCAGCAGCAACACCGGGGCGTGGCTGGTGGCGATGGTGTTGACCCGGTCGAGAAGGCGCAGCATCTGCACCGAACGCCCGACGATCGCATCCTTGGCGTCGGCCTCGGCCAGCTGGGCGCGCGCGACGTCCAGCTCGCGCAGCAGGGACCGGTGATCGGCGATGCGCTTGATCCGCAGCGTCAGCTCGTCGATGTCGAAGGGCTTGGTCAGATAGTCGTAGGCGCCTTCCTTCACCGCGCCCACCGCGTCCTGGATCGCGGCGAAGGCGGTCATCAGGATCACCGTGGTGTCGGGCGACTCCTGACGCGCGCGACGAAACAGGGACAGTCCGTCCAGCTTGGGCAGTCGGATATCGCACACCATGACGTCGAAGAGCTGACTCATGAGGAGGGTCAGCGCCTCCTCGCCGTTGGACGCGGTGGTCACCCGGTGCCCGGCGTCGGCCAGCGCTTCGCCGACGGTCAGGTTGAAGTCCGGCTCATCGTCGACCAGCAGGATGTTCAGCCCGTCGGCGCTGCCGACCACGGTCTGACTTTCCTGATTTGCCAGAAATCCGGGCGCCTGCAAGCGGGCCACCGGGACGCGTCCTTCGATCGAAGTTGAAGCCATGTTTCGAGATCCCCTTCCGCCCCCAAGCAAGTAATCCCGAGTTTGAATTTTGCAAGGGACCTTATAGTCGAGAGTCCCTACATACCGTTCTGGGCGGAACAACGGGTAACTCGTAACGCCCGGGTGTTACCGAACGGGACACCCCGACAAGACACCGGGAGCCTGAAGCATTGAAATCGTTGGCCTGCGCTCAGCTTCAAGGTTGGTACGAGGCGTGAATACAACACGGCTCGTCTTCAACAGGAGTGGCACAGATGCTCAAGATCAGCGATGTCATGACCCGGGACGTTTTCACGCTGGCGGCTTCGACCCCGGCGGAAACCGCCGCCTGGGAGCTCTGTGTACGCGGCTTCACCGGCGCGCCGGTGCGCGACGCGCGCGGCCGTCTGGTCGGCGTGCTGTCGCGCAGTGACCTGACCGACCCAGAGCGCAACCAGGGCGGGATGGAGGCCAAGGAGGTCCGCGACCTCATGACCCCCGGTCTGTTCGCGCTGGCGCCCTCGGAGCCGGCTGTGCGCGCGGCGCGGCTGATGGTGCGCGAAGGCATCGGGCGGGTGGTGGTGATGGATCGCGGGGAGCTGGTCGGAATCGTGACCTCCAGCGACATCCTGAGCCAGGTCGGCAGCCACACCGCCGGCGCGGACGTGGACCTGCCCCCGGCGGGCGCGCGGGCGCCGCGCGCTGAAACCGGTTTCGCCCCCATTTGAAAGAGAAAGAGAGAGGAGACTAATCATGAGATCACTGGTTCTGCGATGGAGCGTGGCCCTGTTGCTCGGATCGGCCTGGGGATGGGTCATGTCACCCCCGTCGGCCGGTGCGAACTCCCGGCCCCTGCTCTCGATGCTGCGCTAGTCGAGCGATCCCTGCGCGACTTGTGAGGGGCGCAGGACCGGCCGTGCGAGGCCGGTCTCGGTTCCGACGCCTCCACCTCAGATTTTGAACGCCAAGACGCCCCGGACGCCAAGAGCCAGACTCAGGGAGTCCGGACTTGGCGTCCGAGGCGTCTTGGCGTTTTCCCCTTCCGGGGAGGCTCAGACTCCCAGATGGGACAGCGGGCTGCCGGACGCGCTTTCGGAGGTGTCGTCGCCCTCGCCCTCGTCCTCGTTCTCGGCCGAGGCCTTCACCAGGGCGCGCAGCTCGTCGCCGCTGATGGTCTCCTTGGTGGTCAACACCCGCGCCGCCTCCATGAGCACGCTGCGGCGCGCCGCCAGCAGCTCCGCGACCCGCTCGATCTGCTCGTCGATGATGCGCCGGACCTCGACGTCGATCTCGCGCGCGGTCTCTTCGCTGTAGTCGCCGCGGCTGGTCGGCTCGGGGCTGCTGAGCAGCAGGCTGCGGCGGTCGCGGTCGAAGGTGACCAGCCCCAGCCGCGGGCTCATGCCGAAGGTCTTGACCATGCTGCGCGCGATGTCGGTCGCCCGGGTCAGGTCATCGTGCGCCCCGGTCGACGACTCGTCGTAGATCAGCTCCTCGGCCGCGCGGCCGCCCAGCAGCACCGCGATCTTGTTCTCGAGCTCGCTCTTGGTCATGATGAAGCGGTCCTCGGTCGGGACTTGCATGGTGTAGCCCAGGGCGGCGATGCCCCGCGGAATGATCGAGATCTTGTGGACCGCATCGACGCCCGGGATGGCGATCCCGATCAGCGCGTGGCCCAGCTCGTGGTAGGCGACGCGCTTCTTCTCCTGCGGGCTCAGCACCCGGTTCTTCTTCTCCAGGCCGGCGACCACCCGCTCGACCGCTTCCTGCAGCTCGGCGACCCCCACCTTGTCCAGCCCGCGGCGCACGCCCAGCAGCGCCGCTTCGTTGACGATGTTGGCCAGGTCGGCGCCCACGAAGCCCGCGGTCATGGCGGCGATGACCTCCAGGTTCGCCTCGATATCCAGGGTCACCTTGCTGGCGTGCACCTTCAGGATCTCCAGCCGCGCCTGCTTGTCGGGCCGGTCGACCAGAACTTGACGGTCGAAGCGCCCCGCGCGCAGCAGCGCGGGATCGAGAATCTCCGGGCGGTTGGTGGCCGCCATCAAGATGACTCCGACCCGGGGGTCGAAGCCGTCCAGCTCGACCAGCAGCTGGTTCAGGGTCTGCTCGCGCTCTTCGTGGGTGACCGGACCGACGCCGCGCACCTTGCCCAGCGCGTCCAGCTCGTCGACGAAGACGATGCAGGGCGCCTTCTGCTTGGCCTGCTCGAACAGATCGCGCACGCGCGCGGCGCCGACGCCCACGAACATTTCGACGAAGTCCGATCCGCTGATCGAGAAGAAGGGGACGCCTGCCTCACCGGCGACCGCGCGCGCCAGCAGGGTCTTGCCGGTGCCGGGCGGGCCCACCAGCAGGATGCCCTTGGGGATCTGCGCGCCCAGGCGGGCGAACTTGGCCGGGGTCTTGAGGAAGTCGATCACCTCGCGGAGCTCCTCCTTGGCCTCGTCGACCCCGGCGGCGTCGGCGAAGGTGATCCGCACGTCCTTCTCCACGTAGACCTTGGCTTTGCTGCGACCCACGGTCATGAAGCCGTTCTGTCCGTTCTGGGCCAGACGGCGCGAAATGAAGCCACCGAAGATCAGCAGCAAACCGATGGGCAACATCCAGGACATGGCGTCGCGCCAGAACGAGCTGTCGGTGACCCCGGTGACCCGGACGCCTTGCCGCTGCAGCTCCGCCAGCAGCCCCGGGTCCTCGACGCGAACGGTGTCGAAGGCCTTGCCCAGCCCGGGCGCCGCGCGCGCCAGCGGAGGCGGCGCGGCGGACGGCGTGC